>Ga0316611_1000813_pt1 | contig 10241 bp, 13 predicted proteins | sample MIS2016202_MG_FD_207675 | JGI IMG/M metagenome (GOLD analysis project Ga0316611, IMG submission 207675) | Microbial mat bacterial communities from Middle Island sinkhole, Lake Huron, Michigan, United States - MIS.2016.202 | ecosystem: Environmental > Aquatic > Freshwater > Lake > Sediment... | reverse complement strand
TCGCCATGGGTAGATCTCCCCAATGGGTTAAGTCCCTCTGTGGTTAGCTATGCCAGAATCAAAACCACAGGGTAGCGCGGGTTTTGATTCTGGCATAAGCCTATTATTGAGGATTATTGAGGGTCGCAAGGAATATATTGCTGGTTAGGGTTGGGGGGCCATGGGCATTTGGGGATGTTGAGATCCTTGTAGGGGTCAAGCTCATCACAGCCCCCCAAGGACAGCATGATCAGGAGGATCGCATTCAGGATGATGGTCATAAAATAAAATCCCCCCGGCGATCCGGAGGGGAGAAAGGAGCAGTAGTTAGTCAGGCTGTTGTTGCAGTAAGTCCAATTGTATCCCCTAATCCACCAACTGCCCTAGGTGGTTCCTGAACGCATCCTTGAGCTTTTCCGCCCATCCAGTCGGCGCTTTATTGGCCCGGATATCCAACTTAAACCGCCGCGCCTGGAGCCTCCCCTTATGGGTTGGTAGCCCATTCGTCCCCGGCGTTTCCACCGGCAACGCCTCACGGTTGAATACCCAGAGCCAAGCCGGAAAAACATCTAAACTTTGCCGCTTCGCCCGGATTGGGTCTTTCGCCCGTTCCCCTCGGTTGTAGTCGAGTTGGTTGTAGGTGAAGTTTTTCGCCTCGCATTTCGTGAAGGGTAGGAACCGATCTAAATTCGCCTTAGCGTTCGCCTGCGATGTGCCACCGGCAACCATTTGATGCTGACTACCCCGATCCGGGTCAATCAGATAAACCCTCGCTTGCCACTCTCCCCAGTTCAACCCCTGCTCACCCCCGCAAGCCGTGCGAATTGCATCATAGGTGAGTTTCGCCCGGTCAGGACTGGGGATCGAGATTTGCCGCTTTGACCAATAGGGATCAGCCGCATAATTCACCCCAAGCTTGTTAGGCAACAGGATAATCTGAGCAGAGATGCCCCCCGGCGATGCCTTAACCCATTCGTGGAAGGGAAAGCCGATCCACCCCTCCGACCCCGATAGCATCCGCTTCATATTCATCAGGATCATCAACTGAATCCTGATTTCTGATGGCGTTCCCATCAGGATATAACTCTCATCTTTGATGTCACGGTTCGGGAAAAATTCAATTGCCCGGTAGCCCTCAGTGTTGATAGCGTCAGCTTCCGGGTTCATCTCATAGAGGCGAGGCCGCTCTCCATAGGGTAGCCCCCAATAGGGAGTTTCCGCACTCCGAAAATCAGGGTTAATTTTGAGGTACTTAGGAAAACATTGCTCAAACTCAGTCGCCCAGTTATCAATATCAAAATCTCTCGATTCTGACTCATTCTGCTCTGCTCGCAGAATTAGTTTAAAGATGTCCCCAAATAAATCACCGTCTGGCATTTTATTACCTCAATATGTCATCACCGGGACGCTCAGGCTTACCGCCCTGAGTCATGGCTTGCCGAATATTCTGGCGCTGCAAAAGCCCATCCATCCGCAACGCCAACCGAGCCACATTGATTAAGTTATCTAAATTTTCCGGCGTGGCTTCCTCCCCCGCAGCGGCGGCGCAAACCCGGATGAGCCGCTGAATCTCGTCTATTGCATCCTTCTGGGTTGTCTTCTGTTTGGGGTTGAGTTCCATCACCTTGATCGGCGTGTCGGTTTCCTTTAACAACCGGGGCGCAATCTTTTCAAATTCCGCTTCAGTATCCGGCACATCCCCCTGATCCTGTCCCGATCCAAAACCTTTGCCCAATTCAATCCCCACCCTTGGGTTAAAGGCGAATGGAAATTTTTGGGTTTTATATTTAACGGGAAAATCAAGCCAATCGGCAATAGCTTCAAGAATGAATTGAGATTGAATTGAGCCTTGATGAATGAATCCGCATTCATACAAAATTCGACAAAGCATGAGGGTCTGTAAGTCCACATCCCCCCCGCTCTCAATACTTAACTCTGCAATTTCCTTCAGGGCAGACCCCAAGGAATGGAACTCAGCCTCAATTTTTTGATCCCCTTCTTTGGATGGGTCACCATCTTTAATTTTGATCGTGATGGGTAAATCACCAACGGCGCGATCCATTTGCCGAATCTGAAATTCCAACACCTCAACCAAGTTTTTCAATGGGTGCTTTTTCCTATCCCCCCTAGCCTTGGGATAGATGAGCCGTTCCGGTGCGAATGGTAATTTATCCTTTGTCAATTGCTTGGCCTTGTCATCAAAAAACAGCGGTGCGCCTACGGTTTGCTCGATTTTCTGAACACGGGCGAGGATGTCCTTAAGCAGGCGATCGTTATCTTGGCAGGGACATTTACTCATGGGTGGGGGTGGGGGTGGGGGTTGAATCTTTGGCGGGACGGGGTGACAGCCAATCCCCTCGCTGTAGGGGAAGAGGGCGAGTCCACTGTAGACAGCCTGTATTGTGACGGGTGTCGTGCTAGTAAGGTATTCGTGCAGTTCCCCCGCCAATCCTCGGAAGTGCATGGTGTTCGTAGCTTTGTAGGTGACGCTCTGATCAATGGAGGGGTAGGTCGTAAACTGGCTTGATGTGGCCCCCACGCTGATATTAAACCGCCAAGAGTTCCCCCGCCCTTCATTGGTTCCCAATCGGTTAGAGGTGCGCCATTGGCTTTTTCTGCTCACAACGTAGGGCAGTTTCCCCTCGCTCTGCTTGTGGTTATGTACTCGCCATTGCACCCAAAGCAGGCGATCGCTCGTTGGATCAAACCGCTGGATAAAGTCACTATTGCCGACGTGAGGGTAACGGGTGTAATTGGTGATGCTGTCACCATAGTCAAGGATGACGGGGCCTGCCGATAAGTATTGCCACATCCCTAAACGTGTTCGGCCATAACGCCACCATCCCCAGCCAGCATCAACATTTTTGATTTGCCCATCCCATGCGATGACGTCCGGCATTCTGAATGCTCCTGTTAGTGACGCTAATTTCGACTCTGGCCACCATTCATGAATACAGTCAACGGATGAGCCGAGCACCACCTCCACAAACATCCCATCAGGGGGCTTATCCCCTGGCCATTCAGGCGGAATCGGAACATCTGGGAGATTTAGTGGGGGTAGGGGCTTGATGGGCTCCGGTTCCCGGCAGCCCGGAATGCGATAAATAATTTCGATGGGGGGCAACCGGGAAAAGACTAATACAGGCGTAAACCTTAGCCCATACTCACAGGCGCTTTGAACAATTTCCACCTCATAACCGATGGGGGTTGTGGTTAAAAAATCCTCAATATCTCCCTCTCCCCCCCCAATTTCAATCGGGGAACCCGGAAAAATCGGCTGATGATTCTCCAATGGGTCTTCAAATTGGGGGACGGGAAAATTGGGGAATGGGTTGTTAGGGCGACGCTCTGGCTTGCCACTAAATCCGCCTCCGTCTGGTTTCCCAAGGTTTGGCCGCTCTGGTTTCCCAAGGTTGGGGCGTTTATTTAGATTAATTTCAGGGCGAAAAGATCGTCTAACCATCACCCCATCCAGATCATCTGAGACATGATGAGCCGGGCGCGGTGGGATAATCCCGCGCTACGGTAGGGGATCCGGTTGTAGCGGTCTTGGTAAATCTTCAGGCGGCGATCACCCATCGCCACCCTTGGGGCCTTAAAAAACCGGGCATCATTATTTTGGGCCAATGATTGGCGCATCCAATTAGGCATCTATTCTTTCCCCTGCCAAAACCGATCAAACCGCTTAGGGTTCAATGCTGTATATCGGACGGTGTGGGCGATGTTGCGATGGCCCAGATAATCCTGGATTGAACGGGTATCTTCCCCCACACTGGCCAAACTAAACCCGCAGGCATGGCGCAACATATGGGGATGAACACGGAAGGCAAATTTAGCCATATTCCCCAATTCCGCAATAATTTTCCGAATGCCCCGGCGCGATAATGGCGCTCCTCTCTCGCTGTTGAAAATATGCCGGCCCTGTTTCTCCCTTTCCAGTTCCCTCAATAACCGTAACTCCCGCCCTTTCAGGGGATGGATAGCCACCTTCCCGCGCTTGGCCCGCCAAACGTGCAACTGTTGCGCGTTAAAATCCACCGCGTCCCAAGTGAGGCTCACCAATTCGATAGAGCGGAGGCCATGGCGATAGGCGACCCAAACGATCGCACGGTTCCGGGTTGGGTTCCGTGTCTTACTCGCGGCGGCCATGAGAGATTCAATCTCGGCTTCTGTTAAATATTGGCGATCGCATTTCGGTTTAAGCGAGGGCGATCGCCTGGGCGCAAACAGTGCCGTTTTCGGAAAGTGGAGGAGGTTGGCTGACATCTCTTTATTCTCACAAAATCGTGGGGGGCTGTCCTGAACAGTGCCGAAAATGGTACAAAATCGGCATAGTTAGGGGTCTTGTTCTTGGATTACTTTGATCTTTGCTTCTAAGGCACTGATCCGTGATTCGTAGCTGTCAGCCTTAGCCATCTGGCTTTTCATGTCGATAATTTGGGTCTCAAGCCTAACGACGACGTGGCTAACGTCCCCCACCCGGTTGAGAACCCCGATCATCCCGGCGCAGATACCAGCAAAGGCCATGGCGGCGATCGCATCAAACCAAGTGCGGGGGGCGTTGTTCATCTTTCTATCTCCTACCCGAAGGCATAACTAACGATCATTAGATTTTCCGAACACTGATCCATGAGTTCATCAAAGAACTCTTCAGTGAAATTCCGGAGGGCATTGTTATCAATGTTTTCTACGGCTTCCTCGTACTTTTCGGCAAAGCTCCATGAATTAGAGCCTTCCTGACCCCATTTTTCGAGCGTAGTTGCCAGTCCCGGCCAGATTTCTGCCAAGCCCGCAGCATTAGCACTATTGCGAATCCACTTGCGAATATTTTTGTAGGATTCCATGAAAGCGACGCGGGTTAATTGCATCCCACTAACCAATAGCAGCCCCTTAAGCTGCTCTACCGCCTCCTCAAAAATTTCTGGCGGGTCATCGCCCCACAAATCACCCTCACTGATCTCATTCAGCCGGGCCAAAATATCCGGGCGCACCCTTACCTGTTTTGTCCGCTTGGCTAGTTCTACGGGTGCAACACCACAGAGCAGCGAAGCCAACCAACTCCCCGCCGTCCCCCCCAATTGCCCGGCCATGGCATCAAAGATGGCCTGCTGTTGGGTTCTCAGTTGGGCATCAGTGACATTCCAGTTGAAATTCCAGAGAAACTGAGTTCCCCGGATAGCCAAACGGATCGTGTTTCCGACTAGCCACCCTAGCGTCACCATGCCAAACAACTGAGTTAACTTCGATCCGATGATGCCTTTTACCAGGGTCGCGATACCTCCCAGCGCCCCCACCTGAGAGCCGGCCACCACCAGAACCACCACACCGAGCAGCGCCCCGGCCGTTGCTCCAACGGGATCATCATTGAACCACCGCCGAAAGAAATCAAAGCCGGGTAAATTTTGGGATAGCCATCTGCCAATGCCAGCCACAAAGTCAGCAACCTTGACGACTGCATTGTTAATCAGTCCCATGAATCCCTGAACATATTCATTGTTAGCGAAGCCCGCAAAAATAGCGGATGCTATTTGATCTGATTCAATTTGCATAGAAAAATATAGGGGAGAGAGTCAAGAAATGAGCTTTTCAATGAGGATGCTCATGTTTTGAATTGAGTTCATTGCAGTAGCATTATCGAATCCCCATAGGTATCGGGGTTTGATGAATCGGAAGGAGATAGAGCAAGAGATGGCGACGGGGATAGGCTCAAGGGTATAGATCCGGCCTTTGCTCACCTGAGGGTAAAACCCAAAGGCTCTATCTACCGGATCTAGGATGTCCGGCTCTAGGCCGTCCAGTTGAAATTCCCGACGAAAAACCACCTTAGCGACGGTTTTCTCTTCATTGGGGAGATAACTAGGGGTGAGCAGCAGGGTCAGCGGTTGATCCGCATTCCCCAATTCTGGCCCCTGTTGCCAAATCAAGTTAGGGCCGACCGATCCGAGAGATTCCCAAGCCATTTAAACCCCCATTACGATCAAGGATTCTTCCCAGTCGTCTAGCAGATTGTCCATTTCCACCCCTGCCCATTCGAGAATGTCGAGATAATCCTCGAAAGGAATTTCCCCCCGGAGAAAGCGATCGCGGGCCGTGATTGTTGCCAAATAACGGGCGATCGTATCCGGGGAGCAATCCCCCCCACTAATAGCCGTAGTTAGTAGGGTTTTCAGCATTACACCGGGAATTTTTCAGGTTGAAAACTGACTTTCTCGCCTGCGCCCAGTGCTGCCACAATCCCGGCTGCTACCCCGGAAAAGGTCAAGTCACCGGCCCCTGTTCCCGTAGCTTTTAGGCCAAAGGGAAGGGTATAGGAATTGCCCTCCCGTGGGTTGTACTTCCGCCCGGTGATCTTGCTTTCTTCCTTGGTGTCATTTTGGGCCGCATCCTTGAAAAACACGGCTAGCGCAGGGGCGAAGCCTTCTAATGTCGATCCTGCTGTACTAACATCGTCAAGATTGAGCTTCAATGCAGTGATCGTTAAAACACTGCTCAACCCCGTGATGGCACGATTACTAACCTTCAAAATGATCGGATCATCAGCCGGCAGCAGGCCAAAAGCGTGGATCTGACGATTTACGAACGATCCGGGACGAGAGTCCGGTTGCCGCGTATAGGAAACAGTTTTTGCTCCCGTCTTAACGTCCAGATAATTTTTGAGAACCGATCCGGCCGGAATAACGGATGGATCAAGTGTGCCAGAGGTGGCATTTTTGAGATTTTTGATGGTGGCCTCTAAGCCACGAAAGCGCCGTCGTCGTCGTGCCATTGTCGTTTCAAAAGAGATAAGGTCTCTCTCAATCTAGGCGGCCGCTCTACCCCTTGGCAGCACTAGGCGACTCACACTGAAAACCCTATAGGGTTTTAGAATAGTTTTAGAAGAGATCGGGTCAAAACCTCAACATGGCAGCAATAACGGTAGGAAGTGGGGGAACGCTCAAAGCGGGAACCGTCGAAGGGCAGATCGGGGAATTGGCGGTGCTGATCAACGCATGGCAGCAGGACGCGGTGAAAAACCCCACGGGATTGAGTTACATCAACGTGACCGCGCCCACTAATATGCGATCGCTCACCATCGCCTACAATTTCCCCGTCACCGCTGTTGCTGCTACTGGTGGGGGCTTCACCTATCAGGCCCAAGAATTTCTCACAACCCCCGGATTTAGTTCCGGATCAGGGGGAACTATCACCGATAACACCACCCTTGGATATTTCTACCGCCTCATCCAGCACGCTCAAGAATTGGAAGCCCCACTACAGGGCGGGGCGAATTCCATCGATCGCATCGGTGGAACGCTGAACATCAATAGCAAAACTTTCACGGGGACAACAACGCTACTCTGTACCCCAACGATCAGTAACACCGGCGCGATCATCCTCACCCCCGATGAGTATCTATAATGAGCCGACTCTATCAGGTTCAACGCAGTAACTCGATCCTGATCGAGTTCAACGCAAGCACCGGGGGGGCGGTAGTGCCGATCGCCACCTTTGGCGGTGGGGCTGATGCCCTGGCCCTCAAGGCTGACCCCAACTTCAAGGGGATGATCGGGTTGTTAAATAATTTGAGGGCGATCGCCACCATCACCTCCCTTCCTGAAATCGCCCTGCCCAACTTTGAAAACCTGGATAGCGACACCGAACGGATGATCAAGGTGTTGGATGTGCAGTGGAAGTCGCCCCGCAAACAGTTGGCCATCATGCAATCAGCGGACGGCGGCACAACATGGATCAAAACCGCTGCGCTCTCGCTGCTGAACAGCGGCGGCTACCCTTACACAAACCATAATCTTTTAAACTTTTTAACCGATGATGTGGCCCGCGAATTTCCCGACGGCCATCGGATCGGCTTGCGTCTGGAGGATGTGGGAACCGGGTTATTGGGGGCCGGTGATAGCGTAATTATTGACGGCTCCTATGTAGAGGAATTTAGTTTTATGGAGCCTACAAGCTCCATCGGAACGGTCATCACACCGGATTTAAATGAGATTGAATCGGAACTGTTGATAATCAAAAATGCCATTGCATCTGTAGCAACGGAGGTCGGGATAATCAAATCGGACTTAGCCGACGATCCGGAGATGGCGGATCTCAATGCGCTCAACTCCAAACTCGATCAAATCCTTTTAGAACTGCCAGCTTCATCAGGGGGGAATATGCGCTCAGGCTCATCCACAGAGTTAGCCGTTACCGTTGGCACAACATCAGCCCAACTGATTACCGCTGACGCGACAGGATTGCGGATCAGTTTGTTAATCACCAACAACAGCACGACGGCAACCGTTTACATTCGCACTGGCGCAGATGTTGCCAGTTCCTCGCTCTATACCTTCAAACTCAGCCCAGGCTACTGGGTAGAGATAGCGACGGGTGAAGTTGTGCAGGCGATCGCCTCTGAGTCAGCCTCGGTTACTGTAGCGGAGTTCCTATCATGACGATCATCCTGCGATCGGGCGGCCCCAGTCCCATATCATCCCCTCCTCCTCCATCGGGTGGCAGTGCCGAACTCCCCCGCATCTTGAGCAGAGATGCAGTTTGGACGATGGGGTGGTTCGGGGGATTTCTCTCTAACCCTGTTTGGAGCAGTGCGTTTCTCAACGGGCAGGTCAACGAACAGCAAACGGGATCATTAGATTATGGCTACTTCCGGGCGGGGACACAAATGCATATGGGCATTTGTGGCGGCGGATCGTCAGGCGGGACAAGCAAGACGATTTCAATTCGAGACCAGAATGGGGGGGTTCTGATCTCGAACACACTGCAAGATCTGCTTGGCAACCAGAATCGAGATACACCTGTAGCTGTCACGATAGAGACAAGTGCTTTCCAGGGAGAGCAAATTTTTCTAAGATTCACGGACAGCGACAGCAGCGGCGCGTCTTTCTCCTGGATAGGAGTAGCGTTGTGGTCAATTGTAATAGAGACTTGATTGGGGATTCACTCTAGATCTTTCCCCGGCGATCGCTACAAAAAAGGGGAGCGATCGCCCCCCTTCATTATCCGGTAATCCGTGACCCGTTAACCTGCTTTTTGCTCCTCGATGACAGTTAGTTCATCCACCAAAGCGTAGAACAGAGCGCGAGCGGCCCGCCCCCGGCAGCGCGATCGCACCAAAGCAATAGGGGTTCCGCCCCCTTTTTGCTCATCGTAGATTTTCCCCAGTTCATCCGTGATTGGGGTTTTTCTGTTTTTGCGCACCTCGATGGAGGTAAAAAACCATTGCCAGAGGGCGATCCGGCACAAATCAGAACCCCCCACCACAGCAGAGCGTTTCGTGGCCCCTGATGAATGTTCACGGGGGGCGCATCCTAACGCCTTCTCAAAGCGACGGCGTGACTTGTGGCGTTTGGTGGGCTTGCCCGACTTCTTGCCCTTTCTCACCAGGACGATAGGTTTCCCGTCGTCTCCTAGGTAGTTCTCAAGGGGGAAAACTTGGGAGAGCAGCAGGGCCGCCACCCGTTGGCCAAATTGGAACCGGGCGAAAACCCGCTGATAGGGTGCGAACTCTGGGAGGGCTGAGAGTTGGCGCAATTCCTGCTCAAGCTGCCATTCTTCCCCAGACAAATCACAGAGCCGCTGTGCATGGGTGATGGCCTCTGGCCTTAAGCCACTGCCTACCGTTGCTGAGTAGAGGCGATCGTACTTTGCACTCTTTCTCACACCGGCGATCCAACCCCAAAGCAAGGGGGCATTATCCGAACAACGGCGGCTATTGATGTTGGCCGCCTCTGGGAATTGCCACTGGAGATCCTGACGTAGCCGGTTGATGATGGGGGATTGAACGCGGTTGAGATGGGCAAGGCGTAAAACAATCTGCCTAATCCGCACGATGGGGCCGGTGCGTACCTGGACAAAGCGGCGCGGGTTACTGTTGTAGTCGAACCAATAGCAGGCCAGGGCGAAAGCGTCCAATTCGTCGGTTTTATCCTCAATGTCGAGGCTTTCCCGATAGGATGCAAGTTGAGTATGCCCGACTAACCAAACCTCAACCCCGTTGCGGGCCAGGTGAGTTCCCCACAGTTGGGAGTAGTTAACCCCCGTGGGTTCCATGATGGCGATCGCCCGTTCATAGCCCTTGGCCATGTCCAGTAACCGCCCCACACCAGCAGCATCAGCGTGGCAAGTGACAAACTCCGCAGTATCGTCATAATAATCACGCGGCTCCGTTGGTTTGCCGAAAAGTTTGCAGCAGACCACGGATGAGCGGCACACATCAAGACCGATCACAATTAAGCTCATATTCTGTTGATGGGGTGAAGTGAGTT
>Ga0316611_1000810_pt1 | contig 10265 bp, 7 predicted proteins | sample MIS2016202_MG_FD_207675 | JGI IMG/M metagenome (GOLD analysis project Ga0316611, IMG submission 207675) | Microbial mat bacterial communities from Middle Island sinkhole, Lake Huron, Michigan, United States - MIS.2016.202 | ecosystem: Environmental > Aquatic > Freshwater > Lake > Sediment... | reverse complement strand
ATTAGCTAATTCATCTACAAAATCGTAGATTTTATAATATGATATATGTTGCGGAATTTCTTGTGCCTGAGTGGTTAAGGCCACAATAAAAAATAAAAGAGTGAATTTAATCTTCATTTTTATATAAACTTTAATTGAGTATTTCAACAACCCATGCAACTGTACTATAAGCTATTAACTATAAACTATTTACTGTAAACTATTGACTATAAACTATTGCCTATAAACTCTCTAAGCGCTTCTTGCTTTTTTAAATAAAATATTTTTTAAAATCAAAAAGAAATAGACGAAATCTGTAATTAAAGTGCCTTTTGTCTGGCATGAATGGAGGTATCTCATTTCTGAAGCTTCAATTTCTTCGAGCGTTTTGGGCATATCAACATAGAAAGGTGGTAATAATCCAGGTTTAAATTGAGTACGTAAAACTTGAAGTTCTTTACTATATAAACTAAAATAATGAGCACTAATTGGTCTTACACCAACCACTTTCATTTCGCCACGTAATAAATTGATTAGCATAGGCAATTCGTCGAGCCAGTATTTACGCATAAACCGCCCAAGTGTGGTTACGCGTATGTCGTGTTTAAATTTTCCTCCATCTTGCAAGTTGTTTTTGCCATAAATATAGGCTTGCAGAAACTCTGAATAGGGGTGCATGGTTCGGAATTTAAAAACATCGAATTTTTTGCCATTTTTGCCAATACGGTTTAGTTTTATCAGCGGGCCGTGAAAGCGCTTTATGTTTCCATCAGGTTGTTTAATTCGCTTGGCAAAAATATAATTGTTTTGTCCAATTTTTTTTTCTGTTATAATATCAAAGCCACATAAATAAAGTCGTCCTAAAACTTCGGTTTTCGAAAGTACTCGGTTTTTACCACCTGTTAAGTCGTAGTATAGGCGTTTTGTCAGAAATAGTTTGGGTAAAAAACGATTGAAAATAAATGTTATCGAATAAATTATATAGTTTATTCCTTTTGGGAATTTTTTTAATAATCGCTTTTTAATAGTACTTTTCGTTTCAAAACAACAAACAAATATACCATTATCAGGCAATTTGGCATTAATTACCGAAAACATTTTGTTTAAGCCTCTAATATTATTCAACAATTGTAAGTTAACAATGGTTGAGAATTTATATTTTGCTCTAATCTTAAAGTCGTCGATAGATGTTGAAAAACTGATATAGGTATTCCCGCTTCGTAAATCAATTTTCTGCGACAATTCGTTTAATACCTTCTCTCCCGAAAATTCAGTTATTACCTGAAGTAAATCGCGGTAACTTTCTTCGTCTAATGGAGTTGCCGATTTTAAGTTAGCTTCCGTACGCACCTCTTTTTCAACAACTTCTTCGTTGTAGTTTGCGGCATAAAGCATTGCAAAATACAGAAAGTGAAAGGCTGCATTAACAAGAAATAATGCTGTTGTAAAAGTGAAAAGAACATTTACCGAAAAGTATTTTTCAAATACGAAATATGAAACCGCCCACATTGTTACAAATGTAATTAATGTAGCATAAACCAAATTGAATGAGGTAGTTGCATACTTTTGTAAATGAAGTGGCCTGTATCGACCCAAAGAATAGGATACGAGTAGCCAAATCCCTAAATAAATATAAGAGGCAATATCATATTTTTCAAACGGGTTTTTTGTAGTAAGCGGAAAGTACCGTAATACTACAAAAATACATAACGCTAAAAATATGAAATCGAATACTATACTTATTTTCGATGGCTTGTATGGGAATTTAGATTTGGTCATTTCGTTCAATTACTTTCAAATTTCTACTTCATTGTTCGCTTTCTCAACAATTTTTGCAGCCTCCACTTTCGTTTTTTCCACTAAATTAGCTGCTTGCTTTCTCGCTGTATCTTCTAATTTTTTTGCAGCTATTTCGGCAGCCTTTTTTGAAAATGGATTTGTTGATTTGGCTACTAATTCATTTCCTTGTTTTGTAGCCTCATCTATTAGTATGTTTCCTTGCCTTACTGCATCTGCAATCAGCTTATCTGCTTTTTCGTTTGCTGCAACAATGGCATCTTCTTTTCGTTTTCGAGCAGCTTCCAAGGCTTTCTCTTTTGCATCATCTACTTTTTTTGTTACATCTTTCACTGCTTTATCTTTCACACTATTCAAAATGTCAGTAGCTGTACCCTTTAAATCGAGTGCAATAGTTGGTTTTTGAAATGTGCCTCCCATTTTAAACCCAACTGTCGAAAATTTTCCAACATTTAATTTATCTGGCAATTGCACTTTTCCCACATAATCAATAGATTTGTCGATGCCCGTACTACCACCCAAATTAAAACCAATATCTTTAATTTTAAAATTAAATGGCTTGGTAGTCAATTTTCCATCTGCAATGCTAAAGTTCATTGCTAAATCTTTTATTGTTACAGGTACTAAATCCGATTTATTTAGCTTAGTTGCAAGTACATCTATAGCTTGAACGTTTTTAAGGCCAACGTGTAGGGTGTTAAATGTGCCACCACCTACAACCGACAATAAATCAGGCATCATATCACTTTTAAGTAAACTATTGAATTTTAAATTTGTTGAGAATTTACCAGCCGCTTTTCCTAAAATTGGTGCAAATTTCTGAACTGTTTCTACCTGCGAAAAAATTTCGGTAAAACTAACTTCCTTAATTTGTAAATCAAAATCAACTTTTGGCTTCAAAGAATCAACTGTGCTATACAGTCCATTCATCAATAATGCTCCCCCAAAACCGTTTAATGCTAGATCTTTCATTCTCAATTCACTATTAGCGGCTATCAATTGACCTTTAGCATTATCAAAAACCATTTTTTCATATAAAAGTTTCTTCACATTTGCCTGCATCACAAAATCAATATTTTTAGGAATTCGAATTATTTGCATCGGGGTCGAACTACTATCAGCAGCTAAAGGAGTAGTGGGCTTTGGCATAAAGTCATTCAAATTTAAGTAATTGGAATTTAAGGTGAGATTGCCTTTAAGCGTTTTGTTCTGAAGCGCAAAAGCAATAAAATTTTCAAGTCGACCAGTTGCCGAAAAATCATTTTTCCCAATTTCCATATTTAATGCTGCAAGATCTACCTGTTTTTTGTTGAAAATTATACGCGCATTATTTACTTTCACTTGTTGCGGAAGCGAACTTGTTTCAACTTCTAATTGACTGACATTCATGCTTCCCGAAAAATCAATTTTATCAAAGTTGTTTTTTTCAATATCCGCTTGACGAGAAGCCAAATTCAGATTTGTTTCAAAAATACCTTTTAGTTTGGTCTTTTCATCCAAAGGATAAACCTCTTTTATCATTCCCAAATTAATTTTACCCTGAGCAATTAAAGCTAAATAGGTATTGCTCATGGGGTTTTCGATATGTACAGATGCTTTGAAAGCATTTCCACCCAAAATAAATGCAAAGTTTGAAATATCTATTGTAGTTTCATCAAGCGTTCGACCAGGATTCTTTATCCGTGCATCTATTTCAATTTTGTCTACCGATTTTGGTAATTTTGGGTATTTAAACCAACCGTCGGTGGCTTTCAATTTTAAATCGAATGATGGATAAAAGTCCCCATAATATAATCCTTTTACCGTTCCTAGCATTTCAAAATTGCCTTTGGTTTCAATGTCTTCAAACGAATTGGCATAAAAACCTGGAATTAATGAAAGTATAGATTTGAAAGTCGCATTTTCAGTTTTTACTGTCAAATCCATGTCCCATCCTTCTTTTACTCCTTTAAGCCAACCATTAAGTTTAAAAGGTAGTTCATTTATTTTCGATTTATTTTCGCTAAAGGTAAACATCATATCATTCAAATTGGCATTTATAGTTGCATCAATCGAAGCCTGTGCTTTCGAAATGTAAGCCATGCCATCCAAAACAAAACTGAGCGAATCGCAGCTAGTTTTAGTTATTAATAGCGAACTATCGGCAGTAAAATCGCCAGACGTGCTGTGGTTCAGTTTGTTGAAAACAAATTTCATTTTTGCCGATTCGTAGTTGTAAGTTACATCGGCATTATTTATATTGAATTCTTTCAATTTCCAATGAAAATTTAGGGCAGTAGTGTCAACCGCGGCAGTCGAATCAGTTTTCCAAATTTCCCAATTAGCCTTTCCGTTTGGTAATATGCGAACATAAACTTTGGAGTCGTTAAATTCTAATTTCTGAATATCATATCCATTCTTTCCAAATATACTTTTGATGTTAATTATCAAATTTATATCTTTACTAAATAGGAGCGTATCTTTGGCAAATTCATTTTTTCCTACAATTTGCAAATCTTCTAATTTGACCGACACGTTCGGAAAATTTCGAATAAAACTCATATTAACGTTCGAAAAATCGATTGTTGCGTCGAACATGGAGGTCATTTCGACCTTCGCTTTTTTCTTAATTTTGTCTTTGAATAAAAAAGGCAAGGAGGCCATTAGCACAAATATTAAAAGTAGGCTTATAAGCGTGTAACTGATTATTTTTCGTAACATGTTTATTATGAGTTTTATGTGTTGTTATATAAGTTTAGTTATTTCATTTTTCAAAATATGATTTACAAAGATAGCGTTTTGTAAATTGATTTACAAAATCATTGAGTTTAAAAAGATGTTATGGTCTATTTACATTCTATTTAAAAGTACAAACACATTGAAATGAGATTTGGTTTGTTTAAAAAAATTAAAAACACTTGTTTTTATAAATTCTATTAGTATATTTGCAAACTGTTTTATCAATAACCCTCAAAATTAGTAAATGCCTATTGCTTAAAATTACTTTAAATCACTAAATTTAGAAGTAATGAATAATCTAAATCAATTAAACGACGAACAGTTGGTTAAGCTGTATGAAGGTGGCAACAACGAGGCATTTGAAATTCTCCTCACAAGATATAAATCAAAAGTTTATTCGTACATTTTTATAATTGTGCGAAATAAAGAATTATCTGAAGATATTTTTCAAGATACCTTTATTAAAGCAATAGCTACTATTCAACAAGGCAGATATGTTGAGTCAGGTAAATTCCTTGGCTGGATAAATCGTATCGCTCACAATCTTATTATAGATTATTTTAGGCGCGAAAAAAACGAAAACACTGTATCGAGCGATGGCTTGGAATACGATGTTATTAACAATTCCAAACTTAGCGATAAAAGCATAGAAGATGTTATGTCCAATGAGCAGGTAATGACTGATATTGTTCGTCTTATCGACTTTCTGCCACCCTCACAGCAAAGCGTTGTGCGTATGCGTTTCTTCGAAGATTTGAGTTTTAAAGAAATTGCCGAAAAAACAGATGTTAGTATAAATACCGCCTTGGGTCGTATGCGTTATGCGCTTATGAATATGCGAAGAATTGCCACTGAAAATGGTGTTTATTTGGAGTTAAAATAATATTTTCAAATTATTTTAGTGAAAAATACAATTTTGTTTTAGATGCAGCGTTATTAATTCAAACTTAATAATTTTAATTCTGCCTATGCAAAAGTATACTTCTTTTTTAAACAAAACTGTATTTAATTCCCAATCAAATGCTGCTTCAGCTAATAAAATGCAACCAACAGAAGCAACATTAAAATCTATTCTACAATTTGCAGCCTCTTATAGGGTTGTTAAAATAGGTAAAAATCAGTTCATTGAAACGAATTTAAACTAATAAAAAAGAGATTACACCATTTGTGGGTAATCTCTTTTTTATTGATTTTGATTAAGCTCCTAATTTAGAGTTCTATTCAATTCAGGGTATACAATGCGTGAATGATACATATTTTTTACTTTTTCTTTGAATACTTGTTTCACCGTTTCAACATCCCTAAAGCTTATTGGTGCGTCTTTAAATTGTCCATCAGCAATTTGTGAGTCAATCATTTGTTCTACTGCATCGCTAATCGATTCATCTGTATAAGTTCCTAAGCTTCGCACACGAGCTTCTACAGCATCTGCCATCATTAATATTGCCGTTTCTTTACTATTAGGTAAAGGGCCAGGATATGTAAACAAAGCATCGTCTGGTTTTATTCCAGGATTAGCATTAATAAACGAATTATAGAAGTATTTCGTTTTACTTAAACCATGATGTGTTGTAATAAAATTGATAATTTGCTCGGGTAAGTGACTCTTTTTTGCCAATTCTACACCATCTGTAACATGGTTAATTATAAGCCTAGAGGCCTCTTCAAAAGGTAAATCTTTCATTGGGTTATGGGCACCAAACTGATTTTCGATAAAAAAACTTGGATTTTTCATTTTCCCAATGTCATGATAAAGAGCGCCTGTACGAACCAAAAGACTATTAGCACCAATTTTTTTTGCCGCTTCAGTTGCCAAGTTCGAAACTTGCAAGGTGTGTTGAAATGTGCCAGGTGCCTTTTCGGCAAAAGTAATCATTAAGTCGCTGTTTACATTCGTCAACTCAACCAAAGTCAGCGACGAAATTAATCCAAACATTTTTTCAAATATATAAATCAAAACGTAAGCAAATAATAAAAATCCACTACTTACAGCAAAATGTATAATTGGTTGATAATGAATTCGTTCAATTTCACGTTCAATAATAAATTCAAATGCTAAAAATAAAAATGTGTACGAAAGAAAAATATAAAGTGCCGTTTGAGCCAATTGTGAGCGTTGCGTCATGTCTTTTAAGCTCGAAACAGCAACCATACCAATAGCTATTTGGAGCAATATAAACTGAAACGGATTATCAACCATCAGCGAAATTATGAGCATGGTAATAATATGTGCAAAAAGTGCTGTTCGTGAATCGAAAAAAACACGGATTATAATAGGCAGCAAAGCAAAAGGAATCATTAAGTAATGTACAGATTGTTGGTGAGCCGAAAATGATGCCAGTCCAACTATCATCAACATTAGCAATGAAATAAATATTAGATGTCCGAAATTTTCAAAAATACGTGGTCGAAATAAATACAAATATAAAAAAAATAAGAGAATCAGTGTCGAAATAATAATAAGTTGACCAATCGTTACCAACGCCGATTGTTGAATGGAAGCCTTTCGTTTATCAAATTCAATTTTTAATGAACGTAAAATTTTAAAACTTTCAGGATTCACAATTTCACCACGATCAATAATTCGTTCGCCCGTTTGCACCATGCCTGTGGTAAGAGATAAGCCCTTCAGTATTTCTTTTCTAGAATTTACAGTTGCAATGCTGTCGTAAATTAAATTTTCAACTAAGTAGTTGTTCAGATTATATTCCTTAATTTTATCCGGTGCTTCCTTAATAATGTCTTCATAAGCAGTTCTTGGTGTTCTAATTCCTAAAATTGACCTTGTTTCTGTATATCTGTTCGGTAAAATACAGGTTATGCTTTCGTAACCGGCATCACTTATTCTTTGCATATTCTCGGCCGTAATTATACCTTTTGAATATATTTCTTTGAATTTCAAACTGATATATTTCAAATACTCAGGTTCTTTACCGCTTAATTTTACTTGGTCGGCTACAAACTTATTTATTTGCTTTTGCACAATTGTAGTGTCCGTATTAAAATAGTTGCCAAAATTTTTTAGAAGTAAATTTTTTTCTTTTTCAATTTCATGATCATTTTTGTATATAGGAAAGTCGAAAGCAGCAGTTATAAGTTCGTACGACCAAGGCTTGCCAATCTCAAATTGGTACGAAAACTTATTCTGGCTTGGGAAAAATTGCAAGATGATTGCAATTACTGCTATCACGAGAGCTATTTTACTAATTACTTCAACCTGTTGTTTGGTTATTTTTAGCTTCATACAATAATATATTTATGCAAATTTAGTAGCTCATATTTTTTTTCTAATAGCAAATCTGTTTTTTTTTTGTACAAAATACATATAAAGTTTACAGCTTTTCAATCATGCTTAATACGAATCCGGTAATTCCAATTATGAAAATTACAGAGCCAGTTACCTTATTAATGGTTCGAAGTCCATTAATGTTCAATTTTTGTCGAAATTTACTTACCAAAAAGGTCAAAACACTCCACCATAATAGTGCGCCTGTTAAAATTGAAGCAATTCCTATTACAATAACTATAAAAGTTGACTTATAAGATATAAATTCAAATTTTGCAAACAAAGCAATAAGTACAAATAACACTAAAGGGTTTGATAATGTAAGCCCAAATGAAGTAATAAAGTCGCTAAAAATACTATGTTGTTGTGTTTCGTAGGGCTTTGGTTGAGCAGAAGGGTGACTATTAAAGATAAATAAACCAAAAATGATCAGTATTACACTGCCAGATATTTGAATAGCAAATTTATGTTGTTCAATTATATCTAAAACAAAACTTAAAAAGAATAATGATACAATAGTATATAGTAGATCGGATGCAGTAGCTCCTAATCCAGTTGCAATTCCATATTTCTGCCCACGGTTTAAAGTTCGCTGTATACACAACATCCCTATTGGTCCCAACGGAATTGAAACAAATAATCCAATTAGTATACCTTTATATATTGTTTCTAACATTATTTTCTATTGAAATAGAATGCAAAGATAAATTTTTTATGCGTTTTACAACATCATTTTATAATTTAAGATGTCATTATTTTGATTTATATAGCTATTTACTTCGTTTTGTAATGCGAATTTCAAATAATAAACTAAATTATTTGCGTCAATTTATGTATTAACTTTTGCAAATCTAGGATTATTACATTTTTATTTCATAATTAATTCCCATTCCAGTAAATTATTTTGTTACTAATATATCAAATTATGGGCTGAATTCATTTGAATTTAGTGTTTTATATGTGGAGTTTTTCAAAAATTTTAAAATAAATCAGTCTAAAATAACAATGTATCTTCCAATATATCAGTCTATTTGGCTATAAAACATGTTTTTTAGCATAAAAAACAGTAATAATTATTTGGTTTATATGAAAAAAGTATCTACTTTTGCACCCGCTTTCGAGAGAGGAGGTGGCTACAAATTAAGTTTAGAAATTAAATTAAAAATAATTTGTAAAACGTTTGGTAAAATAAAAAAAAGTAACTACTTTTGCACCCGCTTTGAGAGAGAAGCTTTAGAATTTAAAGTTCTGAAATAACAGGCAGCAAACAATTTCAATGTTTATTGAGATTAAGAAAAAAAAGAAATTATTTTTTTTGAAAAGTTTTGGTAGTTTAAAAATTTGCATTACCTTTGCAGTCCGTTTCGCTCAAAAAAATCAGTTTCAAACGAGAAGCTGGAAACACCAAATCAATAAACAGGAAGCTGTTTAGTGATAACACAAAAGAAGTCTTGTCATAAAATCACTGTGAAGTGATAGATTAAAATTAATCATTAACAATTAATCATTAATCATTGTACAAGCAACGCTCTTTGAATAAATTGAAAACAACAAGATATAATGTAGTATAAGAAAGGGAACATTTCTTAGATAATACGGTAGAGACGCGGCATGCCACGTCTGTACAATTGTTATCAAATTTTTTATACCACGTCAATAACGAACAATAAATTAAGACAAGTCATACTGAGCAAAAAAATAAAAAAACAAGATACAACGAAGAGTTTGATCCTGGCTCAGGATGAACGCTAGCGACAGGCCTAACACATGCAAGTCGAGGGGCAGCACAAGATAGCAATATTTGGTGGCGACCGGCGCACGGGTGAGTAACACGTATGCAACCTACCTGTAAGAGGGGAATAACCCGGAGAAATTCGGATTAATACCGCATAAAACTGAGATACCGCATGGTATTTCATTTAAACATTTATGGCTTACAGATGGGCATGCGTATGATTAGATAGTTGGTGAGGTAACGGCTCACCAAGTCAACGATCATTAGGGGTTCTGAGAGGAAGGTCCCCCACACTGGTACTGAGACACGGACCAGACTCCTACGGGAGGCAGCAGTGAGGAATATTGGTCAATGGGCGAGAGCCTGAACCAGCCAAGTCGCGTGAAGGAAGAAGGTTCTATGGATTGTAAACTTCTTTTGTAAGGGAATAAAAAATGGTACGTGTACCATATTGTATGTACTTTACGAATAAGGATCGGCTAACTCCGTGCCAGCAGCCGCGGTAATACGGAGGATCCAAGCGTTATCCGGATTTATTGGGTTTAAAGGGTGCGTAGGCGGGTCTTTAAGTCAGTGGTGAAAGTTTGCGGCTCAACCGTAAAATTGCCATTGAAACTGAAGACCTTGAGTGTAAATGAGGTAGGCGGAATGTGTTGTGTAGCGGTGAAATGCTTAGATATAACACAGAACACCAATTGCGAAGGCAGCTTACTGGGATACAACTGACGCTGAGGCACGAAAGCGTGGGGA
>Ga0316611_1000808_pt1 | contig 10271 bp, 4 predicted proteins | sample MIS2016202_MG_FD_207675 | JGI IMG/M metagenome (GOLD analysis project Ga0316611, IMG submission 207675) | Microbial mat bacterial communities from Middle Island sinkhole, Lake Huron, Michigan, United States - MIS.2016.202 | ecosystem: Environmental > Aquatic > Freshwater > Lake > Sediment... | reverse complement strand
CGCACCTGGTCTGGTTGGATACGGATTGGCAACAAATCGCGGCTTATCCTCCTGTAAATCTTGCCAATCCTACAAATCCTGGTCACAGTTTGGCGTATGTCATCTACACCTCTGGCTCTACGGGCAAGCCCAAAGGGGTGATGATTCAACATGCTTCGGTTATCAATCTTAACGATGGCTTGCAACAAGGGGTTTATGCTTCTGCGGGTAAATCCCCGTTGCGGGTCAGCATGAATGGCTCATTTGTCTTTGATACCTCTGTGAAACAATTCATTCAATTGTTACAAGGCCACCAACTTGACATCACCCCCGAAGAGGTGCGCTTTGATAAGGAAGCCCTCTTTGCCTATCTCCAAGCACATCAAATAGATGTCTTTGATTGCACGCCCTCACAATTAAGTTTGCTCTTGTCATCGGCACAATTTTTCAACGCCATGCCTAAGCCACAGACCATCCTTATCGGTGGCGAAGCCGTGAATGAGACGGCTTGGCAACAATTACAACAATTTGAAACCAAAAAGTTTTACAATGTTTATGGACCCACTGAATGTACCGTAGATACAACCCTGTGTGACATCGCCACCTCGCCTAAACCCATCATTGGTCGCCCCATTGCCAACGCCCAAATTTATCTGGTTGATGCTTATCACAACCCCACCCCCATTGGCATTCCTGGCGAATTGTGCATTGCGGGTGCAGGCGTGGCGCGGGGGTATCTCAACCGTCCCGACCTGACCGATGAGAAATTTATCCCCAATCCCTTTGGCGAGGGGCGATTATACAAAACGGGTGATTTAGCCCGTTATCTGCCCGATGGTAACATTGAATTTTTGGGGCGGATTGACCACCAAGTGAAGATTCGGGGTTTCCGTATCGAATTAGGCGATATTGAAACCGCTTTAATGGAACATGCCCAAGTCAAAGCGGCGGTGGTCATTGCCCGCGAAGATACACCCAATGATAAGCGGCTTGTGGCTTACGTGGTATTGCATGAACTGCCCGCGCCCGCCATATCGGAGTGGCGGAGTTTCTTACAGCAAAAATTACCCGCTTATATGATACCCTCGGCATTCATGGTGTTGGACGCGTTACCCTTAAACCTGAATGGTAAAATTGACCGTAAGGCGTTACCCGCGCCCGTTTTCACGCTAACCACGCGTTATGTGGCCCCGCGTACACCGTTAGAGCAAAAATTGGTGAACATTTGGCAAGAATTATTCAATTTAAAGCAAGTGGGCATTGAGGATAATTTCTTTATGTTAGGTGGACATTCGCTGTTAGCCACGCGCTTATTAGCTCAATATATGGGGCAATTACACCTTGATTTATCCATTGCCACCTTATTTGAGCATGTAACCATCGCTCAATTCGCGCACTATTTAGAAAAAGATGGCCTGATAAAATCAGAAATGTCTGACATTTCTGAGGAACGAGAGGAGTTTGAGTTGTAACTATGAACACCAACGAATTTTTAGCCCACTTACATAACCTGGACATTAAACTCACCCTTGACGGCGAACGCCTCAAAATTAGCGCACCCAAAAATGCTCTTGATGCCACCTTACGCACCCAATTAACGGAACGGAAAGCGGAACTTATCGCTTTCTTAAGCCAGGGGCAGCGTATCCCAATCATTCCCCGTGACCAAAAACTACCCCTTTCTTTTGCCCAAGAACGGCTATGGTTCATCGACCAACTTACGCCCAATCAAGCCACCTATAATTTGCCCATTGCGGTACATTTGCAGGGAACTTTCAAACGGGCGGTTTTAGAGCAAACTTTGCCCCTGCTTATCCAACGGCATGAAATCCTGCGAACAGCTTTCCTCACGAAAGAGGGGCAGCCCTATCTCGTGATTCAGCCTCACGTTGATGTTACTATCAATTATCAAGATTTTCGCCCCCTTCCTCCCTTAGAGCAAGAAGAAAAATTAAACCAAGCTATTTTGGCGGATACTCATAAACCTTTTGACTTAAAACAGTTACCGTTATTTAGAGTCAGCCTGTTTCAAATGGCGGCTGATGAGCATGTTTTATTATTCAATTTCCACCATATCATTTTTGATGGCTGGTCTAGGTCGATTTTATGGCAAGATTTATTCAGCCTATACGAATCGTGCTTAAATCAAACCCCAAACACGTTGCCTGAGCTAACGACCCATTACGTTGATTACGCCATGTGGCAACAGCAACGGCTGCAAGGTGAGTTTTATGATAAGCAGGTGGGCTATTGGCAAAAGCAATTAAGTGGCACGTTGCCCCTGTTAGAATTGCCCACCGATTGGCCGCGCCCACCCAAGCAAGATTTCAGCGGTGGGCATCAAACGTTAACCTTATCGGTTGAATTATCAGTTAAATTACAAACCTTAAGCCAGAACGAAGGTTGCACCTTGTTTATGGTCTTGTTAGCTGCCTTTCAATTATTACTGCACCGTTACAGTGGACAGGATGATATTATTGTCGGCTCACCTATTGCCACCCGCCAGCAAAGCGAAACCGAACAGATGATTGGCATGTTTCTTAATAACTTGGTTTTACGCGGCCATATTGTCAAAACAGCAACCTTCCGTGAGTTTTTACGGCAGACCCGTCAAACCACTTTGGAAGCCTACACTCACCAAGAATTACCGTTTGAAAAACTAGTGGAAGTGCTGCAACCCCCGCGCGACCCCAGCCGTTCCCCCATTTTTGAGGTCATGCTCAATTTGCTCAATTTGCCCCAGGCCCAGTTTAATTTGGCTGATTTAACCATCACCCGCCACTCCTTGCCCTATTTAGATTCTAATTTCTCCATGACTTTATATGTGCTGGAGAAACCTAGTGGCCTCACTTTCGATTTAGTCTATCAGCGCGCCCTCTTCTCTGCCGAGCGCATGGCCTATTTATTGGCACAATTTGAATATTTATTGGAACAAATTGTTATTTCATCTGATTTACCGTTGCATCGTTACTCCTTGGTTACGCCCACTTCCCCCATACCTCACCCCACCGAAATCTTGCCCGAACCGCGCCAAACCCCGATAACGGAATTGATTGCCCGTTGGCGCGACCAAATTCCCGAACATCCCGCCATAAAACAGGGCGCGCTACAGTGGAATTATCGCCAATTGGTGGCAACCGCCGAAACTTTTGCCCAAGTCATCGTGCCATTTAGTCAGGGTGAAGTGATTGCCGTAACGGGTCAAAAAAGTTTTGGCCTCATCAGTAGCATGTTAGGCGTTTTAACCAGCAATAATACGTTACTCATGCTTGACCCGAACCTGCCCAGTTATCGTCATCAATTGATGTTACAGCAAGCCAATGTAAATTACATCATTTATGTCGGTCCGCAACGCCTCGAAGATGCCTGGATGTGGGATGAATATATCTTAATGTTCGTTGACCCTATGAACGGCATGATTGAGGGCGCAAGTGAAATTGAGGCCACCGCCACGATACCAACCCTTTCACCTGACTCACCCGCCTATATTTTCTTTACCTCTGGCACAACAGGAGTCCCGAAAGCGGTGTTGGGTTGTCATAAAGGGTTATCTCATTTCCTCCAATGGCAAAGCCGCACCTTTAATATTGGGCCACAAGACCGCGCCGCCCAATTAACGGGGCTATCGTTTGACGTAGTCTTACGAGATATTTTCACTCCTTTAATTAGCGGGGCGACCTTGTGCCTGCCCACACCTGACCTTGACCTCAGCCCTGGGCAACTCTTGCCCTGGCTAGAGCGGGAGCGTATCACTTTGTTTCATACCGTTCCCTCCCTGGCTTCCACTTGGCTCGCTCTTGTCCCGAAAGGCGTGACCTTACAAAATTTACGACTCCTATTTTTAGCGGGTGAGCCGCTGACTCAAACCTTAGTGGAACAATGGCGGCGCGCCTTCCCCCAAGCGGGCGACCTAATAAACTTATATGGGCCAACAGAAACCACCTTAGCTAAATGTTATTATCCCGTACCGCACGGTGAGGTTTCTTTTGGGGTGCAGCCTGTAGGTCGCCCGATGCCTGAAACCCAAGCTCTGGTCATGAGTGAATTTAACACCGTGTGTGGTATCAGCGAGATGGGCGAAATTGTCATTCGCACCCCATTTCGTAGTTTAGGTTATCTTAATAACCCGACAGAAACGCAAGCCCGCTTTTTCCCCAACCCCACGCGCCAAGACCCCCATGATTGGCTTTATCGCACGGGTGATTTGGGGCGGTATCGGCCTAACGGTTTATTAGAGATTTTGGGGCGGGTGGATGACCAAATTAAGGTGCGCGGCATTCGGATAGAATTGGGCGAAATTGCCACCATCTTGGGGCAACATCCTAATGTGCAGCAACAGGTGATTATCGCTCATAAACAAAGTGACTTCGAAAAAATCTTAGTGGCTTACATTGTATTTCGTCAGCCTACCACCGAGTCCATCCATGAATTGCGTCAGTTCCTGAAACAAAAACTGCCCGACTCCATGATTCCTTCCATCTTCATGCCACTAGAAGCCATTCCCTTAACCGCTAACGGTAAAGTTGACCGCCGTGCCTTGCCTGCGCCTAGTCTTGCGGCCACGGAAACGGCTCAAGGGTTTATCGCCCCGAGAGATGACCTTGAATTACAAATGACCAAGATTTGGGAGAATATCCTCAAAGTAAATCCCATTAGCGTTATGGATAACTTCTTTGAATTAGGCGGCCATTCCCTCTTAGCGGTGCGGTTGTTCACCGAAATTGAGCGCGTTTTTGGGCGTAATATGCCTTTAGCCACCTTGTTTCAAGCCCCAACAGTGGAGCAATTGGTCAATTTATTACGGGATGAAGGCTGGGCCCCCTCATGGTCATCTTTAGTGCCATTGCAACCGAAAGGCTCTAAAACGCCCATTTTTTGCGTCCATGCGATTGGCGGAAATGTGTTAAGTTTGCATGATTTAGCCCACCATTTGGGAGCAAACCAACCTTTCTATGCCTTACAATCGCAGGGCTTAGACGGTAAACAAAGCGTACCTAAACGGTTGGAGGATATGGCTGCGTCTTATCTGGAAGAAATTCGTACCGTTCAACCGCATGGCCCGTATTACATTTTAGGGCAATCGTCAGGGGGGTTGGTGGCTTTTGAAATGGCCCAACAGTTGGTGGCTCAAGGAGAAACGGTGGCACTATTGGCTCTTATCGATACTTACGAACCTACCGCTATTTCAGCCAATCGGTTGCCCTTACAAGCCAGAGTCATGTTTCATTTGCAAAATCTCTATAAATTTCACGTTCATTACTTGGCTGATAGAATTCATGGCACGATTGTATTTAGGTTGCGTAATAAAGTAGGCTTATGGACGGCGAGAACCGTGCAACAATTTTACCGTTATGTGGGGCAACCTGTTCCCCATCAATTTCGTTATACAGAAGTGCGGGAGACTATTCGCCAAGCCCTCAGTAATTATAAGCCACAACCTTATCCTGGGGCAATCGTCTTATTTCGGGCAACGGAGACTTTTTTAGCCCTTGTCGAAAATCAACAGCACCGTCAGCGGGGTTGGTCAAAACTCGCGGAGCAAGGGCTGGTGGTTTATGACATTCCTGGCGCACATAATTTGGAACAAGAACCGCATGTGGGCCATCTAGCGGAAAAATTAGTTAAATTACTCGCCTAGATTTTCTACTGCAAAAACAATTTGCAATTTTTTAACTTTTAGTTTATAGTAAAGCTGTTTTTTACTCTTTATCCTGACTTAAGGACGCGGAAGCACCAGGTTTATGACCTCATGTTTCTGCGTTTTTGCATTAAGAGACTAACCTTTATGTCTAAAACTAGTAGCCGTGTGAAACGACACGAACAACAAAAAAAACATGAACAAAAATTAACTGCCGCTATTTTAACCCAACAAGGCTTACAAGCCTTTACTTTGGGTGATTATCGCAAGGCCATTAATTTATGGCAATTAGCTGAAAATAAAGCCGACGCGCCTAAAACTTTGCCTACGGCTTTGGCTGAAGCCTATTTTCGTTGGGCTTTAGCTGCGCCAGGTAATGCTATTAATCATTTGCAAGAAGCGGTTAAACTCGCTCCGACTGAGGCGCGTTATCATTATCATTTAGCTTTAGCCTATCATCGTCAGCATAATTTGGCTCAGGCTGAATCGATTTATCGCCAATTATTAAGTCAGACTCCGCCATATCCACGCGCTGCGTTGCCATTGGCACAATTGTTGCTGGAGCAGAAAAAATCCTTACAAAAAGACATGGTGTGGAAACTTCTTTCACCGATTGAGCAACAGCAATTGGCTGTGGCCGATGCCTTAATTAAGCAGAAGGCGCGCTCAACCTTACAAAAATTGATTGAGCTACCCACCTTAAATCCGATGTGGCATGGGTTATTGGCTTTTGCCTTAAAGCAACCTGACGTAGCGCAACAAAAATTTGCCGAGGTGGTGCAAAGCGAGTCGAGTGGGGCGCAAGTGGTGGCGCATTATTACGGCGGTTTGTTGATGGCGGAGGCGGGGGGGCTTGAACCGGCTTTAACACAGTGGCAAACGGCTCAAGCTCAGGGCTTTAATCCGAAATATTTTGAAGGCAATTTATCGTCGCTGTATTACCAACTGGCGATTCGCACCTTAAAATCGGGTGTGTTGCAACAAGGCTTGGCTTTTTTTAAACAGGTTTCTTCACTTTATTACGTCATCGGTTATGCTGAGTTTAAGCGGCAATTGTATTGGACGGCGGGTTATGCGGCGGCGCAACGGAGTGAGTGGGCGGAGGCGTTGGAATGTTGGGAAACGGTACTTAAGCTGGGTGATGATAGCCGTAAATTGTTGTTTAATTTAGCTTTAGCTTATCAAAAAAATGACCGTCATTTAGAATCTGCCCAGAGTTGGCGGGAGCTTTTGCGGCGGCGACCTCGTAAGGCTGACCATGAGGATGCTTTGAGTCAGGAGCAAGTGGCGCGCATTTGGCAAACTGCGGCGGAGCAGTTTAGCCAAGCAGGTGATGATGAAGAGGCCATAAAAACCTATAAAAATGCGATTAAATGGCAGCCCGCGAATGTGGAGTTGCGGATTAAATTGGTGGAAATGTATCAAACCAATGGGCGGTGGCAGGCGGCGATTAATGAATTGAACCGTATTTTGGTGGAAAAACCTGACTATGTGCCAGCCATGTTGTTGTTGGCGGAGAGTTATAGTGATGACCATTTTGGCCTGCATGCAGGCCAAACCGTAGCTTTATTAGAACGTGTATTACAACTTGAACCCCAAAACCTGATGGCGCGGCAGCAATTGGCAGCCTATTATGAACAGCAAGGCCAACTTAGCATTAATTGGGGGGGCGGTTTGAAACAGGGCATGGAGTTTTTTCAAAAAGGGTTGACTTATGCGCCTGAAAATGTGAACTTGCATTTACATATTGGGATTTGCTACGCCCAGTTGAAACAATTTGACCAAGCAAAAGCAACCTTTGAGCGGCTTTTAGCCTTTGCTCCTAAAAACCTCAATGCCTATATTAATGTCTATAACACTTGGTTGCGTCATAAACGCCAGGCTGAATTAGCTGAGTTGATTGTTCGCATGAAGGCACTGGCGAACCCGCCAGGGGCGTTTTTCGTTGACCTGATTGAGAAGGCGTTAGAGTTTGAAAATAAAGTGGTGGCCGAAGATTTGATGGCGTTTTTGGAAGAGAAATATGCTCAAGATGACCAGGCCATGATGGATTTGGCGATGTGTTATAGTGGGAATGACCGTGAGGCGCGGGGGGTTAATTTGTTGCGTCTCGTATTAGAGCGCAATCCTAGCCATATTGAGGCACATATTCGTTTGGGCGTGCTTTATTTTGAGATGAAGCAGACACGCTTGGCAAAACGTCATTGGGATTTGGCGGAAGCACAGGCACGGCAACAGAATAATCAGATGATGTTGTATGAGATTAAGACAACCCGCGACCATTATCTACATGGGCGGCGCGCTCCGAAAAACATGTTTGATTTTATTACGCAAATGCCACCTGGTTTATTGGATGAGTTGCTCAAAAATGCGCCGCCAGAGGTGGTTAAGATGATAAAAAATAATCCCGAAATGTTAAAAACGTTGCTTGGCGACATGGCGGGATTGAATGAGGGTGATATTTATGGCTAATAGTGCAAATAGTGCCACCGATTTGGCGACCTTTGAGTCAGATTTTAACTCTAATGACCCTTATCGGGTGTTAGGACTTTCGCGTAGCGTGACTCAAGCGGAGATTAAGCAGGCTTATTTTGCCTTAATTCGCAAATATCCGCCTGAGACTGAGGGTGATACTTTCAAGTTGATTCGAGCCGCTTACGAGAAAATTAAGGATGCGGAACGGCGTAAGGAAACAGATATTTTTCTGCCGCAACCGCCGCCGACCATTGATTTGACCATGTATAAAGGTTTTTTTGACTCAAGGTTGCAGCCGCAAGATATTATTTTAGTGTTGCAATGTTGGGGTGATTTAGGCCGAACTGATTTTAGCGAGGATTTTAAAGAGATTAACCTGTGAGCGAGAATAAAGGTTTTTTGCGTAATTTAACGGCATTTTTTACTGAACCCATGCCCGTGTTGACGCAACATGAGCTAGAGATGATTCAAAATTTGAATCAAAAGCTAGAGCTAGTAGGTCAACATTTTGAGGCTTCTCCGACGGTGCCGCCCGCGCCGTTTGAGGCTAAATTGGATGATTTGAGTGAGCAGGTGCGAAAATTGGCGAAGACCCAATTTAAGGCCAACACCTTGCAAGAATCACAATTGAGCCAATCTCAGGAGAGTTTGGATAACCTGAAGAATATCCTGGCGCAACAGGAAAAACAATTAGCCCAACAGCACGTGCAGGCGATTGAGGCCACGCGATTGGAGTTGTTAAAAAACTTGTTGCCCGTCATGGATAGTTTGGATGCGGCGTTTGAAATTGGGAAGCGGCAGGTGGTGACGTTGCCCATGCCGATGGAAGTTAAGAAACCCGTTGTTGCCTGGCTAGATGGGATTCGGTTGGCGCGGCTGCGGTTGTTGGATGTGTTGGGGGGGTATGAGGTGAAGCCGATTGTTACAGTTGGTGAAATGTTTGACCCACATCGCCATGTGGCGGTGGGTGTAGATACAACGGGGCGCGCGGCGGAGGGTATTATTGTGAGTGAAGAGCGTCGCGGCTATGCGGCCCCCGCAAAGGTTTTACGTGAGGCTGCCGTTGTGGTAGCGAGAGCTAATTAGGAATTAGGAGTTAGGAATGGAGGAAGTTTTTAATTCCTAATTCCTAATTCCTAATTTGGAATTGAGTAACATGAGCGAAATAATAGTAGGGATTGATTTAGGGACGACCAACTCGGCGGTGGCGATTGTGCAAGACGGTCAGCCGCGTTTGTTGGCGAAGGGTGACCAGAAGATTATTCCCTCGGTGGTTGCCTATTCGAAACAGGTGGGTTGGTTGGTGGGGCGGCCTGCGCTCAATCAATATGTATTAGACCCTGACAATACGGTGCGGTCAATTAAACGTAAGATGGGTTCTGATGAACGGATAAAGTTAGGCGATCGCGAATTTTCGCCGCAGGAAATTTCGGCTTTTATTTTGCGTGAACTAAAAACGATTGCCGAGGAAAGTTTGGGGCAGCCCGTAACCAAAGCGGTCATTACGGTGCCTGCTTATTTTACTAACGCCCAACGCCAAGCGACCAAAGAGGCGGGGACAATTGCGGGGCTGGAGGTGGTGCGAATTATTAATGAGCCAACGGCGGCAGCTTTGGCCTACGGTTTGAATGAAGATGATGACCAGATGGCGTTGGTGTATGATTTGGGCGGTGGGACATTTGATGTGTCGTTGGTGGAGATGATGGGCGGGGTGGTGGAGGTGCGTGCTAGCCACGGCGATACTTGTTTGGGTGGTGATGATTTTGATTATAAGTTGGCTGAACATGCTCATAAATTGTTTGAGGCTAAACATAAAACCTCTTTGCATGGCAATCGCTTGGCTTTAGCCCGTTTACGCCATGCGGCAGAAATGGCGAAAATTGAACTCTCAACTTTTCCTGAAACCCATTTGCGGGAAGAGTATCTGGCGGAACATAACGGTACACCGTTGCATTTGGATGAGCTGCTCTTACGGCGGGAGTTTGAAGAGTTAACCGAAGATTTGCTCAATCGAACGACGGAGTCGCTTAAAAAAGTGTTGGCTGATGCTAAACTGGAGGTGGGGGATTTGAGCCGCGTGCTGTTGGTGGGCGGCTCCACCCGCATGCCGGCGGTGTGGAATTTGGTGCAGGAATTTACGGGGATTGAGCCAGATGCGGAAATTAACCCTGATGAGGTG
>Ga0316611_1000807_pt1 | contig 10282 bp, 10 predicted proteins | sample MIS2016202_MG_FD_207675 | JGI IMG/M metagenome (GOLD analysis project Ga0316611, IMG submission 207675) | Microbial mat bacterial communities from Middle Island sinkhole, Lake Huron, Michigan, United States - MIS.2016.202 | ecosystem: Environmental > Aquatic > Freshwater > Lake > Sediment... | reverse complement strand
CCAAATATTCAACTCTCTGAGTTTCAATAACAATCCAATTTCTTTAGGCAACTTTGTCAATTTGTTGGCACTCAAATTCAACTCTTCCAAATCTACCAAATAACCGATGGTTTCAGGTATTGATTCTAATTTATTATAAAACAAATTAAGAACTTTTAAATTGGCAAGGGTATTGATCTCTGCCGGTATGGATTTCAATTTGTTGCTTTCCAAGTCAAGACAGAGCAACTTTCTGAAATTCACGATAATAGAAGGGAAATTTTCAAATTCATTTCTACCAAGTTTCAATACTTCCAAATTTGAAAGTGACATGATTTCTTTGGGCAAAGAATCCAATTTGTTGAAACTCAAATCCAATTCTGTTAAATTAGTTAACGAGCCCAATTCTGCAGGAAGTCTTGTGATACCTTTCATTTTCAAATCCAATTTTTTTTGGTTGAAAAGTTCTAAAGGATCTTTGGACATGTAAATTTTGTTTTTTTCAGCCCATTTAATGAGTTTTACAACATTGTCTTTGTTAAAATTATTATCTGCCATAATCCGAATTGTTAACGTTGTTTATATGTTATTTTATTTGCATTCAAATATTTACACAAAAAAGTTGCCTTAACTATTTTAACAAAAGTAATTAAATTTTGTGATGTATATATATTTCTGATAAAAAAAATATTCTTTTTTTTGAAAAAAACAGTTATCTTCTTACTAATCAGAAATTTATATTCAAATTAAAAAAATTCAATCTTTCAATTTGATGCAAGTCCCAAATCTACCTGTAGAGAATCCATCTCTTCTGGCTGAAAAAAACAAATCTTGAGATTGAAAAGTGCAAATGTTCATGGTTTCAATTTGCTTTTCAGGAACTTTCATTTTTTTCAATTGCAACACATTACTCTTCACCAAATCAAAGTAATATTTTTCATTTTTTAATAAAACAATATCTTGATATTCTGAGAGTTTATTTTCAATATCATGTGCCAAATCCGATGAAATTTCGTATATTTCTTTTGAAATACAGGGACCGATTCCTGCCAATATATTTTGGGGATTGGTTTCAAATACTTCCATCATTTTATTAACCGTATTTTCTACTATTTTTCCAACCGTACCTCTCCAACCAGCATGTATTGCTGCAATTACATGTTTTTCAGTATCATATAGCAAAATAGGTACACAATCTGCTGTAAGTATTCCGATGCAAATTCCTTTGATATTGGTGATGAGTGCATCTGTGGCTTCAAACTTTTTAGCCAAGTCATCTATATTTTGTATCACTTGCACGTGGGAGCTGTGGGTTTGATTGGGAAATAGCAATTCCGATACTTGTACACCTAGTTTTTTGCTTACAATTTCTCTATTTTTATCAACATTATCCTTTTGATCTGCAACATGATAGGCTAGATTCAAACTTTTGTAATTGTTCAAACTGTAGCCATTGGAACGAGTGGATATATGATGAGAAATTTCAAAACAGTTTTCAAAAATTTTAAATTCCATGATTCTTATACTTTTAAATTAAGCAATTTGTCGTAATCTATTTCATTTATTTATTTAATTCAATTTCAGACGATTATGACTCTTCTAAAGGAAAATTGAATTAAAAAAACACATTTCTTTCCTTATTTATTAAGAAGATGATAACTTGAGAAACCAAGATTTTTGCTACAAAACTTGTTTATTTTATGTCAAAATTATTTTTTATTTTGTTATTAAATCTTAATTTTGCACCACATATTTTTCCATTGCAATAATCAATTGTAAAATTCGTTACTAAGTCAACTATTTTTTTTTGCAAATTTAAAACATAAATAATGAAATCTTTCATTAAAACTGTATTTTTCTTATTATTAGGTAGCGTTGCCTATTCTCAAACAATCCCCAAAAACAGTACCGTAACCGGACAAGTGAACGCAATCACTACCGCAGCACCGTTTTTGATGATAACGCCAGACTCTCGTGCCGGAGGTATGGGCGATGCAGGTGTGGCGACCAGTCCCGATGCCAATTCCATGCACTGGAACGCAGCTAAATATGCTTATACTGAGCATGATATGGGAATTAGTTTATCTTACACTCCATGGTTAAGTGCGTTGATAAACGATATGAGTTTATCCTATTTATCCGGCTATCAAAAAATTGGCAAAAAAAGAAGACAAACCGTTTCTTTTGCACTTTTGTATTTTTCATTAGGTGATATTATGTTTACTGATATCAATGGTCAAGATATTAGACCCTTTCAGCCACGAGAATTTTCGTTAGACGGTGCATACTCATTTATGCTAGGGGAACATATTTCTAGTGCTATTGCTATGAGGATAATTTATTCAAATCTCACCGGAGGTATTAGTTCTACTACAGAACCCACACGTCCCGGTTGGGCGGTTGCAGGTGATTGGTCGTTGTATTACAATCGTGACATAGATTTTTTAGACAAAAAATCTAAATTGGCGTTTGGAGCAAATTTTTCAAATCTAGGTTCTAAAATTTCGTATTCCGATGGAGCGGAGCAAAATTTCATACCTATGAACATGAGACTCGGTACTTGCCTTACCACCCAGTTGGACGATTACAATTCATTGTCTTTTACCATAGATATCAACAAATTGCTTGTGCCTACCCCACCCTTTTACGACATTGATACTATCACTGGTGAACGGGTGATATTTGCAGGAAAAGAAGACCAAGTATCTCCTCCTGTTGCCATTTTTCAATCTTTCAACGATGCTCCTGGCGGGTTCAACGAAGAATTGCACGAACTCACATATTCAGTAGGTACAGAATATTGGTACAACAAACAATTTGCAATCAGAGCCGGATATTTTCACGAACATGCTACCAAAGGAAACAGAAAATTCCTAACCTTTGGACTTGGTTTGAAACTTAACGTATTCGGACTTGACTTTGCTTATTTGATACCAACTCAGGCTAGAAATCCACTGGAAAACACACTTAGATTTTCTCTTCTATTCGACTTCGGCGGCAAACGTGTGGTTGATGAAAAAGATTTGAAACCACAATAGAGAAGTTTTTCGTTGCGAAAAAGAACAATTTATTCAACTTTGTGGTTGAACAAGCGAAAAGTTTGCAACAAAAAAATCGGTAAAGCGAAGCCGACAAATAAGTAGGAAGTGTGTCAAAATAATTTGTATGAAAAATAACAAAAAAATTCAAATTTTGTGCTTTGTAATACTTCTTTTTGTGATGGGGGCTTGTAAAAAAGACAATGAAACATCATTGGATTTACCCCCATGCATCGATGCCAATGGGAAAGTTTACAAAACCGTAAAAATAGGTACTCAAATTTGGATGGCAGAAAATCTTGCTTATAAACCAGATAGTGGTAACTTTTGGGCATATGACAACAACCAAAGCTATGTAGCCATATACGGTTATTTGTATGATTGGGAAATAGCTAAGAAAATTTGTCCAACAGGATGGCATTTGCCTAGTGATGGGGAGTGGACGCAACTCATAGATTATTTGGGTAGTTATGAGGTTGCCGGTGGAAAAATGAAAGCTACAAGTGGTTGGGATATCCCAAATACAGGCGCTACAAATTCAAGCGGTTTTTCCGCCCTTCCGGGCGGCTTCCACCGCATAGACGGCTCGTTCGACTTCGTTGGACACGGCTGCTTTTGGATTAGTACGCATGACGACGTGGGTGATGCATACAAACGAGGTATATACTGGAATCATACAGGAATATACCGTTATGACACATACCAGGGGGAAGGCTATTCAGTGCGGTGTCTTCTAGATTAGATTATTTTGATGTTTCTGATAAATATATTTTTGGTCTTTATGTTTCGGTTTTTAGGGATAGTATAACGTTTATTGTGATAATATCCCTAAAAAAACAAACTGATGTTTTGACAATTTCTTAAAAAAATTGTACTTTTGCAATACTATAAATATTGAAAAAAATGGAAGAACTTGTATTGAAATATAATCTCTTACCTCCTTTGCTGCAAAAACAAGCACAGGAATTTATTGACTTTCTTTTATCTACCAATAACTTGTTGAAGGAGAAACAACTTTCTGATTACAAAAAAAAGTTATTAGATGTTTCTGTTTGGAATGAGAACTATACAAATGTGTATAACGAAAATTCTAAATTAATGCAATCATGGAAGAGCGGAGTGGTAGTTGATTCCGGAATTTTTATCGAACATTTCCGAGCAAAAGATAAAACCAAAACAACATTGTTTCAAATGCCTGAAAATTTGAAGCTTTTTGTTTCAAAATAATTGATTTTTAAATAAATAAAAACGCTAATTAAAATAAGGTTTTATTCAATTATCTTAATCTTTTAATAATTAATATTTTATGACAAATTATTGCATATAAACTTCATTCCTAATGTATAAAATGGGATAAAATCTAATACCCTTATTTTTATGTTTTACCCTAAGAAACAAGATAACCTCATTTTATTTAAAAAAACTTATGTATTCTTCATTTTTTATCATGATAATCCAATGCTTTGGGTGACTTATTGTATAGTATTCAACCATTTTCAATGACAAACCTTCAAAAGAATAATATTTGTATTTAATTATCATTCAATACATTATAAGAATTTAACAATATTTAGATGTAAAAACAGTTTTTATAAAAACAAAAAATAGGGTTGAAATAAGTTAAATTTTATATCTTTGCATACATTTTTTTAAAAAGAGAAACATGATACTTCGCACCGAAAATGTGGTAAAAAAATATGGAAAACGTACTGTTGTCAACAGCGTTTCTGTACAAGTAGAACAAGGAGAAATCGTAGGATTGCTCGGTCCCAATGGAGCCGGAAAAACTACTACATTTTACATGATGGTAGGTCTGATAACTCCGTACAATGGCAAAATAATGCTTGATAATGAGGAAATTACCAAACTCCCCATGTACAAAAGAGGACAAAGAGGAATCGGATATTTGCCTCAAGAAGCATCGGTATTTCGCCAGTTGAGTGTAGAAGACAATATCAAATTGGTACTCGAATTGATGAAAATTTCCAAAAAAGAACAAAAGGAAAAATTGGAAGAACTCATCGAAGAATTTGGTCTAGGTCATGTAAGAAAAAGCTTGGGAATTCAACTTTCGGGAGGCGAACGCAGAAGAACCGAAATAGCCAGAGCATTGGCAATGCAACCCAAATTTATCCTTCTCGACGAACCATTTGCAGGGATTGACCCTATTGCAGTGGAAGATATTCAGGTGATAGTGGGGACGCTGAAAAAGAAAAACATAGGCATCTTGATTACCGACCACAATGTACACGAAACATTGAACATAACTGACCGCGCTTACCTATTGTTTGAAGGACAAATACTCAAAGCCGGAACCGCAGAAGAATTAGCCGCAGATGAGTTGGTGAGAGAGCGTTATTTGGGCAAAAATTTCAAATTAGACAGGTAATGTGCATTTCGATAGGAAATCATTCAAAAATAAGCAATATCATTTGGGATTGGAACGGCACTTTGATGGACGATTTGGATTTGTGTATCAAGGTGATGAATGTAAGTTTGGCTAAGCGAAACATGAGGTTGTTGACCAAAGAATATTACAGAGAGATTTTTGATTTTCCGGTAGAAGGGTATTACCAAAGATTGGGTTTCGATTTTGCCAACGATAGTTTTGAAAAATTGAGTGTAGAGTTCATTGGCAACTACAATCAGTATCAATACGAAAGCAAATTGTTTGACAAAACAGAATCGCTTTTATCTGCATTGAAAAACAAGGGTGTAAAAATGTATATTCTCTCAGCAAGAGATGGAGAACAATTGAGAAAAAATCTTGAACATTACAATGTTTTTCAGTATTTCGAAGACATCAGTGGTTTGAAAGATATTTATGCCCATAGTAAAGTAGAAAATGGTTTACAATTGATTGAAAATCAAAAGATTAAAAAAGATGAAACCGTAATGATTGGTGATACGATTCACGATGCGGAAGTAGCTAAGAAGTTAGGTTTAGACTGTGTATTGTTGAACCGTGGACACCAAAACAACGAGAAATTAATCAAGACCGGATTTCCGGTGTATGAAAATTTCGAAGAATTGTTTAAAAATTTGCAGTTTTGACAATAAAATTATAGTTTTGCAACTCAAAATATTGGGGCGTTTAGCTCAGCTGGTTTAGAGCACTACCTTGACAGGGTAGGGGTCACAGGTTCGAATCCTGTAACGCCCACTTAAGGAACGAAAAATATAATATACAATTTTTAAACATGAAACTACACAAAGAAGGCACAGCCACCATAACTTTGGTAACTTTGGTTTTACTTGTCATCAATTCGTTGGTATATTGGCTGGTATGCAATATGATATTGTCAAACATACTCGGTTTTTTATCGTTAGATGTATTGTTTATAGTCATTTATTTTTTCAGAGTTCCAAACCGCAATATCACCAAAGACGACAACCTCATCTATTCTGTATGTGATGGCAAAGTGGTGGTAATAGAAGAAACCGAAGAGCCGGAATATTTCAAAGACAAACGCATTCAAGTATCCGTGTTTATGTCGCCGCTCAATGTGCATGTCAATTATCACCCCATATCAGGAGTAGTAAAATTTTTTAAATACCATGCCGGAAAATATTTGGTAGCATGGCATCCCAAATCATCAACTGAAAATGAACGTACTACCATAGTTTTGGAACACAGTTCCGGCAAAAAAATATTGGCAAGACAAATCGCAGGAGCTTTGGCAAGACGAGTAGTGCCTTACGTGCAAGAAGGACAAAAAACAGTACAGGGCGAAGAGTTAGGTTTTATAAAATTTGGTTCACGTATCGATTTGTTTTTACCGCTTGATGCGAAAATACAAGTGAAGTTAGGCGATATAGTAACCGGAACACAATCAGTCATAGCAAAATTCAATTGATATGGTAGCCAAAATAGTCAATCAACACGAAGCGGTAGAATTGATAAACAAAGGTTTTTTTATTGCCTCTTATCAAGTAGTATTTGACAATCAACCTATCAGTCAAGCAGATATTGATGTACTTGTGAAACATGGGATAGACCTACCCGATGAGTTGAATATCAATCATGAAGAGTTGACAGTAATTGAGAAAACAGAACACAAAACTGCACAATCTCTATTGAAAATCGAATTGAAGTTGAATACAGAAATTCTCTTCTGGATTCAACAAAACAAAATTGACATCAACGCACTCAGTAGTAGTTTGATTTCGGATTTCTACAAAAACTACAACTCTATAAAAAAGTGATTTTCTTTTTATTTTGAGTTAACATCATAATTTTATGAACATTAACAAAGTCGTATTTATTCTCATATTTGTAGCATTTTTTTCGTACAAATCTCAATCACAAGATATTGAAAAGAAAAACAATGGTATCTACAAATCACCGGACGGCTTGTTGTATGTAAACCAACACAAACCACTTTACCTAAAAATATCGTCATCTCCGGATAGAAACGCTCCCAAACATCTTCTCAAAAGTTTCAGCACTCCGAAGTATTCGACTCCTTTGCGCTTTGGTAGAGAGGGTTACAACTATGTGAAAACGCCTTCGCAAGTAGATACGGCAACTAAAAAACCGTTGTGGGACAAAAAAGACATCATCTGGGAGGTTTATGTTGACGGGTCTGCACCCAAAACCGAAATCATATTTGGTAACGCCCAAGTAAAGACAGAAAAAGGAAATGTATTCAGGGGGGCAAATACTACGATATCTTTGAAATCATATGACAAATGGTCTGGAGTAAAAACGATTTTTTATGCTGTAAATTCAGATAATTTTCAAGAATATTTCAATTCTTTGCAACTAAACGAAGAGAAAACCTATCAAATTCAGTATTATGCCATTGACAATGTAGGAAATAAGGAAAAAATACAATCAGAATCTTTTACAGTGGATTTGTCAAGTCCGACAACTGAATATGATGTAAAAGGAAATTATATCAATTCCATTTTTTCGGGCAACGGCAACATCGCCTTGTCTTCGAAAGATGCCTCTTCTGGCGTTTCCAATGTTTATTACAGCATAGACAATTCACAAGAAATCAGATATTTAAAACCTATACAATTCTCCAATTTAAAAGAGGGAGAACATGTTATCACTTACTACTCTGTCGATGTTATTGGCAACAAAGAAGCCGTAAAAACATTTACGTTTACCATAGACAAAAAACCACCGATGGTGATAGAAGAAATGATGGGAGACTATTTTTTAATCAATGGAAAAGAATATTCATCGGGACGTTCAAAACTAAAGCTAACGGCTGTAGATGACAAAGCCGGAGTAAAAAATATCTTTTATTCGATAAATGGTGCAGCATATGTACTTTACGAAAAACCATTTTACTTACCCAACTCCAAAGGAGCGTTAGACATAAAATATTATGCCATAGACAATGTAGAAAACAAAGGAAAAGCCGGACGCGAAGGACAAGCATTTGGAACAAGGGCAGCATCTACCGGAGGTTTTTATTTGGATTTAACAGGACCGGAGTTGATGTATGAATACGTAGGAAGCAAAATTAAAATTAGGGACACCGTAGTAGTAGGTGCATACACTAAAATAAAATTGAAAGCAACTGACGAAGAATCCGGATTGCAAAAAATTACATTTTCGTACAACAAAGGCGAAGAAACCAACTACGATTCGTTGATAACCATACGTGAACAAGGAAAAACTACGTTGGACATCACAGGTTACGACAACGTAAACAATACCAACGTAAATTCAATGTATTTTACCGCAGATAAAACTGCCCCCGAAATTACCCCCATTTTTGGAATGAAACCCACCCACTACGAAAACGTTTCCGGTGAAAATTTGGCTGTGTATCCTACACATTTGATATTGTATCTCTCTGCCACAGACAATCTTGCAGGGACAGACAAAATTTTGTATGCTATGAATGATATGAGAGAATCCCTATACAATACTCCTATTTCCGGTTTCAAAAACAAAACAACCTACAAAATCAAAATCAAAGCCATAGACAAATTGGGAAATTATTCTGAAAAATTAATTCAATTTTACATTTCAGATTAGTACAAACACAATATTATGAACGAAAAATTAGCATCATTCGAGAAGTTACTCAATATCATGGACGAACTTCGTCAAAAATGTCCTTGGGATAGCACTCAAACCATGGACACGTTGCGTACCCTGACCATTGAAGAATGTTATGAATTGGTAGATGCCATTGAAAAAAAAGACATGCAGGACATCAAAAAAGAGTTGGGTGATGTATTGCTGCACATTGTTTTTTACGCAAAAATTGGCTCAGAAACAGGCGATTTTGATATAAAATCAGTCATTGACTCGTTGTGTGAAAAATTGATTTTCAGACATCCGCATATTTTTGGAGATGTAAAAGTAAACAGTGTAGATGATGTGATGGTCAATTGGGAACAATTGAAAATGAAGGAAAAAGGAGGAAACAAAACTGTACTTCAAGGTGTCCCCAAAGGGTTACCGGCAATGATAAAAGCAGCAAGAATACAAGAAAAAGTTTCGCATGTTGGGTTTGATTGGGACTACAAAGAGCAAGTTTGGGACAAAGTGAAAGAAGAAATATCTGAGTTGCAACACGAAGTAAATCAAATGGATAAGAACAAAATGGAAATGGAGTTCGGAGATTTGTTTTTTGCACTTATCAACGCCGCCCGTTTGTACGATGTAAACCCTGAAAATGCGTTGGAACGTACCAATAAAAAATTTATTTCAAGGTTCAACTACTTGGAAAAGAAAACTTTAGAATCAGGCAAATCACTCAAAGACATGTCGTTGGAAGAAATGGACGTATATTGGAACGAAGCAAAATCACAGGAAAAATGATTCGATTTTCGCAACTCGAAAAAGCGTTGAATGCAAAACTATATGGCAATGACGCAGAAATCAAACATATTTTGATAGACAGTAGAACGCAATTTGACGAAGAAAACTCTACCTTCATAGCTCTTACCGGAAAAAATCACAACGGACACCATTACATTGAGAATTTGTACAAGGCTGGTGTGCGGAAATTTATCATTTCAGAAAACATCTCAATACTTCAAAATGCAAAAGATACCTCAGTATTGTTAGTCAATAATACACTTACTGCATTTCAGTTGTTGGTAAAAATACATAGAGAGCAATTTGAATACCCGAAAGTAGCCGTAACCGGAATCACAGGAAGCAATGCCAAAACGATAATAAAAACGTGGCTAACTCAATTAACATCTTATCAATACAATGTGGTTAGCAGTCCTAAAAGTTTCAATTCGCAGGTAGGAGTACCCTTGTCGGTTTGGAATATGAACTCACA
>Ga0316611_1000806_pt1 | contig 10283 bp, 14 predicted proteins | sample MIS2016202_MG_FD_207675 | JGI IMG/M metagenome (GOLD analysis project Ga0316611, IMG submission 207675) | Microbial mat bacterial communities from Middle Island sinkhole, Lake Huron, Michigan, United States - MIS.2016.202 | ecosystem: Environmental > Aquatic > Freshwater > Lake > Sediment... | reverse complement strand
ATTTCGCAGTCGTAATTAACAACATCGACAGGTCGTGTACCCTCTCTCGTACTTTTTGTGCATTTAGAGAGACGGCAGAAACTACCATCTTTTTCATGCTTTTTCCATGATGCAGAAAAACCTGCTATTACATCTTGGCTGTGTGTAGTGGCAAAAATTTGAATACTGTATTTATTCGCTAATATGAACAGCATATCCCACAATTTACGAATTACACTGTAATGTAAGCCAACACCAAATTCGTCAATTAATAAAACATTGTTTCTCGCCTCCAACAATTTTAATGCCAGTGTAACCATGTAGCACATACCATTCCCAAAATACTCAGGTTTGTATCCCTTTTTAATACTATTCGTATCATCTGTAAACGACAATTTTATTCTCGAACATTCATCAAATTGAATATCAACAATTCGTGAATCTACCAATTTAAGTAGCTCCACAATATCCATTTTCATATCTTCGTTTATTTCAGTTTTTTGTGGTGCAATATTATAGGATTTACTTGTAACAATATCGGGCGCACCATGAGACATGCAATGGATAGCGTCTAATAGTGCTGATTTACCCACACCATTGCCACCTACAAACAGATTGACACGGGCAACACGATCTAACGTAAAATCTTGAAGAATCCCATGAATTTCAATATAAACAACACTATATAAATTTGGCATTATTTTCTCTCAGTTGTTATTAAAACCAGTTATTATTTTGTCATTATTATAACAATTCAAGTTGCTCATGTCAACACATTGTGAAAATAAACAAGGAAATCGCATTCACACCGCAATCTTTAATATTAATCTTGCAGTGTAAATTAGTTTAATCAATAAATACCTAAGCGATTTCGTAATACATTTAAAATTCTCTTTTGTGCAGACGACATAACGCATATCTGTTTAAACAAAATACGCTTTGTTTCAACATTTTTTGCTTGACTCATCCTGTTTTCTAAATCTACTACAACCGTCTGTATAATACGGTTTTGTAATTCAGCTTCATCACCCTTTTTTGCCAAATACACTCTCATTTCTCTGCCATCTCTGACAATTTTTCTCATTTCAGAAAAAGTAAATGTAAAATTTGGTGTTTCGTTTGTAGTGGTCATTACAAATACCTCATATTTATGGTGCGAATGATACAAACATGACACTTTTTAATTATAATTGATTTTAGCATGTAGTAACACGAGTGTGTACCCGTGTTGTATTAAATATATCTAAGCAATGCAAGGGATTTAATAGATTATTTGAGGATAACTTAATTGAAAACAAAAAAACCAGATGAAATTAAAAAATCATCTGGTTTTTTGCACTGATTTATAAACCCAATTTATTTACGCACATCTTTTTGAATTGGTAATGACTGATTCTGAAGTAACGCTCGTAATTTATAATTACCCTCGCTATCAGTATATCTCGTTGCATACACAATTTCATCACCAATGTCTAATTCTTCTTTACCAGTAAGGTTCGCATTATTTTTAATTGAGACTGTTTTTTGTTTTTCACCATACGTTACTTCAAGTTTAATTAACGACAAACGGTTTGGATATCTTACAATTTCCATAACTATCGCTTTGCATCCTGTATCACACGCATGACTAATGGCTTTTTCACCTGCCATTAGATTGAAAGATACCAAAGATAATAGTGAAAAAACGACAGATTTATTTAAAGTTACATACATTTTATTTTCCTTTTTTAATATGAAATATTCTGTTATATTTACTAAAGTTTGTCAAATTTTAATATTACAAGAAAAACCTGATTTATCTTCACCTGTAAATTGGTTTTCGCCAATAGGGTATATTTTCACACAATCATCAAACTGGAATTTTTTCGTGTCTAATTGTCTCACAAAGATATTGGCGGCAGATTTTGGTGTGTCACTATATATCTTCTTTTTATAAAGACCAGAAGAACCTAAATTGTCTCTAGGTGAGTAACGGATTTTTATTAAATAACGAGGCATTTTTATATCCTTTTTTAATTATTACCTTCTAATCCAATAACTTTCAACAAAGGTAAATCTGCAATACTTGCAGGCAATTCTGTAATACAATTACCATTGATATTTAAAATCAATAAACTCTGCAAGTTACCAATAGATTCTTGTATTTTTGCCAACCGATTACTGCTAACATTGAAAACTTGTAATGAAATCAAGCGAAAAAGTTTAATAGGAATTGAACGTAAGTAATTACCACTAATATTCAATTCAACAATAGGTTGTTTTTTATTTAGCTGCAATAAAAAGTCAATTATAATTGATGGAATTTCACCTTCAAAACAACTAGATAGATCAACGTGATAGCCATCATCTTTTAATACGCTATGTTTTTCAACCATTGAAACAAAATCTTTTTTTACATTATAAATTGGCATGAGTCTCCTTACTCTAAGTGTAGATTTCATTAAAACTTTCGACATATAAAAACTCCAGAAGTTAAATTAATCGCATTGTTTTGTTCTAAAATACGCATAAAACAAAGCATAAATCATGGCAACAGAAGTTAAAATCTTGCCATACACTGTTCCAAACACAAAAAACAAGACTATAATCGTGTCAATGTCATAATTCACATTTCGCACCATTGCATCTGACATTGACACAAAACAGTTATTAATCTTTCCTAGATTCAAATTACACGCTATTTTCAACATTCTAAGTTAGTAATTTAATACCTAATATTTGTTCTAATTTTACCGCTGTATCATATAGCATTCCATCGTACACACCAGTTTCAATTGCACTAATAGCTGTCTGAAATAAACCAATTTTTTCACCTAGCTCCTTCTGTGTCAATCCCTTTCCTATTCGAGACATCCTAATATCAATTCTATTTTGGTCTGTTAAAATTACAATATCAGGTTGTATTTCAAATCCTAAAATTTTGGACATTTTTACTGCATACACATTTTCAATACGACTTCGACCACCTTCCATAGCCCAGTATTCGCTTTCACTGCAACCTATTAATCTAGCTGTTTCTTTACTGGTCAATTTTTTCTTTAGACGAGTTCTTCTTATCTTGTCAGTAAGACTGTTAGTTTTCACTTGGTTGTTAGTTAATAGAACCAATAACTTAGGAATAAGTTTCGATTTTGAATGTTCCTTATCAAAAATGTCATATATAGCTTGTCGTGAACAACCTAATTCCTCAGCTATTTGCGGAATACTCAATCCACTATCAACAAACAAATCATGAAGGTAACTACCTGTAATATCAATTTCATTTGCGACATTATCTGATGCAGCACTATCTAATAAAGAATCATCTTGCTCGCAATTATCTGTTAATTTAGTCTTGGTAGGACGGAAATCACTGATATTAGTGTCAACAAAACCATCATTTGCAGCATATTGTGATAATGGACTGTATATGACAGTGGATAGGGTGTTCATAATTTATTCCTGTTTATTAGCGTTATGAGCGTTTATCATGTGTAGCATTATAACAATATACAATGCTACTGTCAACCACAAATATTATTCAATATTGCTCACAGTTGAGTTTTTACAGTCGAATATCGCCACAAATAAGAGCGTTTATCAAATTTTCAGGAAGGTTTGGAATCTCATCAATCAGTTTTATGAGTGTGGGTTCAAAATGACTTTTTCGATTTAACATGAAGGTGTTTTCGTTAGAAAAATGTCTGATAACTTGCTCATTATGTGAAGCTATGAGTAGTTGCCCATTATCTTTAAATGAACGTCTTAATGCCATGATTAATTGTCCAACTTCTGATAATGATATATGGTTATCGGGTTCATCCCAAAAGAAAAACGAAGGTTGATGATAATTTGTTGCCAACACCATCCCGCAGATAAAAAGGCATTTTTGACCATCTGATAACTGATTAAAATCTAAACTTAATTTAGCCATTCCTGACTTAAAACTCACTACGGTGTTTCTAGCTCCCTTAGCAATCACTTCATTTTCAAATTGTTCAAAATCTGGAATTACACTGTGTATGTAATTAAAAATTTTATTGTAAGCAGCGGGATATCGAATCAGTAATCCAGAAATCCATTCACCAAAATTTGACATATCTGGATTTGGTCGTAAGGTTTCTTCACGAGACTCACCTGACATTAATTGCGGGATAGGTGCTAAAATAATGATATTAGCCAACCAAGTTTTAAAAAGATTCAGATCATTAGATGATTGTTGAATAATTGACAATGCAAGCATATGATCGTTTATATCAAATACAACCTTATCAAGAGAAACTTCTGAACCATTGCGAACATAAAGCATCCGACCGTTGATGGACAGATTTTCTTCACTCACAAGAATTTCTTTCTTGTTTTCATCAAATTTCAAAACCAATTCATATTTATAGAGCTTCTCATCTAATAACACTTCTACTTTAAAAAGAATTGGAGTATCATATCTACCATAAGAAAAATCTCGCAATTTAACCAAATCTTTTACACAATTCACTCCGCGACCAATACTTTGAAAAATCTCTAAAGCTGCGCCAATGGTGGATTTTCCTGAACCATTTTCTCCAATTAATAATGCTGATGGTGTATCTTTGAGTTTCAATTCAAAGTTTTCTAAACATCGAAAGTTATGAACATAAAGTCGTTGCAACATATAATTACCTTTTGAGAATTGAATTAAAGATGGTGTAATTGTAAATATATCACCATCTTTAATCAAGATTATTAATTTGACATTTGGGTATTCAACACTTCTATTTGTGATTTTAGAAGTGATTGAAGGCTACACATTGTGTATGCCGATTCATATGAAGGTAAACCTAAAGCATCAACAACATTATCAATGGTGGTTGATTCATCGACTTCAATATGCTTGTTGCCATAACGCATATAGTTTGTGCCTATTTTTACTTGCAAACCATTTATGACTACAGATATTACTGCTGGTTGATTAATCATTTAAAATTCCTTAATTTAGTGTTTGAGTGAAAATATAGTATATCAAAATTTGCACAGTATGTCAATCATTCAAATCTTTCAGTATGCAATTCGAGTTTTCAGTAATCGCTAATCATTCTTTTGTTTAATACCCATTTGATGACAAAACATATAATTTTGTTGATTATATGCTTGAGTTGAATATGGGTTTTGAATCGCATCAACAACCGTACTTAAACGCTCATCTTCAGTCGCAATTATCACATATTCTCCATCTGGTAATTTTTCACTTATTTTAGGCATAAAGCCAGCATCAATAATCCTATCTGCCAATTCTTTCGCTTGATCTCCACTGATAATAAAAAGCAAATGTTTTACAGAACCCATAGATTGTCGTAAAAATTTTATCCTTTTCTCTTCATTGTTATGCGGATGAGCATCTAGCGCATATCCTACAACGGCAAAACCCTCTTTATAAGAGGTAAATTTTGGGAACTTATACGGTTCTTTCATTGGAATGCAATAAATAGTGTTGGGGTTGCCGAACATATTTTTTCTATTTGCGGACATGATATTTCCTTTAATGTTGCTATTTTACACTCATCGGTTAAACATGTCAACCGAATTTTTTACCACACCCGTTTGTTGCGTGGTGTGGTTGTGACCGTTGCGTTGATTGCATCGGTGTTGATGTGTTTACATGGTTGACGGTGACACGGTTGTATCGTGGCGTGTGAAACAGTAACATGAGTATCATGTTGTACGAAGTATTGACACGATGCATCGGTGTTCATGGGACGTAGTGACACGGTATAATATTTTTACCGTGTCGTGTGAAACATTATAACGGGACGGACGTATCATGTCAATGTCATAATTCATATCCCATGCCATTGTATCTGTTATGCTTTTTCAACCTTAAAGTTGAATTTAGATTATAGTAATACGATGTGGTTTTGCTAGTAATTCACCAACACCATCTTTATAACGATACTTTATTGCCACATAATCAGAATCATTTTTGCAGATAGATACTATACCAGTTAAAAGTAATTCTGACAATTGTATTAAATCAACATAGTTTTCATTAGACTGAATATCCAAAATACTAAATTCATATTGGTCTTGTGCTAATGATTCTGCGAGTCTTCGTGTTTGTGGCGAAGCATTAAAATAAAATTCGTTTACTAATTCTTGTGGTTTTTTCGTTTCAGTTTCGATTTCATCGTCAGTCTCAATATGTAAATCAAACTTTTGAAAGATATAACCTGTAACCCATAAATCACTGTTGTTACATTTGAGTAAATCAACAAGATATTCTAAGTGATTTGTTGTTACCAATGGCAAAATTAAACCATCAGGAATGAATTCATCTTCCCAAGATTCAGTAGCATCTGTTTCAAGTAAGCTATTGATATTAGCTTGTTTTGCCTTAATATTTACACGCAAATTTTCAGATAGAATCGTACCTCTCCACATTCTTTGTGGTAATGGATTAATCACGCTAACCAATGCTGTTTTGCTGTGTAGTTCAAGTTGCTTTAAATACCGTTTTATTTTAGAAGAAACCAAATCACTAAACAATACAATTGGAATGTTTTTATCCAATAATTCCATATTGCTTATTCCTTCAGGAAAGACATCAAAACCATTAACAGTGAAAAAATCAATGATTTTAGCGCATTCTTCTTCCCACCATGCCATTGATGACCATCCCTTTGATGATGAGTTATCAAAAACAAAAAATAGTTTATTCATTAGTTGAATTTTCCCCTAATTTAGCACGCAGTGAACGAATTTCATTTTTTAGTTGATGAATATCCAACACATTCCATAATGTTAATAATGTTAATAATAGAACATCCATTGTAATATCCTTTTATTGTTAGTATGTAATGTTTCTTGTATGGTAAGATTCAATATAATCATTGTTATTGTAATGCTTTAGCAACCTGCATCCAATATGGTGAGAATAATGCTGCATTTTCAGCAGACACTAAATAGTGTTTCACTTCATTAAAATCATTCAACCAATCCAGAGCGTTACTTAATAAAATATTTTTCATTTCGGTCAAAAACATCTTTTTCAAAGGATTTAAATCAAACAACACTTGCATTTCTTTATTTTGTATGTGGTTACATACTGTCAACCAATCGTTTTGATTGTTGATGTGATACACATTTGCTGTTGTTTTGAAAATAGACAGTTTCTCATTCAATAAATTCAACCAAACACCTTCATAATTGGATTTATTAAAGTTACTAAGCAATTTCCACCATTCATCGGTGTTTGCATCAATATATACAAATTCAGTCAACTGCTGTTCAACTCGCCATTCTATATATGAAGACCAATCAATTTCACCAAATTGATCTCCGTTTAGAGATTGATATCGCACTAAATTTGCTGCCAAACTCTCAATCCCTCTTTTTTGAAAGATAGACACCATTGGAGCTATCTTCACTAAATCACTTGGACTCATCATAATATTTCTTAATTAATGTTTTGTTGGTAAAAAGTTGATTGCCATGTTTTTACATGACAATCGTTGTTTTGATTCTGTTTATACAGGGCTAACCATATTGTGGATTAGTTCTGCTTTTGATTTATCTGCGCGGCAGATTACCACATCAATCTTGCCAAACTGTATTAGTCTTGCATTTTTTAGATGTAAAGTATCAATGGATAAACCATTGATCAATGGAATTAAACAACCTTGTTCAAGCAACCATTTATTGCTAACATGGTTACTACCATCGGGATTTTTAGCAATTCCAAAAAAGGATAGCAGCAATAACATTCGTTTGTTGCCATCAACCATCAACCATTTTCCACTACTATTTTGTCTAACAATAAATTGGGGTGTATTCAAACCCAACAATATTGTTTCGATAAAATTAGTTCCCCATTTGACATCTATTGGCGAGTCAGTGGTTTTAACAACCAATTCCCCTTTTTCTACCATTGACAATAACTCCAATAAACCCATTTTCCATACATCCGTATGTAAAGACTTTCGTGCAGATTCTATTTCTGCCAGTAATGCTTCATTTTGAATACGTTCTTGTTCAGTCATTGAAATTCTCCAATTAATTGTTTTTGCGTTGTGTTGATTATACAGAGATGACAAACATCTGTCAACTGTTTTTATTTTGTAAACCAGCAACAAATGCAATTAATTTGTCGTATAGTTCATTTTTTTCAACTTGATTTTTCTTATTGGAATCATTTACCATTATTGCCAAGCATAATGGTGCATCCAATCGGCTCGCTTTATATATAGTTTCTGCGAGTTCTAACGGATCATTGAATTTCCGATTTGTCTTGAGGAATTTGTAATGCACATCCCATATCATGTATGATTTACGCGACGATTCTTCCCATTCGTCATTTTTCATCAACTGAAATACTTCAATCAGCCGTGAGTCTGTCTCATTTGTTAAAATGGATTCAATAAAAAACACTCTGATTTTTTTAGAATCTTCTAAATTATTGATTTTTCTTAATAATTGTTCCAGCCAACATTCTTTCCAAGCGATGTTCATTTTGCGCTTACTCCATTAAGTGTTGGTGTGTGTTTAACATTTAAATCGTGCAATCGACACTGTAAATTATGTTGATTGCACGATAATGTTATTGACGATTATAAATTACATTGTTACAAATTAATTTGTAAAAACCCAATAATTCTATTGCATTTGAGTTAGATGGATCGGACTTTATACATCTTTCTGCAAATTCACCCATTTTGATAGCGTAAATAATGTAATACACATCTTCACTGAAATCATCGTTCAACTTCTTACATAGTTCGATCAACATCTTGGCTTCATCCATTGCTAGAACATCACCAGATTTGAATCTTTTTTTGATGTCTTTTGACATCTTTTCAAGAGCTAAAAACAGAGTGTCATGAAACTTATGCCCATTTGCGATTTCATATTGGCAATATGGATATGCCACTTCAACGGTCATGTTAGTTAATCTGTCTGCCAAAGTTGTTGATGGTTGTGTTTTACGCATGATAAATCTCCAATGTGGTATTGCTTTCGATTGTGGTATTTTACGCTTATCGGTTAAACTTGTCAACCGATTTTTTTAACCACACACGTTTCATTGATTGCGTGGTGTGTTGCGTGTTCATGGGACGAATTATAACGGGTCGCGGTGATCGTGTCAATGTCATAATTCATATTCATATTTCAAACAACTGCTATGCGTTGTAGCTGTTAAAAACACGGCTAGAATCAATTTTATGTTTTGGATGTGTAAATCTATCGTTTTAGAATTATAATCAAATTTAGCCTTTCTCTTATGCGTTAAACCCTAACTACTTGCGTGCTTGTGCGGTCGCCGCACGCAGTAGAAGGGTAAACGCTCGTGAGAAATTTTCACTTTTAAAGTTACATTATTAAATTTCCTTTTTTAAAGTTGTATTAATAAATTAAATTTGAGAAGAATTGTGTTGAGGTGAGAAAATTATTATATTGACACCTACCTAGCAAACCCATGTCCTCATCTCCTATTGCATACAGCACGATTAAACACTCGTGCTACTAACGCGCGCACTTTTTGTAATTCGCTGAAAATAAAATCAAATTCACGATTCGATATTAATTTATCATTAAAAATATTAAATACAACACAATTTTAATCATGCTACTAACAATTTCAAGGAAGCCCGTAAAAATGAAATTTATTAATCACACGTTTCTAGGTTTTTAATGATATTTTAACAAGAAAACCTAGATTCGTTTGCAATTTCAAATATTTATAAAAGTTGCGCGCGTTAGGAGATAGATAGAGTCATTTTACTAGGCAGGACTAATAATATAATTTTCTCACTTCAACACATTTTTTCTCAAATTTAACTTTAGCAATACAATTTGTCAATATAACTTTAAAGGTGAAATTTCTCACGAGCGTTTACCCTTCCACAGCGTGCGGCGACCGCTAAAGCACGCAGGTGGTTAGGGTTTAACGCATAAGAGAAAGGCTAAATTTGATTATAATTCTAAAACGATAGATTTACACATCCAAAACATAAAATTGATTCTAGCCCCGTTTTTAGATGTTACAACGCATAGCAGTCGTTTGAAACGTAATATGAATTATGACATTGACACGATCCGCCCGTCCCGTTATAATGGCAACCATGAACACAACACACCACGCAACAAACGGGTGTGGCAACCAAAAAAACGGTTGACAGTTTCTAAATAATGGTGTAAAATTACATCATCAAAAATCAAACTATCTATTAAGGAGTTTAACCCGAAATCTCACTATCGACCGATTATGTCATCCATAGGACATCCAGCAAGCTGAATTCTCATTAATTTCATTGTCGCAGTTCCATCTGGTGCAAACAAAGTTTGCTCGAATTGCT
>Ga0316611_1000805_pt1 | contig 10307 bp, 9 predicted proteins | sample MIS2016202_MG_FD_207675 | JGI IMG/M metagenome (GOLD analysis project Ga0316611, IMG submission 207675) | Microbial mat bacterial communities from Middle Island sinkhole, Lake Huron, Michigan, United States - MIS.2016.202 | ecosystem: Environmental > Aquatic > Freshwater > Lake > Sediment... | reverse complement strand
GTCAAGAAAACGTAAAACGTGCCTTAGAAATTGCCGCCGCCGGTGGGCACAACATCATTCTGATAGGACCTCCGGGCGCAGGCAAAACAATGCTTGCCAAGCGGCTTTCCACTATTTTACCGCCGCTAACGTTACAAGAGTCGTTGGAAACCACAAAAATACATTCCGTAGCCGGAAAGGTTGCCAAAGATACCTCCTTAATCACCAAACGACCGTTTCGGTCGCCGCACCACACCATTTCCGATGTGGCGTTAGTAGGAGGGGGGCAGTACCCTCAACCCGGCGAAATTTCGCTTGCCCACAACGGCGTTCTTTTTCTTGATGAACTTCCTGAATTTAAGCGTTCTGTGCTTGAGGTTATGCGCCAGCCTTTGGAGGACAGGTGCATCACCATTTCTCGTGCAAAATTTTCTGTGGAATATCCGGCAAGTTTTATGTTGGCGGCTTCCATGAATCCTTGTCCTTGCGGCTATTTCAACCATCCGGAGCGCGATTGTGTTTGCGGCGGAGGTATTGTTCAAAAATACCTCAACAAAATTTCCGGTCCGCTACTCGACCGCATTGATATTCATATAGAAGTAGTTCCGGTACCTTTCAAAAAACTTTCTGAGATGGCGCCCACAGAAACAAGTGCCGCCGTAAGGTTACGTGTTGAAAAAGCCAGAAATGTTCAAAAAGAACGTTTTAAGGAACACAAAGGAATTTATGCAAATGCACAAATGACTTCCAAAATTTTGCGCCAATACACAGTCTTAGATAGCCCCTGTCAATCACTTATAAAAAATGCGATGGAAAAGCTCGGACTTTCCGCCCGCGCTTACGACCGTATCCTAAAAGTTTCTCGCACAATAGCCGACATGGATGCCAGCCAAGATATTCGCCCCGAACATCTTGCCGAAGCAATACAATACCGAAGCCTCGACAGGGAATCGTGGGGCAGTTAGTAACAAACAAACTTTTTTTCAGAAATAATTTTCAAAATAAAAAATATTTTAATGGAAAATATTGAAAGAGTAAATGTAGGAATTACGCATGGCGATATAAATGGAATTGGTTATGAGATAATTATAAAAATGCTCATGGAACCACGAATCAACGATTTTTGTACACCTATTGTTTACGGTTCGCCAAAAGTAGCTGCCTATCACAGAAAAGTTATAGGAGTTAATAATTTCAGTTTCAACACAATAAGAGAAGCTGCCGAAGCAAACCCCAAACGTGCCAATATTATTAATTGCAACGACGACAGCCTGCGAGTGGAACTCGGCAAATCAACTGAATTTGCCGGTCAGTCGGCTTTGGAGGCTTTGGAAATAGCTACCAACGATTTAAAAGAAGGCAAAATTGATGTGCTCGTTACCGCACCTATTAACAAAAAAAATATTCAAACCGAACAATTTTCCTTTCCCGGACACACCGAGTATTTAATGAAAAAATTTGAAACCGATAAAGCTTTAATGCTTATGGTTTACAACAATTTACGAATAGGTGTTGTTACCGGACACGTGCCACTATCGAAAGTACCGGAATTGATAACCGAAGAGAATATTTTGGAAAAACTTCGGGTAATGCATCAATCGTTGATTGCCGATTTTGCTGTTCAAAAACCCAAAATTGCCGTCTTGGGCTTAAACCCTCATGCGGGCGATGATGGAGTTATTGGTAATGAGGAACTAACCATAATTATTCCGGCAATTGAAAAAGCTCAAAAGGAAAATATTATGGCGTTAGGACCTTATCCGGCAGATGGTTTTTTCGGTTCCGATAATTATTCAAAGTTCGATGCCATTCTTGCAATGTACCACGACCAAGGTTTAATTGCCTTTAAATCACTCGTTCCCATGACCGGCGAAGGAGTAAATTATACCGCCGGTTTGCCTTTTGTAAGAACCTCGCCCGCTCACGGAACGGCTTATGAAATAACCGGTAAAAACGAAGCTTCCCCAAATTCTATCAGAGCCGCGTTGTATTTGGCTTGCGATATTTTCAAAAATAGAGCTTATCATAAAGATTTGATTGACAACGCCCTCGTGCCCTCAGAGGTGGACTTGGCGGCACACTTTAAACACAATTTTGTGGACGAGGCTATTCCTATTGAAGATTTTGAAGACGAAACACCCGTTGCTTTGTTGTAATTTCCGGTTTGTTATCATGTGTGCAGTTTTAAAAGGTTAATTTAGAATAACACCCGTTGAATTCTAATTGTTAAAATTCGTGTAATTAGTGAAATTCGTGGACAAAAGATCTTTTTAAATTGGACACATTTATTTTAAGAAAGTTGCAAAAAAAATGAAAGAACTTTTTTGCAACTTTCATAAATACCAAAAAGTAGTTTTCACTTTTTTTAACAAACCTTATTTATTGGAATTGAAAAATCAATTTAGTGTTTTTTTGGTAATCAAAACATTATTTATCATGGCTTTAGCCTTTTATTTTCAAAAAATGATTACATATTTCACGAATACAATGTCTTTTCATGAAGCAATAGAAAAAGTGTAAACCGATAATTGAAAGATGCAAAATTATGTAACTTTTCAAGGCGGAACGGCTTATTTGGATATTAACAATTTGCGTGAAATTTTGAACATTAAAGGTATTGATTTATAAATGATTACAGCCATAACAAATACTGTTAACAAACCTGAAAAGGATTATTTGCAAAAAACGGAACTTGCTCATCGCAAAAAATTTGCCCAATTTTTTACACCACCGGAAATTGCAAACTTAATGGTATTGTGGCTGTTAGGTAATAAAAATTTGAAAACTGTTTTAGAACCGGCTTTTGGGCTTGGAATATTTTCTCGATTACTTTTAAATCAAAATCAAAATCTTCAAATAAAAGGATATGAGGTTGATAATCTTATTTTTGAAACCGCAAAAAGAAATCTAAACGGAACAATAAATATTGATTTGCAATTGCAAGATTATATGTATAATGACTGGAATAACAAATATGACGGAATTATTTGCAATCCACCATATTTCAAATTTCATGATTATGATAACAAAAACATTCTCAAAGAAATAGAAGAAAAACTATCTTTTCAATTGAATGGTTTTACAAATCTTTATACATTATTTCTTTTAAAAAGTATTTCGCAGTTAAATGAAAATGGCAGAGCAGCTTACATTGTTCCTTCTGAGTTTTTAAATTCTGATTACGGCAAAAATGTGAAACAATATTTAATCAATTCAAAATTATTGCGGCACGTTTTAATCATTGATTTTGAAGAAAACGCTTTCGATGACGCACTTACAACTGCATCAATTTTGCTGTTTGCAAAAGATAATAATTTTGAGAAAGTAAATTTCACAACAATTTCCACGTTAAAAGACTTAGAAACATTCCAAACCATAATAATGAATTATCCAAGTTCACAAATCGAAAATTCGTATCACTTGGAGAAACTTGATGCTTCCATAAAATGGAGAAATTATTATCAAAAACAAAACTCGTTGAAATACAAATATTTAGTTCCATTTTCAAATTATGGTAAAGTCGTTCGCGGAATAGCGACCGGCGATAATGAATATTTTATTTTCAATTTACATAAGGCAAAACAATATAATATTTCTGAAAAATATCTAATGCCTTGTATATCAAAATCAACTGATATAACAAAATCTTTTTTCACTCAAACAGAGTTTGATAAACTTGCACAAGAAAACAAAAATGTATTTTTATTTAATGCTACTAAACCTATTGATAATCAAGTAGAAAATTATATAAAGAAAGGCGAAACCGAAAAAGTAAATGAAAGGTATTTAACCGCAAGCCGAAATCCTTGGTATTCGTTAGAAAACCGACCACCTGCGCCCATTTGGGTGTCCGTTTTTCACCGAAACGGAATGAAGTTTATACGAAATCTTTCAAATGTTAGAAATCTTACAACATTTCATTGCATTTATCTGAATATGTTTTCAGCAGCAAAAACGGATTTGTTGTTTGCTTATTTATTGACTGATACCGCACAAGAAATTTTTAACGACAACAGAAGAGAATATGGAAACGGTTTGAAAAAGTTTGAGCCGAACGACATAAACAAAGCGAAAATGGTTGATTTAGAAAAACTTGACAAATCAACCGAAGCTAAAATTTTAGATTTATACAAACAATATCAAGACGAGGATTTGAATATTAAACCCAATAACGAAATCTTAAAATCAATAAATGAAATATTTAACAATTTCTTTGCCGATTAATTCCGTTTATAAAACTTCCAATTAAACTGTAATACTATGAAATTATTTGAAGCAGTAAATGTTAGTGTTGAATTTGATTCTGCCACCAATCTAATGGTGCATCGTTGGTCTGAAAAAACAGCCTCAATGTCGTTTCAGACTTTTAAAGAAGAGATGCTTCAAATAAAAGAAGCCGTAAAAAACCACAAACCGGCGTCTATCATGGTGCAAGCTCAAAAAATGGGCTTTATTACCTCTCCCGAAGTGCAGGAATGGATTGACTCGGAAATTTCCCCTTCATTTTTAGAAAATGGAGTAACAAAATTTGCCTACATTATGCCTACCGATATTTTTCAACAAGTGGCAATTGAGCAAATGATGGATGAAAAAAATTCCAAAAACTTTGGAACTCGTTTTTTCGATGATGAAGAAGAAGGATATAAATGGTTAGTTAGCAATTAAATACCAATAGCCCTCATCTACTATTCGATTCACTGAGAACTTTTCTAAAAAAAAAATTTTTCAAACGCAACCTTTTGGCATGAAAAACTGTCTATAAGATGTGCAAATAGATGAAAAATGAAAAAACGGCTTCGCAAGTTTTTGTGAAGCTGTTTTTATAAAAAAAAAATAAAAAAATGAATTATAATTTTGAAGGAAAAATTGGTGTAATAGCCGAAGATACTGAAGATAATTATTTGGTTTTGAAATATTTATTGCAAAAGAGCAAAATAAAATTATTGAGAGCCAAAAACGGAAAAGAAGCAGTAGAAATTTGCGAAAATCATAATATTGACCTCGTGCTCATGGATTTGGAAATGCCCGTAATGAACGGTTACGAGGCTACCGAAAAAATAAAAGAGTTGAACAAAAATGTTTCTGTTATAGCTCAAACCGCTCTTTTATTGAGCGAAGAGGCTTCAAGGTTGAAAGCCGGCGGTTTTGACGATTGTTTGCAAAAACCAATTTCTACTGATTTATTATACTCTGCCATTGAAAAGTGTTTGTACCGTAATTCAGCGTAAACAAAGCGGGTGAGTGAATACTTTTAAACCAAAGAAGTAGGAATTACACCGCTTTGTACTTTTTGCAACACGCCAATATTTTGCATAAATCTCTCATATTTAACACGTTTTACGGGCGAAGATTCAAATATTTCGTTGAACTCTTCTTTTGTTAAAGAAAGCCATTCTTGTTTTTTCATTTCCATCAATTTCTTTTTTGGTTGAAACCAATCTTCCGTAGTTGCCGCAATTTTTTTGTTCCAAGGGCAAACTTCCATACAAATATCGCAGCCGAAAACTCTGTTATTCAACTTATTATGAAATTTTTCAGGTATTTCGTTTTTATTCTCTATTGTTAAATACGAAATACATTTTCCGCCATCAACGCAATAAGGTTTTTCAATAGCCGAGGTGGGGCAAGCGGCGATACATTTTTCACACGAGCCGCAAAATTCTTTTTCAAACGGTTGGTTGTATGCAAGTTCTCTATCTATAATCAATTCACCAATAAACATATATGAGCCGAATTTTTTTGTTATCAAACAGCCGTTTTTCCCAATCCACCCCAAACCGGCTTCTTTTGCCCATGCTTTTTCCAAAACGGGTGCACTGTCGGTAAAAGCTCTGCCGCAAACTGTACCCATTTGTAATTCAATAAATTGCAACAATTCATTCAGTTTTTGCTTCACAAAAAAATGATAATCCTTTCCGTAGGCATATTTTGAAATAATAGGGGCAGCGTTATCAACTTGTTGAATAGCAGAGTAATAATTGCACAAAACAACAATTACCGATTTTGCATTTTCCACTAATTTACAAGGGTTTAAGCGTTTTTCCGCATTATTTGCCATGTATTGCATTTCTGCATGATAATTATTGGTTAAATAATGGTTCAAATGAAAAACCTCCTCCTCCAAAAAACGTGGTTTGGCAATACCACAATCGCAAAAACCAAGTTCAATCGCTTTATTTTTTATTTTTGCAGAAATATTTTCTAATTCTTGTTTGTTTGTTTCCGTTTTCATGATGTTTTTTTTTGCTATTGAAAATCAGACAAATAATATATTTTTTGAAAATGTAAACAATTGATTATAATACTAATGTGAATATGGTTTTCTGATTTTTGTCTCGCTATACAATCCTGCCAGCCTTCAAAAGGCTGGCAGGATTATCCGAAAACCAAATTCACATTAACAAAAAGAAATATTATCCACTCTTCCCTATTCATTATTCACTACTTATAGTTACTTTTGCGGTAGAAAATAAAAAATAATTTAAAAATTGAATTCAGACAAAATAATATTAGGTATTGACCCCGGAACCAATATGTTGGGCTACGGTTTGTTGCAAATAACCGGCAAAGAAATGTCGTTGATAGCTATTGGTGTTATTGACCTTCAAAAGTTTGATAATCATTATATTAAACTTCAAAAAATTTTTGAGCGCACCCTACATTTGGTTGAACAATACAAACCTGACGAATTGGCTATTGAAGCACCTTTTTACGGAAAAAATGTTCAATCGATGTTGAAACTCGGTCGTGCACAAGGCGTTGCAATGGCGGCTGGTTTGTACCGTTCCGTTCCTATTTTTGAATATTCTCCACGAACAATAAAACAGTCAATAACAGGAAACGGGAGTGCTTCAAAAGAACAAGTTGCCGCTTTTCTGAAAAATATGTTGAAAATTGAAGAGCTTCCAAGCCAATTAGATGCTACTGACGGACTTGCGGCGGCTGTGTGCCACTATTTTCAAAGCAAAATTCAAATTAAAACCACCTCGGCTTCCGGTTGGAAAGATTTTATCAACAAAAACCCTGACAGAGTTGCTTCAAAATAAAACTCTTCATTCTTACAAAGTTTCATCTATTGCTCTGTTAATGAAATCGTTGAAAGGATATACAATTTTGAAAGCTTCCATGGCTTTATCAAAAAAGTCGTGATTTTCCACAATTTCATTTTCCACAATTTTAATTACCGAGTAGCTTTTAAAACGCAAAAGCGCAATTTCCGGAAAATCTTTTGGAAAGCCCTTTGGAGCTGTTTTCAGTTGGTCGCCCTCAATGGTATTGTAGGTTTCTTTAAAAGTTTTATTTTCAATTATTTCTTTAAATTGTTCAATGCGTTCAAAAATTCCCGTTCTCACTTGTGCAAGTTCGTAAGGTTGTGGCATATAAATACCTGCGGCAAACATAGTTGCGCCATCTTCCAAATGAATGTAATATCCGGCATATTTGCTTTTTCTGCCGCCTGCACTTATGTATGCGCCAAGGTTCGGCTTAAAAGGAGTTTTGTTGTGCGAAAATCGTACATCTCTGTAAATACGAAAGATACAATCTTTGCTAACTATATTTTTTATTCTGTTATCAAAAACACCAATTTCGTGAATCAGCATCTCGGTAAAGTTCATAAAATTGCTGCGTGCTGTTTCATAGCGGTTTTTGTTCTGTTGAAACCATTCTTTATTATTGTTCAGTTTCAAATCAGCTAAAAATTGCATTGTTTCCGAAGAAATAGTCGGTTTCATGTTTTTTCTGTTTTTTTGGAAGTTAAAAAAATTGAAATTATAGAATAGTGTAACAATAAAAAAGAATATTTAATATCAAAAAACAAAAAATTAATTACCGACCAAAACCCTGCCTAATCCTGAATTTACTAAATCCTTTTTATCAATATAGCAATAAGTTTGGGGTGGGAAAAATCCATTAATTGATAATTTTAAATATTCTAATTCAATTGGCTCAATATTTTGTATGTTTTTAATAACTAAACCATAACCATTTTCATAGTTCTTAAAATATTCAAAAAATTCAGTTTCACTTACTCCGGCTTTTTTTTCAACTTTTTTCCATAAATCAGTTGGAGTATCCTTAATAATGCTGTCCATTTGACAATACCCCCACAGTTCCTTAACCGGCGATGTTACATAAATTAAAATTACATTACCTTTTTTTAAGTTCGAAGGTGCTGATTTTCTTAATTCAACTGTTTTCTCACCACTCATAATTTTTTCTGCAAATTTTGGTTTTACAGAAATTAATAATATTTGACTGTTATCTTGTTTCATAATTTATTTCCTATTTTGTACAATTCCAAAAATAATGAATTATCAATTCTAACGGGCGATTGTATATTAAAATTCTTTCCTGTGAAAGAATTGTATATGGTTTTTAATTGCTTTAATGAAATTCTATTTTTAAAAAGCTCTGTATCACTAAAAACAAAAGACATTATTGGATTTTCAATATCTTCCTTTGCTGTCTGATAAATATCCTTCCATTCATAAATGCCTAATCTTTGAAATTTTTTAAATAATTGTTTGGGTTTGTCAATATAAATTTCGTCAATATATGATGATGTAGTAATACACTGAATACCATTTATATATTTATGACTTTCATCTTTTGAAACATACCATAAAATTCTCGCTTTCTCTTCTAAAATTTTAGGTTTTGCCGAACGGTAGTACACATTTTGTGTATTTAAAACTAAATTTTCGTCCGGTGGAAATAATGCTAATTTTTGATTTGTAATATTTTCTTCAAATAATTCCGCTGCCCAACGAGGTTGAATTGGAATTATAAAGCAAGGTAAATCTAATTCAACAATTTTGAGCGGCGATAAAAGCCTTTCTAATTTATAGGCTGTAAATTTATCATATTCAGCAATTAATGAACTTGTTGTGTTTAATAAGTTGTCTGTATATAATTTATATTCCGGTAAAAATTGGGATAGTTCGTTTAATTTTTCTTGTAATTGTTTTAAACTCAATACGCCTGAAATACAAAATCTTGTCCATTTATTTTGATATTCTACAAAATACAAATCATTTAAACAACTGAATATTTCCGGATTAATAAATTCATCAGTCAATTCAATTGCAAATCGTTGTTGATTTGAATATTTTACAATTGCACTATACAACAAATGTTTAGCTATTGTAAGTTTTAACGGTGTTTTAGCAAATCGCAAAAATGGAATTTTGACTTTATGATTGTCCGTTAAGTCATAAACGATTAGTGCAAGTAATTGATTTTGATTATCACGAATTATTAATGAATTATATTTATCAGGATAGGAAAGGTATTCTCTAATTTTTGTTGAAAATTCAGATTTCCGTTCCTGAATTTTTTTCTCATTATACAGAAAAACATTAGAAAGTAAGTCAATATTGTCTTTTGAAATATACTCAATTTTTAAACGACTACCAGCCAGTTTTACAGGTTGATATTTAGAGGCTTGCATTAATTCATCGAAATGAGTAACAAATGTGCTTGGTCTTAGAATTAAGATATTATGCTTTTCTTCAAAAAACTCAGATTTTTCAAGCCAATTCTCATCACGAGTTATAAAATAGCGAGCTTTACCAATAATTGCTTGTGTAATATGCCTTAAATCAGATACATCATTTTTATCTTTGAGTAGAAAATAATTCTTAAATTCTGAGTAAAGTTTTTCAAAATTATTTTCATCAAATTTCAATTGAATAAATCTATTTACAAAACTTCGACTTTCTTCTCTTGTTTTTAAATCCTGACTTTGATATATTTCATTATATAATTCATGTGTAACACAAAGTTCTATATCATCAATTAACCAGTCACTTAACAAAGCCTGCGTTTCTTTTTCTCTTTTATTTTTTAAATCAAGAAAAATATTCATATCAATAGCAACCAGAAATTTATCTTTTGCCTTTGTTTCTTGAATATGAGTAAATAAATCTAAATGATTATTACTATAATACCACAAAGTCAATAAATGTCCTTCTTTACTACGACATGGCACTTCATCCCTTGGTGAGAAATTAAATTTGGGACAAACTTTATTTGCAATATAGTCTTGACGACATTTTAACCTTATTCCTAAATACGGCTTTGAAAATTCTTTTATATAATCAATTAGCAATTTTGCAACTCCGAGCCCTCGAAATTTTTCATCAATGCAAAGGTGTACTATTGTTACGGTTTGATAAGAAATACGAAAAATTATGTATCCACAAAGCAAATCGTTTTCGTTAATTGCTCCGAAAATATGATTTTTTCTTGCTTGTTCTCTTATTGCTTCGTAAGGTAAAAGCCCTAAAGTCTTGATATTTTCATCTGATAAATCAAGAACTCGTTGT
>Ga0316611_1000804_pt1 | contig 10316 bp, 11 predicted proteins | sample MIS2016202_MG_FD_207675 | JGI IMG/M metagenome (GOLD analysis project Ga0316611, IMG submission 207675) | Microbial mat bacterial communities from Middle Island sinkhole, Lake Huron, Michigan, United States - MIS.2016.202 | ecosystem: Environmental > Aquatic > Freshwater > Lake > Sediment... | reverse complement strand
CGCGAAGACAATCTCCGGAGCATGGCTCACCTCCGCGTCCTGCGTGCCAACAACGAAGAAGCAAATTACTGGAAAGATCAAGGTCTCGCCGCCTAGAGCTGACAACTTTTGCAATTACACCCGGTTGTGGAACCGTCGGCATTGTATTCGAGCCAAGTGGTTCCGTTAGCGAAGTCATTTTTCAAGCAGTATCTGTTTAATACCATGCCGAAGACAATACCGAGGGAAAAGACGGTAATAAAGTAACTGGCTTTAGTCGTGAGCGGGTGCAAAATCAGCTTGTCAAAATGATTCAAGGAATTGGCGGGAAAAGAATTGAGCTGAGATTTTTCAAAGGAAGGAACAGGCGGAACGGGTGGATTAAAAGAAGGAATGGGCGGATCTGAAAGCAAGGATCTGACGGCAAAGAGAATGCCGTAATGCTCTTCTGGATATCTTTGAAAACGAACCAGAATGCACCTCAAAAATGCGGCTTGTTTGATGTGAAAATCGGAGTCGTCACCAATGCGTTTGCAAGGCTCCATACCTTCAAAAGTTACAATCATGCTTTTGATTCTTTCAGCGTCAGAAAGAAAGGCACAAATGTTTTCAGGTGTGGTGGGGATACCCACTGCATCAAGGGAAGATTGTGCGACCTTGATAAAATGTTGAGCTTGAATTATGTAAAACCCATTGAATGAGTTATTGGCAATATTCATATTATTACCCTAAAAAGGAAAAAGAAAAAGTGACCTCAGTAATGTAAGGCAGTTAAATTCAGGGTGATGAAAAGAAAAGAGGCGGAGGAAAAGATTCACCCAGAGGGTGAGTGTAAAAAAGAAGGAATTGGGGCGACTGGAGCATGGCCCGTAGACACCCCTGGTGGGCGATTTTACGCTGAGTGGGATAGGGAGGTTCCAGTGACACGGGAGGGGCAACTGATTTTCTTTTTTCAATTTTTAAAAACAGGAGTGCGGTGGGAGGAGTTTTTGAGGCAATGCCCGTTGAGTTACACGGGCAATCGTGGCAGTGGGGCAGCGCGTGTGTTGGGGACGGTGCTATTGAGCGTGCTTAATGGGCACTGGCGATACGCACACATCAACGGGGTGCGCGGAGACGGGGTGAATCCAGTGTTGCTGGGTGTGGGCGCAACAGTGAGCGAGGATGTGGTGCGAGGGGCGATGAGACGGATCAAGGAGGATGCTGGTCTGGATTGGCTTTCGGAGCAGTTGGTCGGGAGCATATCTCCAGTGTTGGGACTTCCGTGGGTTTTGGACATCGATACAAGCGTCAAGCCACTCTACGGGCATCAGCAAGGTAGCGAGGTAGGCTACAACCCGAAAAAGCCAGGCAGGCCGTGCCATGTTTACCACAGCTATTTTGTGGCCTCTCTGCGCATCAGTTTAGGAGTAGAAGTGCGTCCTGGTAAAGAGCACGCGGCAGCGCGTGGTCTCCCCCAACTTTGGGAGACGCTCCAACGATTGCCCCGTGATAGGTGGCCGACCTTTGCGCGTGGCGATTGCGGCTACGGTAGCGAAGCCGTGATGCTGGAGTTCGAGCAACGGGGGTTGCCTTACCTTTTCAAACTGCGCCACACGCTCAAGGTCAAGGAACTGGTGAGAGCCATGATGGGGCAAGGTGCCTTGTGGAAGGACTGCGGGGACGGGTGGCAAGCGTTGGAGAGTTCCATCAAACTCAGTGGCTGGAGTCACGCTCGGCGGGTGATTTTGGTGCGAGAGAACCCGGCGGGCGCGCCAGTGGCACTGGAGGGAAAAACCATGCGTCCTGGAAAGGATCGTCAAAGCCACCTGCCCGGTGCTGGCGAGCCAGACTGGAAGGGACAAGCGGCACCGTGGTGCGGCAAGATTTCCGTGCTAGTCACTTCGCTCGACCCCGATGCCTATCCGACCACGATCATGCCCCAGCAATACCGCAACAGGGGCGATGCGGAAAACGGCTTCGATGAACTCAAAAATCAGTGGGGGTGGTGCGGCTTCAATTCGCGCCTACTGGCTCCCAGTCGCCTCATGGCTAACTTGGTGGCTCTCTTTTACAACTGGTGGAACCTCTACACTCGCCTCTACGACGGCGATCATCATCGTGAGGCCGTGCGCAGTCGCCCCTTGCTCATGCAGGGGGTAGGACGGCAGACGCAAAGTGGCGGTCAGAGAACGGTAAGGGTGAGTATTTTGCACGAAAAAAGTGAACTCATCGCATGCGCTGTCTCCTCCATTAGCAATGAGTTGCATCAGATGCACGCCATCTCGGAGCGATGGTCGCCTCTCCAGCGTTGGACTCTCCTGCTCAACCGCATTTTTCAAAGATGGCTCGGCGGAAAATGGCTTCCAGACCTCCCGCCAGAAGCCTCACTGTTCTTGAGTGGTTGACTTTTTACCAAAAAATCACCCGGAAATACCGTCGCTCGTCTCTGCGTCTATTGACGACCTTACCTCACGCCCATTTTCCTTTTTAGGATTAAAAGTTATGTTCAAAAAGTGTTTTATTCACTGGGCACTTCTGAACCGTTGAGTTCGTCAGCGGCTTCCAGATCGGAAACATCGTCAGCATCACCAGAAGCGAGAGCGTCTTCAAGTTTAACACCGTCTTGAAAAATCGAAATAACTTGATCAAAAGAAAGAAACTCCAGTTTGCCATCAACAACAACGCAATCTTTTTTGGTGGGTTCGGATTGCTTGTCATCATCGAGAATGCAACAGTAGTAAATTGCGCCTTCTGCGAGATGCCAAAAAGAAAAGTTATCACTGATAAAGCCGTCTTTGCGTTTGCCCACCCATTCTGTGAATACAGATTTTTGGAAGTCCAGGACTCGTTCAAGCTGGTTGTCTCGCTCTGGATTAGGTTTGAGTTCTTTGACGACAGCCACCCAAGACTTAGAGCCTTTTTCGGCTTTTGAACCCTTGGGATAGCCATGAGAAAAGCCCCGGAGTTCGAAGCAGATGGGTGGGCAAGTGGGTTTGGTGGGCTTACTAGCAGAAGCAAGCTGGCTGAAAGAGGATGTGGATTTACTTTTGGATGTTGTTGTTTTCATAAGTGGAATTTTCTATTTGGTTTGGATTGATTTTAAGCCTTGGTTCATTTCCTTTTGATTATTTTTTTTCATTTGTTGCATTTATTTTTAAATGATGGCAGCAGCGGTTATGGACGAAATGACTATTAAAGCAATTTGCATAGAATTATTCAGTTAAGGTTACGGATAGCACGAGAAATGAGGTGCGGTTTGGAGACCAGCAAAGCATCGAGCGCGATTTTGAGAGCGGAAGTTTGGGAAGTGGACGGGTTAGAAACGCCGAATTTGAAGAAATGAGGTGAAAGGTCAAAGAAGTGATGAGGGATAGAATTGGACGCGAAAGAAGCCAAAAAATCGCAGGCGGTTATAAAATCACAATTTTTAGAAAGCATAACCAAGTCAATAGAACCGCGCCCTTTTTGGTTAGAGGGAGAGAGCTTGAAACGGGAATCGGGCAAAATGGAGAGAGAAAGCTGATTAAAAACCCAAGCATTATTGGAGAGCTTAAAGCCGAGTTTAGCGGCGGTGAAAACAAGCGGAATAGCACGAAGATGATCGTGGGAATGGTTCATGAATATCTGCGGAGCGGCTGAAGCCTGACTAAATCGGCTGGGTTTTGAGTAGGTGGCGAGAGAGGGAACGGAATGGCTTTATCGCAAGATTTAGGGAGTTTCTCGGCGATAGAAAGAGCGACATTGCCGACCGAGCAGAGAGCCTTTTCGATATGAACAATTTCATTTTCGGAAATAAAAATTGACGATTTCACTATAGCAAGTTCAGAGGAGGCTGTGCGAAGCCTAGAGAGAAGTTTTAGGAGGTGCTGCTGATCGGATGTTTTCATTTGATTTCGAGGATACCGCCTTTGGAACTAACCAAGATTTGAGGGGGAGAATTGGAAAAAATGAAAAGGGAATGAATAGCGCAAGCAAGAAGACTCAAGGCAAGAACGAGAGAGGCTTGCCAAATGTTAGGAGAGTCAGGGTGATTGAGCAGGAAAGAGCAGATGAAACACATTGGGATAAACAAAAGCGAATAGCGATGGTAACGCGAAACGAGACAATGCGGTTTGACATTGGTGATTGAAGGGATAAGCAAAAGGAAAGATGAAATAAACAAGAAAGCGAGGAAAAGAGAGATGGATTGGGCAGGAATTATAGAAGGGATAGCTGCATTGATGGTGGTATGTAAGATGTTGCTGGGGCTGGTGACGAAATGGAAAGCCCAGAGAGCCGACAAGCCCAAGACGATAGGAGTGCTTATTTTTTGCATAATATTGCATGTGTTGTTGTTCATAGGATTGGTGGTTTATCTAGTTAGTTGGGTTAGCGTTGAAAAGGGTGTAGTAACAAGAATGGGCGTATATAGTTGCGGGATGGCGATGGTTTTGTTGTCGTTAAACATTCAGAATATGGGGGTTATAAAAGAGATGAGTGTTTGGCTATGGGATGAACTGACGAAAGAAAAGTAAAAAACCAAGCATCCGCACTTGGTCGTTTGCAGGATTTCCCGCAAAACCAAAAACGAATAAAATGAAAGGAGGCTTCCACACTTCGCGCCCGTCAGTTCGCAGCCTATTCGGATGCAACCAACTCAATTTCAACTATTTACAAACCCGTTTTTCAACGGGCATTTTTTTCTAGTCCCAAGCTCTAACCGTAATTTCGTTCGGGACATGGTTAATGCCCGAAGGAGATTTGGCAGGTGCCTGGAAGGAAAAGGATTGAGGCGGTGGCTCGGATTTGCGAGAGGCAGAGGGCAAGGGTTTTTGCAGCACCCAATAAGTTTCTTTGGTGGCATCGGAGCGGCCACGGTCGTAACCCTGATTGTAGTTGGCAACGCCGCCCTTTTGGATTTGAGACTGGGCAACGGCCGTAAGGATCGCGCCGCCAGCGGCACCTGCTGCGGTCATGGCCATATCACCCTTTGAGAGAACATGGGCGAGCGTGCCGCCGCCGGCTGCGCCCCCTGCGACAATAGCGGCCTTGCCCATAGGGGAAGCGCAACCTGACAACACTAATATAGGGAGCAAGAAAAGACTACGCATGGAGGGGGACAGGGTTAGAAGTTTTTTTGCGATTGGCTTTGAAACCTTCCGTGTTGGAAGAGGAACATTCGAGCATTTCAGGGGAGCAAAAGTTAGCGATCGTTCCACAAAGTGGCTGATTGGCATCCTGATGAAAATAAGTTGCGAAAGAACAGCGAGAGCTTTCCTCCATGTGTTGAGGCATCGGATAATTGAGGATAGCTTGCTGGGTGACTTCCGGAAGGCCGATGCCCGAGGACATATCGGCAACATCGTTTAGATCGTCTTGTTTCAGAAAGAAAAACTGAGTACTGTTGCCGAAAATATAAGGGCGGATGGGCGAGTTTTTGAAATTAGCGTATTGCTGAACAATGGATTGGTTGTGACAGCGGTATTTGCCCATTTGCATGTAATTCTCCTTTACCTGACTAGCACCGCCTGGGACCTCCATGTATTTAGCGATTTCTTCAAAAATCATCCGTTTCCACGAGCCTCTGGGCAGGGACAGAATGATTTGACGAACCTGATTTAAAAGCAGAAACCCGGTCGCGACTTTCATTTGCATGAGAGCGTCGGGGATTTGACCGAGTTCAAAATGAGTGACACGGCCATTGAGCGGTGTATTCGTTTCGCCATCGAAGAAACACCCATAGTTATGGCCTTTGCACCACAGCAAAAGTCGTGAGGCAAGATCGTTGACTTTTTCTCGGTTATGCTCTTGGAAAGGAGCATACAGCATCATTTCGTATAACTGAGAATGTTGAGGATAATGATGCGGCTCAAAAAAAGAATACGCGACATTACGGACAAACTTTTCAGAGTCAGGATTTTTCAAGAAGCGAGAAATTTGTTCTTCATTCCAGTTGTTGAATAGCGAGAGCATTTCATCGTCATTAGATTTTTTTCGATCACGAAACTCCGTGAAAGCGTCCATGAAAGAACCGCCGATGCCGTCTGCTTTTAAGATGTGATTGACGGAAAGGGCGGTTCGGGCGATTTCAGGAAGAAGAGACTCGTGAGTATTGAGCCATTCCCGGTAGCCATCCGTATAAAGCTGCTCGATGTATTGCCCGATCTGAGCCTGTCGGGTGGCCTGTTTATCTTCATCGGATGACCGGCCAACCATCTGGGCGACAAGAGAAGTATTGACGGCAAGCTGCATCGAAGTGAGCGGAAGCCCGAGCGTATCGAAGTAATTGATGGTTTGGAGCCCATCGGGATGAACGATGATGGGTTGAAAACCCATGGTAGAGGTATAATTGGCGTAAGAAAGCCCTTCTTCAATCAGGACGGTGTAATCATAATAACAATCCGTTTGAGAGAGCCTGTCCACTTCGAGCGCAGATTTACCACCGCGAGATTTCCCAAGCATTACGGAGTGCTGGGGGGTGTCAGAAATGAAATTACGAACTCCGACAAGGTTTTTGTTGTCGCCGAAATAAATGGCCTCTGCGTTTTTAAGATGGCCGACAAAAGTGGAAGAAATAGGAAGTAAATCGGCAAGCCAATCGGATTCCGTGTAAAGCGAACGCCATGGGTAAGATCCGAAAGACCAGCCAGGCCAAGCGTTTGTCCAGAGGTTTAGAGTCGTCGAGGAGAGGTTAGGATCATTGTATAAAGCTTGGTTCATCGAATGGATGGCAAGCTGGATAGCGTTCTTTTTAGAAAGCAATGATTCTATGGAAGTCTCTTTGATAAGAATCAGAAATTCGGATTTGAAAGGCCGCATAAAGCCGGCGCGGAGCCGTCCGATTTTATCATTTTTGCGGTCAATATCGTATTGGAGAGAGGGCTTGGGATTGTTGGGATCGTTCATGTCCCCCTCGATACGGCGGATGAGATTTTCCTCTTTTTTAATCTCAAAATCAATGTCAACGGGTTCGATGTTGACCACGATTTCATAATCCAAAAACGGGAGTTGTGTGAGCGCGTGGATAATTTGGGGAAACACCCGACGCGGGACGCGGGAAAGGGTCAAAATGGAATAAAGATGCCCATCCAAAGCAAAGCCGAATGGATTTCTCTGAAACGCTTCGGGATCAGAAAAGACTGTGTTTTTAAAAACATCCCACCCTTTCGGGCCCCCGTTAAAAGCGGAATGGAAACAATTTTGATGAATGGATTTGAGCGGGTCAAAAAGATCGTCTGGCGAAAAATCGAGACGGTTACGGGCAGAGGGGTTTAGGAAATTAAAATAGAGACGGAAAAGATCGAGATTGGAGAGGGGAGAGACTTTGGCGTGAACGGGATTGAACGCCGATTGAACGATCATTGATTGATGATCGAACTCGGAGCGCAACTGAGCGACAATATCCCTGCGCTGCTGGATGCGTCCTTTGGAAGACATATCTTTTAAGATCGAGGGGGAAGACGGGATTTGTTTGGAAAGAAAAATTTGGCAAGATTCGCGGCGAAGCTGGTTGGATTGCATGGCGTTCCATGCTTTTTCAAAATGCCAGTCGCGAGTTTGTCTCGTCCATGGATGACAGTTTTTCGAATCGGTCACTTTTTTATAATCGAGCAAATCTTGCTTGTAATCTGAGTTAACCGCCCAACGGACTTGAGCGCGGAACCCCTCCTTGATGCCGAGGAGGAAGAGATTGATCTGCTGGGAAAACTTATTGGTGACGCCTTCTGAGGCGTTCAACAGATTTGGGACATTAATGTCCCAACCCGCCGAGGCAAAGCCCCGAGAATCCAGCTCATTAAAAATGAGCATGTTTTCGATGAAAAACCCGTCTGGAGGGAAGTTACTCATTACTGAATGGATGAACGGGGTGGCGGTCGTGACGGGGAGAAAATGAATTACTGCCAGTGAGCAGTTGAAAAGAATCGAAAGTGAAATTGACTGGGCGTTTAACGACGAAGTGTTTGAGATAGAAAAAAGCGAGAAAGGAGGGAATAGGAGGAATGACGAACGGGATAAAAATCGGAATAAAGGGAAAGAGAGCGCGGAGTAAAAATAGGAGAAGGAACAGACCGAGAGAGGCGATAAACCCCGCGATCAAAATGTAGAAGGAGTCGCCTGGCAGTTCCAGCCCGAGGATAACAGCGACTCCTTCTGAGTCGGAACCTGTATTGGTTTCGATTTCCATAAGGAAAGAGGGCTATTGCAGAGCGGATTTGTCAGGCATGATCAGAAAATCTTTTAAGCCGAATGCGGTGAAGAGAGCTCCGATGATCAACATACCCCCTACTCTTATGCCAGCCGCCATAAGCCCGTTAGACCAAGCCGGGTCTCCCTTTTTTTTAGCATTGGCTGCCTCTTGGATGTCTGAATATGCTTGCCAACCAGCAAACACCATGATGATGCCGCCGAGACCAGCAATACCACTGCTTAGGGTTGCGCCCAAGATAAGAGGGCAATAATAGTAAGTAAACAGATTGATCATAACGGTTCCTTTTTTTGTTTTTTCGAACCGTTAAATTTTCAACTATTACTGGGTCATGCTCAAGAAACCGTCTCCGACCCCTTGGGCAGACCTGTGGAGGCTCGCTGGTTACTCACCTCCTTGCAGGGCGAAAAAGTGGCCGTCTTGGAAACCAGCCAAGCCTGCGGTTTATCCAGACTTTCTGCCGAGGAACGCAATCCCGTGCTCACTGGCACACAAGGGGTAGGGGAGCTGATTTTGAAAGCGATCGAGGCTGGTGTATCCATCTTGATCACGGGAATCGGTGGTAGCGGCACCAACGATGGTGGAGCTGGCATGGCCGAAGCATTGGGTTATCGCTTCTACGACGAGACTGGTCAACTCTTGCGTGCTGTTCCGAAGGAACTCGCCCGATGCGTGCGCGTGGAAAAACCGGCTCAACTTATCCTGCCCCGCATTCTCGTTGCCAGCGATGTTGTGAATCCTTTGCTGGGCATCCGTGGTGCCACCCGTGTTTATGGCCCACAGAAGGGCTTGCAAAGTGATCAAATCGAACCTTTGGAAGAGATTTTAAAACGGTTGAGCCAGACCGTTATCCGAGATTGCGCTGTGGATCTGACGGAGTCCTCAGGCGCAGGAGCGGCGGGTGGATTGGGCTGGGGATTGATGACCTTTTGCGGGGCGCAGATGGAGAGCGGTTTCTCCCTGATCGCACGAGTCACCGGTTTGGAAGACCGCATTCGGCAGGCCGATTTTGTCGTCACAGGAGAAGGTAGTCTCGACGGACAAACCTTGGAAGGCAAGACCCCTCACGGAGTGGCTGGCTTGGCAAAAAAACAGGGTAAACCCGTTTTCGCCGTAGCAGGAAGAATTTTGGAAGAAGAAAAACTGGAAGATATTTTTGATGCACTCATGCCCATCGCCACTAGACCCATGACATTGGAAGAATCCTGCGCATCAGCCGCCGACCTTCTCCAGCAGGCCGGAAAAAGAATGGGGCACTGGATTCGTGTTCGGGTCTGATCTATTTGCCAAAAACTAAAAAACGGGGGCTGTCACTAAGCTGGAGCCAGTGACAAGCAACAAGGGAAGGGAAAGGTTTAAGAGAAAAGGGCGGAAGCGGAAGAAGGGACAGAACGAACGCGCTATGCTACGATTCTGAATCTGCAGTTCTCTCCATTTTCTCTTACCACTTTTCTCTTTTTCTCTTCAGTATAAGTGCCACTCTCATTTCTTGTCTTTACGCACTGTCAGTAAATCTGAGACTTGTATTTCCGTTGTTCTCCACCTACTCTTTCGCCCATGCAGCGTGCTGGAAATCTCTGTGTAAAAAATGGGCACCACTACCGGAAACATGACGCGTTTCTGTGGAAAAATAAGGACGGTGGCGGTTAGTTGTTCTGTTTGTAGCAAGGCATCAGAGGCTGCCCGCAGAGCCGATATTCGCTGCCTCTTTCCCCCGTTTACTCCGTGGGTATCATTCTCTGTAGAAAACTTTCGCTCCAGCAGGAATCGAAAAATGATTCCGCCGCTTTTTCCTAGAGCTGGAATCGCCCTCACTCACCAACTACGCCGACGGCTTCCTCCTGTTCGCTTCCTTCCTCAAAAACTTCCGCCATGACCGGCACAGCGTAACAGCAGCACTCGCCCCGGCACTTTTGAAACGAGCTGGCGAGATTTTAGAAAACCGGGTGGAAAGCTCCTTGAAAATCTACACGCTCTGGGCACCGTTGAGTGTTCCTTACGACCTCCTCCGCAAAGCTTTTGCCGAGTATTACGGCATCTCTCCCGCCCAATACCAAATTCGCGCAAGGATTAACAAAGCCTGCAAATGGCTAGAAAAACTCTTCGTCGCCGAAGTGGCCGAACGCCTAGGCTACGCAGACAGCTTCGCCTTCTCCAAGCAGTTCAAACG
>Ga0316611_1000794_pt1 | contig 10381 bp, 10 predicted proteins | sample MIS2016202_MG_FD_207675 | JGI IMG/M metagenome (GOLD analysis project Ga0316611, IMG submission 207675) | Microbial mat bacterial communities from Middle Island sinkhole, Lake Huron, Michigan, United States - MIS.2016.202 | ecosystem: Environmental > Aquatic > Freshwater > Lake > Sediment... | reverse complement strand
GCACTTGGCCAAGCCACAATTAATCGAGGGTCATACGCTTTTCCGCACATGGCATAATTTCCAGCACCATAAGAATTTCCAACAATTATGGTAAACTTTGGCACTACCGAATTGGAAACTGCATTTACCAATTTGGCTCCATCTTTTATAATCCCACCCTGTTCTGATTTGGAACCGACCATAAATCCGGTGACGTCTTGCAGGAAAACTAGCGGTATTTTCTTTTGGTTGCAATTGGCAATAAATCGGGTGGCTTTATCCGCAGAATCTGAATAAATAACGCCACCAAACTGCATTTCGCCAGTTTTGGTTTTTAATACTTTGCGCTGATTAGCCACAATTCCTACAGCCCATCCATCTATTCTAGCATAACCTGTGATGATGGTTTGTCCATAACCCTCTTTGTAGGCTTCAAATTCAGAATTATCCACCAATCGGTTGATGATATCCATCATATCATATTGTTCATTTCGAGCTTTTGGCAAAATACCGTAAATCTCTTTTTGTTCAAAACTTGGTTTTTCAGATTTAATTCGGTTAAAACCTGCCTTATCATATTCGCCAATTTTGTCCACAATATTTTTTATTTTGTCTAAAGCGTCTTTATCATCTTTGGCTTTATAATCTGTAACTCCCGAAATTTCGCAATGTGTTGTGGCTCCTCCAAGGGTTTCGTTGTCTATGTTTTCGCCAATAGCAGCTTTGACTAAATAACTGCCAGCCAAGAAAATACTTCCTGTTTTATCCACAATCAAAGCTTCGTCGCTCATTATTGGGAGATAAGCACCACCAGCAACACAGCTTCCCATCACTGCCGAAATTTGGGTAATTCCCATACTACTCATTATGGCGTTGTTTCTAAAAATACGTCCAAAATGTTCTTTGTCAGGGAAAATCTCGTCTTGTAAAGGCAAAAATACACCAGCCGAATCCACCAAATAGATAATAGGAATTCTATTTTCCATCGCAATTTCTTGTGCTCTTAGGTTTTTCTTTGCTGTAATAGGGAACCAAGCTCCTGCTTTTACAGTAGCATCATTGGCAACCACAATACATTGTTTGCCTTTGATGTAACCTATTTTCACAATCACACCACCAGATGGACATCCTCCAAATTCCGGGTACATTCCTTCGCCAACAAAGGCACCAATTTCTATTGATTTTGCTTTAGAATCTAACAAATAATCGATACGCTCCCGTGCGGTCATTTTGCCTTCGGAATGTAATTTTTGAATGCGATTTGCCCCACCACCCAGTTTTACTTTGGCAAATTTATGCTGCAAGTTTGAAACAAGGAGTTTATTGTGGTCTTCGTTTTTATTGAAGTTCAAGTCCATATTGAAATTGTGTTTATCGGAAAATTGAGTTGGCTAAATTACGAAATCCATTGGAGAAATTTAAGGCATTTTTTTTTTGGTGTACGACAAATTGCATTTAAAAAAAAAATTGCCCTAAGTACCAACGGTTGAAACCGTTGGCTATGGTCATTGACAAGTTTTCATCTCCAACATAGCCCACTTCCGAAAGCTTTCAGAATCAACCATGGGATGGGGTAATGGATATTAACTATATTTATTAATAGGTTTTATTTTAAATGCAGTCTGTCGAACACCCTTTTTTTGACCACAGATTTACACTAATTATCACAAATTAATCTGTGTAAATATGTGTCAATTTTTTAATGTATTTTTTGTTTTTTAAAGGTTTTATTTCTTCAAATCATTAACCAATCGTTTCAAAATCGCCCATTGTTTTAAGGCATCACGGGCTTCAACCGCGGGATAACCTAACATTGTTTTTCCAGCCGGAATATCTCCTACAACACCAGAACCTGCGCCAACAATAGCTCCGTCGCCAATGGTAGTGTGATCTTTTATAGAAGCGCTTCCGCCAATAATAACGCCATTTCCTAAAGTTACTGAACCTGCTAATCCAGAATTTCCTGCCATAATGCAAAATTTCCCAAGTCTTGAATTATGCCCAATTTGAACCAAATTATCAATCTTGCAACCATCGCCTAAAACTGTAGAACTAAATTTTCCCCTATCAACACAAGAATTTGCACCAATTTCGACGCCGTTTCCAATAATCACATTTCCGATTTGTGGAATTTTGACCAATCCTCTTTCGGGACAAGGACGAAATCCAAAACCATCGGCACCAATGGTGGCATTGGGATGAATAATGCAATCGCTGCCAATATGACAACGCTCTCTAACCACAGTGCCTGACCAAATGATAGTATTTTTTCCAATGGTACATTCGTCAAGAATGGTAACATTGGGATAAATTGTTACGTTTTCGCCAAGTAGAACCTTTGGTCCAATATAACTTCCTGCACCAATTCGAGTTCCATTTCCAATAATGGCAGTTAAATCAATTACTGCTTTAGGATGAATATTAGTCGAGAATAATGGAGTAGGCGGCGCAAAAAGTTCCAAGACTTGTGACATTGCTAAATCAGCATTTTTTACTTTTATAAAAGCCCTGTTTTCTCCCGGTTCGATAGAAATATCTTCGTTGACAACCGCTGCACACGCTTTAGAAGTTGCCCAAAATTTTTCGTATTTTTTGTTTCCAATAAAAGAAATTTCGGAAACATTGGCCAATTCTAATTGTTCGGGAGCAGTTATTTTGATGGAAGTATTGCCAACAATTGTGCCTTTTAAAACTTCATTAATTTCTTGAATGGAATAGGATTTCATTGCTTTATTTAGTTTTGGATATATTTACCAAATAAAGCAAATTTGAGATGAAATTCCTAATGAATAATACAGAACCAAACTTTATTAGACTTACACAAGAAAAATTTGAAATAAATAATTTATTTATTTGGGTTTCTAATTCTTATAAAAATAAAGACCTAACAGGTTTTTAAAACCTGTTAGGTCAAAAAAAAACTCATTTACTTTCGCAAATGAGCTTTATATTTTCTCTTTTATTTGTACAATTTCTTGTAATACTCATCGACCATTCTGCCAGATTCAAAATAAGGAGAAACCTGACTCATACTTGTTTCTACTAAATCCCACCATTTTTTTGGACTGTCATAATACAACGGAAGCACTTCTTTTTCAAGCATTTCGAGTAGATTTTCCAAATCTAATTCGTCTTGTTGGTGCGTTGTCAAGTGATGATCAACGATTGGTAATACAAAAGAATTTTGGGTTTTGTTCAAATCTTTAAACTCTCGAACCCAACCATCATTGGTCGAAAAGTTGACAGCACCATTCATAGCTGCCGTCATTCCTGAAGTTCCAGACGCTTCTCTGGTAACTCTTGGATTGTTCAACCAAACATCTGCACCTTCTTTCAACTGGCGCGATAATTTCAATTCGTGACCCGTAAGAACCGCCATGTTTTTGATGTTTTTACTAATGTGGGTCAAATTGTCAAAGTTGTGAATGGCTCCATAATCCATTGGATAGGGTTTCCCTGCAAATATAATTTGAACTGGTCTTGTGGTGTTAGACAACAACTTGATAAAACGTTCGTAATCACGTGTTATTAAATCGGGGCGTTTGTAATCGGCAAAACGTCTAGCCCAAACGATTGTCAAAATATTAGGGTCAAATAATTTACCTGTTTGGTCTGCAACAACATCAAAAAGTTTCGATTTTAATCTCGTTTTTCTTTTGATTAAAGCTGCCCTGTCTTTATTTTGAAAGGCTTCTTCTAACCAAGCATCTGCCCAATATTTCTTATTTTGAGCATTAGTAATATGAATTATTGGGCAAATTCCAGGATAACCTTTCCACATATCTCGAGAAACTTCTCCGTGCAGTTTTGAAACGCCATTGGCTATGTGACTCAATCGAAGTCCAACCAAAGTATGATTGAAAGTGTCATCCAATATTCCAGTCATTTCACGCACTTTTTCTAATGGAATTCCATCAAAGAAACTCAGTGATTCCAGAAGATGAATGTTGTGTTTTTCGTTTCCAGCTTCTTCTGGTGTATGCGTCGTAAACACCATTTTTTCTTTGATGGCTTCTATGTTTTTAAATTTATTGTACAAATGAAAAACACAAGAAAGTGCATGGGCTTCATTCAAGTGATACACATCTGGTTCGTAGTGTAATGCGTCAAGTAATTTTGCACCACCAAGGCCTAAAACCATAGTTTGGGCAATTTTGGCAATTGGATCGGAATCATACAAACGGAAGGTAGTTGATTTTGCTAAATAATCATTTTCTGGCAAATCAGTCGAAAGAAAAAACATTGGAACAGTACCAAAAGTCTTTGGATTCAAATAATAAGCAGTTACCCAAACATCGGCATTGTTAATTTTAATGGTAAATTTTATATTGGTTTCTTCCAAGAAATGGTATATTTTTTCTTGAAATTGAACACCCATCGACAAGTCTTCTTTTTTGTATTGGTCGTAATAGCCTTTTTTCCATAAGATTCCAATTCCAATAACATTCTGTTTTAAATCGTAGGCACTTCGCATGTGAGAACCTGCTAAGAAACCCAATCCTCCTGAATAGATTTTCAAGGATTGGTCTATGGCAAATTCCATAGAAAAATAGACAGCAGATTTCTTGTATTTTGGATTAAAAGTATAGGGATGTTTGTATTTTTCGGGAAGTATTTTGCTCATTTTATTATATTTTTTTGGATTAATTTTATTTCGCAAACTTAAGAAATTTATGTAAAAGAAAGACAATAAAATGGGCGAAATCTAGCTAAAAAGTGATTATTTTTTGAATATTTTTAACTATTACGTTATAGTAATTAGGGCTTAAAAAACAAACCCGACAGGTTTTTTAAAACTTGTCGGGTTTATGATTTATTTAAGCCTACACTGCAATCTGAAATCTGCCACCTGCAATCTAAAATCTGCAATCTGCAACCTGCAATCTAAAATCTATTCCCTCTGTCCCATCATCATCAAGAATGCTTTCAAGAATTCGTCGATTTCGCCATTCATCACACCGTCAACGTTGCTGGTTTCATAACCGGTGCGAACGTCTTTGACTAATTTATAGGGCTGCATCACATAATTTCTAATTTGTGAACCCCATTCGATTTTCATCTTTCCAGCTTCAATATCAGAGCGTTGTTCTTGTTGTTTTTTCAGTTCAATTTCATACAATTGCGATTTCAGCATTTGCATCGCTCGGTTTCTATTGTCGTGCTGTGAACGCGTTTCCGAACATTGAATCTGGATTCCAGAGGGTTTGTGAACCAACTGCACTTTGGTTTCGACCTTGTTCACATTTTGTCCTCCAGCACCACTCGAACGCGCCGTTGTGATCTCAATATCGGCAGGATTAATTTCAATTTCTATGGTATCGTCCACCAACGGATAAACATAAACCGAGGCGAAAGAGGTGTGTCGCTTGGCATTGCTATCAAAAGGAGAAATTCGCACCAATCGATGCACGCCGTTTTCGCCTTTGAGATAACCAAAAGCAAAATCGCCTTCAATTTCAATGGTCACTGTTTTTATGCCAGCCACATCGCCTTCCTGATAATTGAGTTCGCGAATTTTGTAACCCGCATTTTCGGCCCACATCATATACATTCGCATCAGCATCGAAGCCCAATCGCAACTTTCGGTTCCGCCCGCACCAGCCGTAATTTGCAACACTGCACTCAAACTATCGCCTTCTTCTGACAACATATTTTTGAATTCAATAGCTTCAATATGGTTTTGGGTAAGGTTATATTGCACATCCAATTCTTCCACAGAAAGTTCTCCTTCCTTGAAAAATTCATAAGCGAGTTGCAACTCGTCAGTCATTTCGACCGCTTTGTTGTAGTCTTCAATCCATTTTTTCTTGGAACGGAGATTTTTTACATAGATTTCCGCTTCTTTGGGATTGTTCCAAAAGTCAGGAGCTAGTGTTTTTTCCTCTTCGTTGGTAATCTCGATTAGTTTGGCATCAACGTCAAAGATACCTCCTCAACGCACCAAGGCGCTCTACAATACCTTTTATTTGTTCGGTAGTTGTCATAAATTATAGTAATTTTGTGATTCATTATTTGGAGCTAATCCCGCTATCCGTTGCAATCTTTTCTTTTTTTAAAGAAAAAAAAGAAAAGGATTTCCACTACTATCGGGGCTAAAAAACTGCAAATAAACATCAATTTTATTAAAAAAAACAAAAGTAAACTATCTAAAGAATATATGGAAATTAATTTAGTAAGCGATACCGTTACCAAGCCAACACAAGAAATGTTGCGAGCGATGTTTCGTGCCGAAGTGGGTGACGATGTCTATAAACAAGACCCAACCGTTATTGAACTTGAAGCAAAAGTTGCCGAAATGTTCGGGATGGAAGCGGCACTTTTTTTTCCTTCGGGAACAATGGCAAACCAAACCGCCATCAAGTTGCACACCCAACCTGGAGAACAAGTAATCGCCGATAAATGGGCGCACGTTTACAATTATGAAGGTGGCGGAGCTTCGTTTAATAGTGGGGTTTCATTCTGTTTATTAGACGGAAATCGCGGAATGATTACTGCGCAACAAGTAGCGGGAGCAATTAATGACCCAGAATTTTATCACAGTCCGCTCACGAGTTTGGTTTGTGTTGAAAACACGACCAACAAAGGTGGTGGCGCTTGTTATGATTTCGAAGAATTTAAGAAAATTAGAAAAGTTTGTGATGCCAATAAATTGAAATTCCATTTGGACGGCGCGAGAATTTGGAATGCTTTGGTTGCCACCAATGACAATCCAAAAGCCTACGGAAAAGTATTTCACACCATTTCAGTTTGTTTGTCCAAAGGTTTAGGAGCGCCAATTGGGTCACTCCTTTTGTCTGATAAAGCTACAATTCACAGGGCTTTGAGAATTAGAAAAATTTTGGGTGGCGGAATGCGACAAGTGGGTTATTTGGCGGCAGCCGGTCTTTACGCATTAGAAAATAATATTGAAAGATTGGCCGACGATCACAGACGTGCCAAGGAAATTGCGGCTGTTTTGAAAAACCTTAATTGGGTCGAAAAAGTAGAACCAGTTGAAACTAATATTTTGATTTTCTCGGTTCGATCGAATATCAACGAAGCCGTTTTGATGTACAAATTTAAACAAAAAGGAATTTCCATAAGCTCTATGGGACACGGAAAACTGCGCATCGTAACCCATTTAGATTATCGCGAAGTAATGCACACTTATGTTTTGGAAACGTTGGAGAAGTTGTAATTAGTTATGGGTTAGGAGTTAAGGGTTATACATTTGGATAACGGAAAAACTTCTAAGTATTATAAAACTTCAAAGCTTTTGAATTATTTGCTACATCATAGTTTTTAGGATGTTTATTATTTGAGCAAAATTTAAGGCTTTTTCTTCTTTATTTGTCCCTCTGAATTGCATATTTTTAATCTTTGCCCAGACTGCACGTATACTCCTTCGGTTGTTATTATCACTGTGGGTATCTCCTTGCCTTTGTAAGTTTCGTTCGGCGGGGTAACAATATTCAGCGTTTCGTTTTCTAGGGGATAATATTTTTTGCGCATTTGTGTTTGTATTTAATTTTAAGCTCCTTCATTCCAATTCTTTGAGTTCCGCAGTCGTTCCATCTGTGCTAACGCTTCCTCTACTGTTACTGGTTTTGATTCTTTTATATAACGCTTACAATCTCTTGAGTTTTCCCACCATTGAACTGATGGTACATTGTTCCATTGTTTGTCCGTTATCCAATCCGGTTTTATATTGTTTGCTTTCATCGTTAACGAAGTTATTATTTATATTGTTAAAATCAATTAGTGATGTAATATTTGTACCCTAAAAAGTAAATTTTATTTGTTGTGCTAATTTAGACGAATTCTTTTAAAATTCATCGTATTTGAATACTTTTTCAATGGAATCTGATTGCTATGGGTTGCTTTGTGTTTCTATCTTGATTTGTTGTTTGATTGTTTATTTATTGGGCTCAAAAAATGTGTGTGCATTATTATCTTTATTATATTTGTGTAATGTCTAGTTTTTAGTGTTTATATTGTTGAAATGCAGATTGAGAATAAGAAAATGCAAGATAGACCCTCGTATTGGGAGGTTTATGTTAATAATTAGTCATTGGATTTAATAGTATTTAATTTTTTAAAAGAATGGAAATAAAAATTGTTTTCTTATTGTTGTTTTTTATTTATTTGATTTTATCTATTGTAGCACATAGATTTCAATCATTGACTAATCAAATATCTAGATCCATAAATAATGGAAATTTAGATGTAGAATTTCAAGCGGATATGACTCCAAAATACATTGGGGTTATTGTTGTAGCTAATTTTTTCTTATTAGGAGGATTGTTTTTTATTATTTTTTTTTCTAGGAAATGGTATCATGCTTTAGGTGTATTGTTTTTTCTTTTTATTCCTCCTTTTTTTGAGAGGTTTGTCCCATTGCTTCCTCACAAAACAATGTTAAGAATAATTAAAAAAGAACTTATTAAAAACATTTCTAAATCTCCTGAATATGTTTTAATTATTGAAGATTTAGAAAAAAATATAAACCAAAATTAGATTATGAAAAAAATATTAGTTTTGCTTATATTACTTGTCTTTGCAAGTTGTAATAATCAAAATTGTTCTGATATAAACAATAAGACGTTTAGCACTTATTCTGAAGCAAAACAATATGTAGAAACTTTTGATTTTCAACTTAGCGAAGAAGAGAATTTACAACGCAGTAGCTGGATGAAGAAAGCAAATTATTACAGTTGTGATGGTTTGATGGGTTATTTTACATACGAAACAAAAAAAAGCAAAAACTACATTTATAGAAATGTTCCAATGGAGGTTTGGCAGGGGTTTAAAAATGCAGAATCTCCTGGAGGGTTTTATAACGAAAATATTAAGGGAAGGTTTATTTTAGTTTTACACAAATGATTGAAAAATTAATAAAGGAGTAGATTATGACTTTAGTAATTTAGGCTAATTTCTTATTACTCTACTTGTTCATCATCATCATCGTCCTCTAGATCATCAACATTGAAATTGTCCTCAATCCACAATTTAAACCTACCTACAATTTCAGATATAATTATATCATCGGGAATTGAATTGCTTTTTTGATTGTTATTTGAATAATCATTCTTTAAAAATTGTTTGTCATCTTGATTTAAACAATTAAATTTATATTCAAAGAATTTAACCAATGCATTGTCGTATACATCTGTAATAAGCATATATTCTTCGCCGCCAAAACCATATTGAGCAATTAAATCATCCCAGGCACTATTATAATCATCACTTGCTAAAGGTGGTATTTTTTGAAATTCCTTTTTTACACTGATAAACAAATTCGTTTCAATTGAATTGTAATCAGTAGGCATATTATCGCTGGATTGAAGATAATCTTCATTTTCATCATCTTCGCCATCATCATCTTGCTCTATTTCTTCAATATCTTCTGTTGAATCATCTATAGAAAATGTACCAGTATTTTTAAAAGTACGATCGAAGTTATATTTCCAACGACTAATTTTTTGTTCTGGCTCATCATCATTATCATATTCGTAATCAAAATTAAACATTTCTTCATATTCAGAATCACCACCATAAGGATCTTGAATATAACCTTCATAACTCAAAATAACCTTATTGGTATTTATTGCTAATACATAACAATGAATATTTCCGTTTTTACCTTTTTCAATGGTGTCTAACCTTAAAAACCCTTGGAAATTGATTTTCTTATAGTTATCTAAAAAATAATAGGCTTTTGATAAACCCGTCAAACTTTTTGATGAAATATTTTTGGATTTAAAATTTAAAATCAAATGTTCTAAAAATGCCATTAAATGTTTTCTACCTAATACTTCGGTATAAGTTAATTGTGGTTCTTCCATTTTAAATTTATTTATAAAAAAATCGTGAGTTATATTTAGGATGTTGGTATCCATTTGTTTAGCCACGTTTTCTTCTGCTAAATTATAGTATGAAATATACGCTTCTTTTAATTCGTTAAAAAAACGTTCTAATTCTGCCCCCTGTTTAGGATACGCATCTTCAAAAATATCTGAAAATTTATAAACACCATTGTCAATATAAAATGACATTATTTTTAATCCCCTCCTAATTTTAATTGACTTTAAAGAGAATGAATCTGATTTGTCTTTAGTATTCATTATTTCTATTTTTTTTATTTAATGAATTTTAGAAGCTTGTATGATCTAGCTCAATGGGACACGGAAAATTAAGAATCGTAACCCATTTAGATTATCGCGAAGTGATGCACACTTATGTTTTGGAAACGTTGGAGAAGATGGTCATTTAGTTTTTATCCCTGTCAGGGTTTGGAACCAAGACTGTAAGGAACTTCAAATAATGAAACAAAAGTATTACTTTTATCTTCCTATATATCAATAAATATTATAGAAAATGAAAAATAATATAGCTGTGAAAGATATACTGGGATATATTTCTG
>Ga0316611_1000793_pt1 | contig 10392 bp, 5 predicted proteins | sample MIS2016202_MG_FD_207675 | JGI IMG/M metagenome (GOLD analysis project Ga0316611, IMG submission 207675) | Microbial mat bacterial communities from Middle Island sinkhole, Lake Huron, Michigan, United States - MIS.2016.202 | ecosystem: Environmental > Aquatic > Freshwater > Lake > Sediment... | reverse complement strand
GTATTTCTCAAAAGCCATTGCCAAAGTACGGAATACAAGGTGGGCAAACTTTGTATAAGGCATGTACATAAAAAGCATCATAACTGTTACTAAATGAACATAATATATAACATACCCTGGAGCAGCGAGTCCTGCCCAGCGAGCAATTTCAGCCAAAAGCCCTGATGCTCCTACTGCCATGATCAACCAGATTAAAAACCAGTCATAAAATGAGCCTTTAGTTCCTTCTTCCTTTTCTTTTCTTGAACGATTACTCCATAAAATGCCAACACCTACAATCATAGCAATGGCAGAAACATTAGCTAGAATCTTAACTGGATTCCAAACTGACATAGGGCCATGCAAAAAATGAAAACTAGGAATAAGAGCAAGAACATCATTAGCTGTAGCAGACCACACAGTAACGATAAAGAGACCTATAAAAGACAACATAAGAGGCAAATGTCCCTGAATCCGATCGATATTGGTCTTACACTCTTTAAATCGGGTATGTCGCACAATTTCTATAATTGAAGGCCAAAGAAACTCTGTAGTAAACTGTACAATAGTGGGTCGAAAATTACTTTTAATCCCTGAATGCTCTTCCATGCCCTTCCACATGCTTAAGGCACCTTTGCAAACAGAGAAAACAGCCAATCCAAAAGCACACAACATAATAACATCAATATAAAATACGTTTTTGGACAACCAGTAAAAATCCCAATGTCCAAAAAATCGCTGATATCCATGGGTGGCAAAATCAGCTTGAGAAGGGACTACAAGCCCACCTGAGACTAACCACAATACGAAAATGATAACAGCAGGAATAGCTACCAGCATAGGTAATCCTTTGGAACTAGAAGCAAGCTTAGCTAATCCAGAAGGCCACCCATAATGGGTATAAGCAAAAGCCCTAATCGCGCCTAGCACATCCCCGGGCTTTGCACCACGTGGACAATATGCAGTACAATCGCCACATTGATGACATAAAAAAATGTCTGGATCTGCAACGAGTTTATCCTTAAGCCCCCATTGAGCCCATATCATTTCCTTACGTGGGAAAGGCTTACTGTCTGTAGAGAGTGGACACACCACCGAGCAAGTAGCACACTGATAACATTTCTTCAGGGTGTCACCACCAGCACTTTTGAGATATTTAATAAAGTCTAAATCCGGCTGAGCATTCATTCCTCTTTTCCCCCCTTCAATTTTCTAATCATTTGGTTACGCATGAGATGAAACGTAAGATCTCTTCAATCAAAAAAAAATGATACTGATGTTTATACTATTTTCAAAAAATAGCAATGAACATCAGTATCATATTTCTTAAGACTAGAAGCCCTTAAATGGATTAGGACCAAGATCTACAATTTCGCTCACAAAATCATTAATAAGTTTTGGAATTTTATCATATTCGGTAATTGAGACTTGCTCTGAACGAACTCGTTCAGGCTCAAGTCCCAATGTAGAGAGAGAATCGCCTATATTCTCCATGCGTTTTGTCGCAATCTCGGAACCCTTTACAAAATGGCACTGATAATCATCACCATATTTACATCCAAGCAGCATAGCTCCATCCATGCCTGCTGAAAGTAAATCACGTACCCAGGACATATTCACCGACCCTAAACAACGAACGGGTATTACACGAACCATATGACTCATCTTGTTCCGTCTCATACCGGCCATGTCCAAGGCAGGATAGGCATCATTCTCACACGCAAATATGATAATACGCAACTTGTCATCATCTTCTTCAGGGACCTCTATGGATTTAAGCATGGATCCAATGAGATCGATATTGTAATCTTTGAATCCGATTATACGCTCTGGACAAGCTCCCATGCATGTACCGCAACGACGGCAGCGGGTTGGATTCGGTAAAGGAGTTCCTTTGGCATCATCATCAAGAGCACCAAACGGGCACTCTTCAGTACATCGTTTACACTGAGTGCATCGCTGCATAAAAAATTCTGGATAGGTCTTGTCACCGGAGCGGGGATGTACAGCTACTCCACGATCAGCAGACTCAATGCATTGAATCGCCTTTAAGGCCGCACCCGTTGCATCATCAATGGTCTCTTCCATATTCATGGCCTTACGAACGCCACCGCAGGTATAAACACCTGTACGACGAGTTTCGTAGGGGAAGCAAATAAAATGAGAGTCAGCATATCCGTCAAAAAGATCAAGATCCAAAAATGCAGGTCCTTGACGATAGGCTAAATTGATTGAATTTTCGTACTTTGTTGTGGGCTCCATTCCAGCGGCAAGAACAACAAGATCTACATCAAGTGTCAAGTCCTCCCCAAGGAGTGTATCTTTAGCTGTAACAGTACATCCATTCCCTGAGGCAACGACTCCAGTAACAGCCGCCTTGGTCATAAAGATTCCATCATCTTGCTGAATCCCTTTATAAAAGAGTTCCATATGACCTGGTGTTCGCATGTGCTGGTAAAGAATATATGCCTTTGCATCAGCATCATTCTCTCGAACATATTTAGCCTGTTTCAAGGCAACCATCGACGTTACAGAGTTGCAATACGGGAAATCCTGATCGTTCTCTTCACCACCAGGACTCATTACAAAAGCAACAGACTTAACTCCGCCAAGCTTCCCGTCTTTTGCCATTTTTTCAAACTGAGCGTTCGTGACAACTTTTTCAATGACACCGTACCCAAGATGGCTAAATTGTGATACATCCGCAGGAATCCATCCAGATGCAAGAATAACTGCGCCAAACTTCTGGGCCTCCGGATTGGCTTCAGCGTAAGGTTTAAGCCCGGCGTTCGGGTCTTCCATCTGCCCTTTACTGATAAGATCCTGTTCGTCTACTCCAACCTTGGCAGGCGCATCCCACTCAGATTTTGTACCAGAAATTTTAAATGTAACTCCAAAATCTCCGGGTGCCCCACCAATACGTCCAACCTCTGTATTGGTTTTAACTGTAATATTTGCATCAGCGGCTACAGCAGCTACAATGTCACCAATGGAATTTGGCTCAAGTTCAGCATAGGGAAGTTTGGTTGGAAATTGCTTAGCCCAACCAAGAGCCTTGCCTCCAAGATTCTCTGTTTTCTCTACAATAGTAACCTTACTCCCAGCCTTAGAAGCCTCTAATGCTGCTGTCAAGCCGGCGATTCCACCACCAATCACAAGAATTTCACGATTAATAGTCTCTAATGCATAGGGTTCAGGCAACTCTGTTTTTTTCGCCCGTGTACAAGCCATGCGCACATAATCACTGGCAGTCTCTTGCAGCCACTCCTTATGCGAATCTTCTTTTCCTTCCTCAGCTACACCGGCAGACCAAATAACCTGCTCCCGGAGATTTGCTCGAACAGTAATTTTGTCATCGCCAAACTCAAACTCGTTCTGCATAACCCGAGGAGAACAGGCACAAACGATCACAGTGTTCACACCATTCTCATTGATATCCTTCTCGATCATTTTACGCCCATCAGTTCCACACAAGCAGCCATGCTCCTTGCATTCCATGGACATCTCTGAGGTTACGAGTTTTGACAGCCCTTCAATATCCAGGGCCTCACCAATGCCGCAACCCGTACAAATATAGGCACAATACTTTTTATCCATTGATCATGACCTCCTGGAAATCTGAATAGCCTTTAAGGCAGCAGCAGTAGATGACTGATTAGTGGTAACGACATCAGCAGCTTTTCGAGCACAGCCAGCTGAGATCATACCTTTTTCTGGCTCTGAAATAATAAAGCCGCTCTTATCCATGTTCAACGAAACCGGCGCGCCTTGAACAGCCAAGGAAGGCTGCATCCCGGTTGCTAAAACTGCCATGTCAACTTTCTGTCGAATTTTTTCACCAGTAACCGCATTTTCAGCGACAACTGTTACGCCTCCATCAGCTTCTGGAATAATTTCAGCGACCTTTCCTTTGATGAAGGTCGAGTTTTTATCATCCATCAGTTTCTCACGAAATTTTTCGTACTTCCCTGGAGTTCGCAAGTCAATATAAAAAACATAAATCTTAGCATCAGGGTAGCGCTCTCGAATATATGTCATTTGCTTAAAGGTAGCCATGCAGCAAATGTATGAACAAAATTCAAGATGATTTTCATCTCGGGAGCCAGCACACTGAACAAAAGCGAATGAATCAGGTTGCTTGCCGTCTCCGGGACGAATTATTGCACCATCGGTCGGACCACCCGGGGCTGCCATACGCTCAATCATCATATTGGTGACGATAGCATTTGACTGTCCGAATTTAAGATTATCCATCTTGGTTGGATCATAAGGAGTCCAACCTGTGGCCCAAATAATGGCTGAAACTTTAATTATCTTTGTTTCAGGTTTCATCTCAAGATCAACGGCATTATATTTACATGCAGCTTTGACCGCTTCAGCACCAGCTGCAGACAAAGCCGCTTTATTAATCACATAACGACGTGGAAAAGCCATCTCGTGAGGGAGATATGCAGCTTTGCACTTGTCCATACCTAAGTTGAAGTCATTATCAATCTCATCAGGACAGGCAACATTACACTCACCGCAGGCAGTGCAATTGGAGTTGACATATCGAGGTGCTGTTTCCAACGTTACTTCATAGTTCCCGGGTCCACCAGTTACTGTTTTAACAGTAGTCATGGTAAAAGGGCGGATTCGCCTGTTATCTTTCACTCGCTTAAAGTTAATTTCCAATCCGCAACTGGGCGGACATAACTTAGGAAAATATTGGTTCAGTTGAGCAACACGACCACCGAAATAAGCATTTTTTTCCACTAAGAAAACGTCATTACCAACTTCAGCTGCTTCAAGCGCTGAGGTTAGTCCACTGATACCACCACCTACGACCAAAATTGCACCTGAGGCGCCTTGCTCGTCAGTCATACCATTCCTCCATAAGTACTCTTTATATTTTCCTTAAATGCCTTTAGTCAACTTACATTCAAGTGAACGCAAGAATCAAAGACATCAATTCCTCAAACACCGCAACTTGGGGCCTAACTACTGATTTAAGCAAATCAATGCATACAATTATTAAAAAATTTGGAGCTGAACCAGAACAAACGGCTTGCAAAACATTTATGCTGGTTCAACCACAACATAGAAAAAAATCTCCAGGAATCAGAAGACTCCTGGAGATTTTTTTTTAATCCATCATAAAACAGATTCTAGATATTACAGCCAAGGATCAGTTGATACGATGTTAATACATTCCACCTTTTCACACAACCATTCCTGAGTCTCAGGATTAAAGGTTGAGTTTACAAAACACTTCCAGTTTTCGTCATCAACCGCTGGGAAATCTGAGCGATAATAGAATCCTGGGTAACGAGATTCCTTACGGAATTCTATGTGACGAATATGGGTTTCTACACACCAGATACGATGATAATTCTCCCATGCACGAAGAAGCTCATGCAGATCGCCAGCAGCCATCTTCTCAGCATCTTCGCGCAGCATTTTGAGAAGATCAAGACAGATATTCAGCAGTTTACCTGAAGTCATGTAGTAAGTAGCAACACCACCACCATACTCATCGGTAGCCTTCATCAGACGCATCATGATACCAGCTGGTTTACAGAAGTTGGGATTTACATTTGAAGAAGTAGATGCTCCAACATGCTCATGATACAACTTAACTGGTGCGTAGATCTCATCAGCAAGTTCCTGAACGGTCTGTTTCAATTCTGGCTTAAAAGAAGCATTATCACGGCAGAACTTCACCATCTGCTTGGCACAAATACGACCTTCAGCATGGGCACCGGAGGAGAATTTATGACCGGATGCGCCAACGCCATCACCGGCAGTGAACAGTCCGTCAACGGTGGTCATACGGTTGTAGCCCCATTTATATTTATGAGCGCGGGAAGGATTGGCTACGTTAGGTACCCAATCTTCTTCTGGACCAGATGTCCAGATTCCACAACAACCTGAATGAGATCCGAGCATGTAGGGTTCGGTTGGCATAATCTCTGAACCAACCTTCTCAGGCTCAATATTAGCACCTGCCCACAAACCAGCCTGACCAACCGACATGTCAAGGAAATCTTCCCATGCCTCAGACTCAAGATGCTTCCAATATTTCTTGACACCTTTCTCGTCCATACCCGCTGCTTTCTTAGCATCAAGGAAGGCATTCAGGGCGACGTCGGTAGCCATATAAATAGGACCACGACCAGCCTTGAGCTCATTCAGCATCAAATGATTTCGCAGACAGGTAGGGGTAACGGCAGAAGCACCATAAGGCATAAATTTGGCAAGTTCATCTTTTACGGCTGGGCTATTAGCATAGAACTCACCAAGACCGTTTTGGACTTTAGCCTTGAACAGAAGGAACCAAGCGCCAACTGGGCCATATCCATCTTTGAAACGAGCTGGGGTGAAGCGATTTTCCATCATGGTCAAGGTCGCACCAACCTGGGCACACATGGTATAGGTAGAACCGGCATTCCATACTGGATACCAGGCACGGCCCTTTCCTTCACCAGTTGAGCGTGGGCGGAAAATATTTACAGCACCACCGCAGGCAACCAAAGCGGTCTTGCAACGGAATACATGTACAACATTTTCGCGCGTTGAGAATCCAACTGCTCCAGCGATCTGGTTTGGCTTGTTCTTATCCAGCAGCATTTTTACGATAAAAATACGCTCAAGACAGTTATCAGCACCAAGGGCAGTCTTTGCAGGCTCTGCAACAATACACTTGTAAGACTCGCCGTTAATCATGATCTGCCATTTACCGGTACGAACAGGGGTACCGCCATCACGCAGGGATTTTGCAGGAGCAGCGCCATCAAGGTTATTACCATCGGCATCCAGCTTCCAAATAGGAAGGCCCCACTCTTCGAACAACTTTACAGACTCATCTACGTGCCGTCCACAGTCGTAAATTAAATCTTCACGAACAACACCCATAAGATCATTACGTACCATCTTTACGTAACTCTCGATTGGGTTAGAGCCGATATAGGTATTGATAGCAGAAAGACCCTGAGCTACAGCACCGGAACGCTCGAGAGATGCCTTATCAACAAGCACTATCTTCATGTCGGCAGGAGCCCACTTTTTGATCTCAAAGGCGGTGCCGCAAGCAGCCATACCGCCACCAACGATGAGAACGTCAACATCATGCTCAACGATTTCAGGATTTACCACGGCAGCAATTTCACCGTTTGGTTTATTTGGTAATGCCATATTAAAATCTCCTTAAAATATTAAAAGAGTTTGCGTGCAATTAATTCCAGCCAAAGGGTTGATCCAGAATTATTTAGTTGGTGTAGGAAGGGCTGACTCAAGGATCAGGCATTCATCATCCAGACTGCCGCCGGTAGTACCAATGTATGCATTGGCAGCACCTTCAGAAGTGGTACGAACAGGAAACTTGAAGCGCTTCATATTTCCATTACGGAACTTTACAGTCCACATGATATCAGAAGCACTGCGCATTGGATGAACCTGACCGCCCATGGGAACAAAGTCATCATAACCACGAACAAAAATAGCACCTTGAGGACAAATCTTTACACAGGAATAGCACTCCCAACAGGCATCAGGCTCCTGATTGTAGGCACGCATTTCCTCTTTGTTCAGCACCATCAGGTCATTGGGACAAATGTACATACATGCTGTCTTGTCGCCACCCTTGCAACCATCGCACTTGGAAGGATCTACATAACTTGGCATTAAACTACCTCCTCAGCTTATTTTTACTTTTGCGACCCAGAACTGACTGGGCCAACTTTAACCGCTACCAAAAAACACCTTTTTACAACCTTTACAACACTCCGCAAGGGGCCTATACAGAATCCCCTAACCCCTTAAAATGAGTATAAAAAATAAGTGAGAGTTGTTTTTTTCAATTAAATGAACGCTCACTCATTTTTTATTAAATATTTATATAGTTTGTAGCCGAATAATTGTCAAGAAAATTAATTGTCGATACTCAGGGAATTACTAATATGATTTTCGAACCAAAACTTCCCTGGGCCTAGCACCATCAGCGGGGCCAATAATTCCGTTCTTTTCCATCAATTCTATCAGTCTTGCAGCCCGGTTGTACCCAATCCGCATCCTTCGCTGCACCATGGAAATTGAGGCTTGACCTGATTCACAAACTATGGCCACAGCTTCATCATAACGCTCATCGGCATCCTCGTCACCTTGCTGTAATTTATCCGTCTCAGTTTCAACTTCTTTCACGACGGAAATATCATAGCTGGCAGCACCCTGTTTTTTTAAATAATCAACAATCTGGACAGTCTCAGCCTCAGAGATATATGCGCCGTGAATCCTCTGCAGGGGTCTACCCGAAGGGAGATAGAGCATGTCTCCAGCCCCAAGCAGATGTTCAGCTCCCGATGTGTCAATAATGGTCCTGGAATCAATCTTTGATGCGACCTTAAATGAAATTCGAGTGGGGAAGTTGGCCTTGATCAGACCAGTCAACACATCAACCGAAGGACGCTGAGTCGCCAGAATCAGGTGCATACCTGATGCTCTTGCCATCTGAGCCAACCTGGCGATGGAGGCCTCCACGTCCTTTGAAGCAACCATCATCAAATCAGCAAGCTCATCAACAATGATGACGATATAAGGTAATTTATCAACTGCAGTCTCGTTGTATGAGTCAAAACTTTTCACCTTTGCCTCTTCAAGCAGCCGATATCTTCGCTCCATTTCCCGAACTGCCCACTGTAAAGCCCTGGAAGCAAGCTTAGGCTCCACCACCACAGGATGAAGAAGATGGGGAATCCCTTCATACCCCGACAACTCAATTCGTTTAGGATCCACCATGAGCAATCGGACTTCATCCGGGGTGGCATTATACAGGAGAGAGGAAATGATGGTATTGATGGCAACGCTCTTGCCCGCGCCTGTCGCCCCAGCAATAAGAAGATGGGGCATCTTGGCCAGATCGGCAATGACGGGGTTACCGACCACATCAAGACCCAGGGCAATGGAGAGCTTAGCCACCGATAAGCGGTATTTTTCTGATGTCAGCAGATCGCGGATGTACACCACCTGCCGGTCTTTGTTGGGGATCTCGATTCCAAGGGCTGCCTTGCCCGGCACCGACCCCACGACTCGTACAGATTGAGCCTTGAGCCCGAGGGCCAGATCATCGGCCAGGGTCACGATTTTGTTGATCTTAATTCCTGCCGCCGGTGCATATTCATAGGTCGTCACTACCGGACCCGGTGATATTCCAACCACCTTTCCAGAGACACCAAAGTTGACCAGCTTTTGTTCCAATTGCTTGGAGATTTTATAATATTCTTCCTTATCGACCTTCTGCAGGGCCAACTCAGGTTTTTTAAGCAAAGACAACGGCGGCAAACGCCACTCCCCCCGGGCCAAAGGGTGCAGGGAGAAGCTTTCATCAGCCTTCGATGCCTCAGGCAGCACCGGCAACTCCTTCAGAAGGGGAACCCCACCCAAAAGAAGCGGAGCGACCTCAAGAAGTGGCACTCCATCCTTTCGGGCAGGTCGCTTCTCTTTCCCCGACTGGATGGGAGCTGCCTGCGATTTGTCATTTACATCAAGATCGTTTTTGCCCCTGATCTTTTCCAACCCGCTCAGAAAAAAACTTCCGATTCCATACGGAGAAAGACGTGTGGAAAGCATGATGGAAATGATAAAAATCAACAATAAAAAAAGAAAAGCACCTGGCCCGCCAATCACTGATTCAAGAAGGGTGAGAATTGTTCTCCCAAGAAACCCTCCGGCGTCAAAATTCACCAGACCTTGCAATGGAAGAGAAGCGAGAAGACCGCAGGCCGCTATAACAGCACCACTAACTCCAGCCGTTATTTGCGGTAAACGATCAAAAACCAGACGAGGAACAAAAAAAAGGAAGGAACAAAAGAGAAGTAAGCCATCAAGGAGATAGGCTCCTATTCCAAGAAATTCCAAGAAAAAGCTGGAAAGGATCCTGCCCAATTCCCCACCCCAGTTTTTATCGATGGAGCAGGTTAGAGACAAGAGACTAATAAAAAGATAACAAGAAAAGAAAATTCCGCAGACAGCAACCGCCTCCTGCCGCAAACCAGGCCTTGTCTTGATTGGTGGCGCCTCCATTGGCTGGTCAGGTTTTTGTTGAGGACTCAGATTCACCCTTCGTTGCTTCACTGCCATTGCGGATCACTACGCGAACTGCATCGAGGACACCATTGATAAAGGGGGGCGAATCTTCTGTACCATAACGTTTGGCTATCTCCACCGCCTCATTAATGACAACTTGATCCGGCGCTTCTTCACTGTATAACATCTCATACACAGCAATCCGCAAAAGATTTCTATCGGTCAGGGAAATGCGCTCAATGCGCCAATTACTGGCGCATTCCCTGATCAACGTATCGATACGGTCAAGATGGCGACCGGTTCCCCTGATCAGTTCCAGGGCGTAGGGAAGTGCCAACTTCTGTACCGGATAAT
>Ga0316611_1000790_pt1 | contig 10407 bp, 7 predicted proteins | sample MIS2016202_MG_FD_207675 | JGI IMG/M metagenome (GOLD analysis project Ga0316611, IMG submission 207675) | Microbial mat bacterial communities from Middle Island sinkhole, Lake Huron, Michigan, United States - MIS.2016.202 | ecosystem: Environmental > Aquatic > Freshwater > Lake > Sediment... | reverse complement strand
ATTTCATCAATGTACAACTTTTTATCTGTCAATTTTTCATGGTTCATCCAACTTTTTATCCAATTTCGCACCAATTCAAAAACTTGTAAGTGAGAATCAGAAAGACCATGTATTGAGTTTTCAAAATCGTTCAACAAATTGTAGGATACCAAATAATGACTAAATCTATTGCACAAATTGTATGCTTCGTCATCTATTACAAAATGATTGTCGGTTATCAATTCATGAAACAAATACTCAGCTACTTCTTCCACATTTACTGTTGAAAATGTATTTGTTGATTGGTAAAACTTATGGATTTCTTGATGCAAAGCCTCTAAATATCGAGAACAATCAGTTGTTCCGGGAAAAGCTTTTAACACCAAACTCATTCCTTTTATTTCTTTGATCAACAAAGTTTTGAAGTCAGTATTAGGAGCAAAACTCATGTAAAATTCGGCACAAGCTCTCGTTTGCGGTTTGTACCTAATCAAATCTGCGGAGTGATAGGTTTGTAAGTATTGTGAAAGTATTTTTGCAGTATCATTGTCATGCACACCTTTCACATATCCTTCTTCAAAGCGAGAAGACATAAAATCTTGGATATGCTCTATAAGTTTATCATTTTTTAAATTGACTAAATCATTCAAATCTTTAGTATGGATTACAATCTGATACGTTAGAAATTCAGCTTTGTAAATATTTTCTGTTTCCGAAACAATCATTTGATTCCAAAAATGTTGGGTATCATTGAATGTTTCAGATTTTACCTTTTCAAAAAATCCTGTCCCCGTAATATGGTAAAACATTTCATTGTTTTTGAGCACCATAGTAAGTCCAACATTTTGTGTACTAACATTGAAAGCATGATTGCCCAATTTGATAACATTTTCACCTTCCACAAACAACTCGTTTTTGTCTTTGAGTTGTCGCAGAGCTTCCTCGCGTACAGTTTTGAGTTTGCTGAGTATTTCATCAGATTTTACAGTATCTCCAATTTGTATTAACCTTTCTACAATTTCTCTGACTTTGTCAACCATCAAATCTGATGCATAATAACCGTTTATATCCACAATATTTGAAAATCCGGCTATTTTGTGGGCAATTGTTTTCAATATTCGATCTGCCGATTGCAGCAAATTGGTGGTTGTTTTGTTTTGTAATTCAATCAGTTGGAGTTTTTTTGTCTCAAAAGCCTCAATGATATCGTTGCGTACCGATGCCGTTTGGTCAGAAAACTCATCAAATTCTCCAAATTTGCCATCTAACTCTTCTAGTTGAATCAATAACTTAGACTGGCTCTCGTCGCACTTGGCTGGGGTGTCGCTCAAATCTATGTAGTTCAACATAGTTTGAGATATCAGTTTCAATTGTACAGCAAATTGTGCCTTACTTTCTTGCCCAAATATTTCTTTCTTTTTGTTTTTTAACGATGCGTTAAGTTGATTGAGCGAAGAGAAAACAAGTGAAATATTGTCAATGATTTTGGTAGTTTGCGTGGCATCTGCAATTTTTAAATTGCCCACAATATCTGTGAGCATATTGAGATGTTCGGAAGTTTGTTGTATGTCTTTTTCCAATTCGTTGGCATCAACCACTTTGGCAACTTTGAGTATGTTTTCTTTTACAACAACGACCTTTTCATGGTAGGGTTGCAAAGCATCATCTCGCAATAGAAAGGTTACACACTCTTGCATCACTACACTATTTTGAGTATCTACAGCACTTTCGTATTTTTCGATCAGTGTCAAATCAGTATATCTCAAATCTTTGAGATTTATCAACTCTCCTCTACATTTTCTAAAGTTTGCCAAAACCTCTACAAACGAGTTTATGTCTTGGCTGACAACTCGTTTGGATTTTTGGAGCAAATCATCGGTTCGAGCTATGGTTTGTGCGATTTGTTGTTTTGTGGTTTGTTTTATTTTTAAAACTTTCTCATACTCTTCTATGGCAGATTGTGAAGAATCACGTATGCCTATTAAAGGCTCGTTGAGTGTAAATGCTTGAGGACTAACAATCCAATAGTAAGCATCAATCACATCAGTGGTCAATTTTACCAAATCTACATACAATCCTGCATAACTATCTCCACGATTTACCAAAGTTATGATTTCTCTACAATCGGACATACCACGTACAATATCCTTGTTTCCAATGGTGTAAAGATAAGAATCTGTATCAGATGCCACTTCGTAATCAGCATGAATAAATGGAGTTTGCCAAACTTGTATCGCATGGTGACGTTGCGGTTCGTTGTTTGCAGAAAAATAACAAAGTGTACCGTTTGGAAAAATTGTATATCCGTTGCATTGTATTTGGGCTATTATTTTGTGTTCTATCAGATTGTAGGACAACAAAGAATATGTTCCCGTTTGTTTGGAATAAAAAATGTATAAATAGTCTTCACCGTTAGCTGAGGCTATTCTTTTTTCGAACGACAAATCATGATTATCGATATCAAACAATTTGTACTCTCCATTTTGCAAATAATATCCGTTAGAAAATATTATGCCATGATTTTCGGGTAGCAAAATACAAGCTGCTTCAATAGCATCTATCCTGTGAGCTTCTTTTACTTTATGATTGTAAACAATGTATCTAAAATTCTTTTCTGAATAAGGTCGGATTTTTAAAACTATCAAATTTCCAATGAGCGCAAAATATATTTCAGCATCGTCAAGCGTTTGATCCACTACTTCTACCGGTTCTGAGTAAATCCCTTTTCCCGAATCTGTATTATTTTCAATTTTAATAGTCAAATCTCCACCGATAGTTTCTACAAAAACAAGATTTTTAATGGAAATATGAGAATGTTTTCCCAATACTTGATCTTCTCTCAGAGGTCTTTCCCATTGAAAACTATGTTGTTCCGGATATTTGAAGTCCAAATCGCCTCGGTCGTCTAGGTAAACTATTGAATCGTCCTTTTCTATCAACCACTTGAAAGTTTTCAAGTCATTGATACCGTTTCCGACCCTGAAAATCATAAACAAATAATTTCCGGTAACTCCAAATCGAACAAACTGAGCTTTTTTGTAAAAACGATACAAATTCAAAAAATCATTTTGAAACTCAGGATTGTCTCCAATAATTTTTGATGTTTTGAAATTTCCGTTATCAAATTCATATTCACTGAAAACATCGCTGATTGAAGGCTCCGGTTTTAGTCCAAGGTGGACGTTGTATCCAAATATAAATTTATTCCCAATCGAGACCATATCGCTGGGAATACAAGCATTTTCGGTGGTGATACGTTGGTTGGCAATTAATTTAGGTTCGACTGATCCGAATACTTTTTTTCTCGATTCGTTCAATTGATCCAAACGAGATTTAAGATCATCACAATTCTTCTCCAGTCTTTTGCGTATGATTTCATAAGTCCCTGTTTCCAATCCTGATTCCTTGGTACTGTCTTTGGCAGATGCAGTGTCGTTTTTTACGTTTGCTGACATATATTTTTTATTTGGTCAGTTGTCCGAAATATTTACGGAAACTTCTAATAATTCTACTTTTACTTCGTTATGCTCACTCGTAAAAATCTTCATTTACAATAGTAAACTCCGGTTTTTCCGAGTTTCGCAAGCCTCGTAAAAGCGAATTTTTAGAAGTCTCCTACCATACATCTTTTTAGATTCCTAAAATACGTGGGAACATTTTGCCATATCCTTTTTTGAAACCGGCAGTTATCAGTTTTTGTACCAACGATTTGTTTACTTCACTCAGATTCTTTTTGGATATGATGTCCAACAGTTCACTGATAGTGTACTTTGTTTTGTCGTCTTTCGATATTTTCAATTCACTAAACAATTCTTTGATAGCTGTAGTAAATTCACTGATCAATTCATAGGGATCCAATTCTTCGTGTACTGTTTCGTTTGGTGTTTCTTGTACAGGTTCTACGATTTCTTCGTGTTCAGTAATATCTTCCGGTGTGTTTTTTTCCACTTCCTTTTCTACAATTACCTCTTTGTTTTCTTTGTCACCAAACAAAAGTTTTTTCACCTCTTTGGCTATCATGCTGTTGTCTGCAAATCTATCAATACTTTTGCCCCAAGAAACGGCTCCAATGATGCGGTCAAAAAACATGGTTTCACCACCCACAATATCAATTTTTGCAGTTTTCAATGCTTGACTTATGATTTCTGCTTGTGCCTTGGCAATGGCTTCTTTGATGTGTATTTCAGCCAATTCCACTTGTTTCTCTTTGTCCAGTTTGAGTTTGAATTCTTCGTGATCTTTACCGGCTTCGTTGAGTTGTTTCATTGATTCTGCTTTCTGACGAATACCCTCAGCTTCAGCTTCCAATTTTTTGAGGACAACCAATGCTTCTGCCAATCCTTTTTCCTGATCTGCCACTGCTTTAGCTTTCACCACATCGGCTTCCGAAATACCTATTTGTTTTTCCGATTCTGCCCTTGCCAATCCGGTAATTCTTATTTTGTCTGCTTCGGTATTGTTTTTCAAATTCATACCTTTTACCTCAGCCCCTACCACGAGTTCCAGCCTTTTGGCTTCAGCCATAGCCTTCAATTCTATGCCTTTTGACTCGGCAGATGCGTTCATTTCCAATATCTTAGCATCGGTTTCTCCTTGTTTCAATTTGGCAATAGCTTTTGCCTCCATCACTTGGGCTTCAGACAATCCAATGGCAGCTTCTTGCACCACTTTAGCCTGTGCCATTATCTTTTGAGCTTCGCTATCACGCAACGAGGCATCTTGATTGGTTTGGGCTTCGATGATACGTTTTTCAGCCAACAACTCGGCAGATTTTTTGGCAGCTTCAGCTGTTTTTATTTGTTTTACTAAATTGGCTTCTGCTTCACTTTCGGAGTTTACTATGGCAACTCGTTTGGCTCGTTCTGCTGTTGCAAAATCTATGGTATCTTTTATTTTTTGTTCTTCAACCACCACAGCTTTTTCAACAGAAACACGTTCCCGTATTACTTCTTGTATGTTCTTTTTTTCTTCTTCAACCGCTTTATCTTTTTCTATTTGTGCCAGCGCAACCACACGTTCTCTCTCGTTTGATTGCAACTCGATATCTCGTTTTGTTTTCTCTATTTCCACTCCGTCTGTACGTTCTTTGTTTCGTTGAGCCACAATGATTTGACGATCTTTGTTTTGTTCTGCAACTTGTATGGCTTCTTCCGCAGAAATTCTCGCTTCTTCAGATGTTTGACGTTGTTTTTCAGATACTTTTCTTATTTCTGCTTGTTCACGATCTTTGATATTGGCAATTTCACGTTTTTGAACCTCTTCTTTCTCTGCCAAATGTCTATTGAGTGCGAGTATGGTTTCTTTGGCATCTACATTTTGTTTGGTTAGGGTTTTTTCACGATCACGTTCAATTTGATTCGCCAATATTTGTTGAGTAGCTGTAAGTTCTGTTATTTTTTTGATACCTTCTGCGTCAAGAATATTGTCTCTTTTGAGTACATCTAATGAGGTTTGTTCCAAGAAATCTATTGCACAATCGTCTAAGTGATATCCATTTAAGTCTTTGCCTATGATCTGCAAAATCTCTCTTTTGAATTCATCTCTGGCAGAATACAAATCCACAAAATTGAATCGTTTTCCTACGGTTTTCAATGCTTCCGAAAATTTAGCCTCAAACAAATTCATGAGCGTATCTTGATGCGATGCACGGTCGCAACCTATAGACAATGCCACATTTTTAGCGTCTTCTACGGTGTGATTGATTCTTACAAAAAAAGTAACGTGTATATCTGCACGCATGTTGTCTTTGCAAATCAGTCCTTGTATGCCTGTTCTCTGTATCGTAACCGTTTTGATAGTGATGTCCATAACTTCCATTCGGTGAATGACCGGAATAACAAAAATGCCTCGGTCAAATACGATGTGGGTTCCACCTTTACCGGTTCGTACCAGTGCCTGACCGTTGATGGGTTTGCGATACCACTTGATAAGCAAAGTAATAAGTCCTAGCGTAAAAACCGCTAAAACAACAATAGCAATCAGAAAAATGTTCATAGGTTTGTATATTTAAATGGTTAAGTTTTCTTCGTAAATGTCAACAAGGTAACACCGAGTTTGTGGATTATAATCAATCACCAAAACTTTGGTGTCTTTATCCAATTTTTTGTGGTCAAGCGAGGTGGCGTTCACCCGAATCGGTGCATTGTTGATCAGTATTTCAATCTGACCAAATTCAGAGGATACCGGTATAATTACAGTACCTGTTTTTCCTTCAAGGGGAATGTCTTCTTTGGCTTGTAAATCATTGTAATAAAATATTTTAACCAAAGGCATGGTGCAAAATTTGGCAAAAAATAAACTTACCAAAAAATTAGGTATCAACAGTAAAATGGCAAATACAATGGACTCTATTTTCAACCAATAACTTAGTGTTATGGCAATGACCCAAACACTAAGCGAAAAAAAACTAAAAAGCACCATAAAAGGAACTTTGCCCAAGTTGAAAAAACTTAAAAATGATACAAAAAAAGAGGTTTCACCCACATCGTCGACTCCTCCATGCTGGTCATGTTCCAAATGCACATGATGCTCTATTGCGTGTGTATCGATTTGAACATGAGTATGGGTAGAAAAATCTATATGTAGAAAATGCAAATCCAGCAATCCTACAAAAACAGTAATCCAATACAACAAAACCAGTACGAGAAACAACGTAGGTACAAAGTTGATACCTGAAAAAGAAAGCTGGAAAACCTCCATCATAGTGACGATAAATATTAGCAATACTTTGCAACAAATGTAAAGAAAAAATATTGAAATGCACAAATCTTTTTTGAAATTATAAAAAAAGATCGACGCAAGCTCGATGCCATCAATCCAAAATGTATGCTATTTCTGTAAAACAAAAGGTATAAGTCTAATTTGCGGCGGATGGGGCATATGGAAAAATGCTTGTGAAGTGCATTATTCAATAACTGTTTCGTTATTCAATTCATTTCTGATTTCTTCAATTTTCTTAATAGGCAAATCAGTTATTTCATTAACAATTGATTCGAAAATCCCTTTTTGATAGATTTCTTTGCAGTTTCAATAAGAGCATTGTTCCATCCTTCTTCAATAGCATTTTCAGTGACTCCTTTTATTCACGATAGGCACTAAACTGCTCAGATATTTTTTGTATTCCTCTTTTGATAAATTGGCAATTTCTGCAGTTTTAAATGCTTGTTGAAAAACAGGTTCATTCAATATCGTTGGTATTGCTTTTATTTCTTTATATTCGGACATATTCTTACTTTTAAGTTTACAATTGCAAATGTACAACATTTTTATGTTATTGAAAATTAGCAAAACATAAATCTCCAAACCAAAACGAGGAATCAATACTATCGTTTAATTTTGTTCTCGCAAGATTGGAACCTAGTCGGATAGTCCGGCTAAGGTGCAAGCTGAGCTGAAAGTGGGCTTCTCCTTTTTCATCATCCTTTATATGTTTTTTTGGATATTCTACAAATTGTTTTATTGATTGTTCTGTCATTTCTTGATTAATATTTTCTTTGTTTCCAATATACGATAACGAAAAGCTATATGCGGCGGGCAGGGCAGGGATTTCGCTCGTTTGAAAAACAAAAGATTTTTCCAAACGCTCCAAACTATCTTACTTGCAACGCCCTAACTGACCGCTATATAACATGTTACCTGCATTTCTTTTATCATTATGCAAATCTATGCTTTTTTTTCAATTTTCCATTACAGATTTTTATTTTGTAATTTCAACAAAAAAGTTTATATTTGCATACTAAAATTATCATTTTTATGGCAAGATTCGAAAAAATATTAATTGACAAAAACGGTGTTGATAAAAGAGAAGCTGGATATTATTCAACTCCGTTGTTTATTTCTGAGTATATAACAAATGAACTTTTAAAAATTAACCCGTTTGGTAAAAAAGTCTTAGACCCAGCTGTTGGGAATGAAGAGCTTTTAAAATTCTTTTTCCAAAAAGGTAAAGTAATTGATTCGTTTGACATTATTGAATATGATGATTATAGATATTCAAATTTCTCCAAAGTTGATTTTATTGAATTTTATAAAGATAAAAAGGTAAATCAATTTTTCAATAGTGCAATAGACTTAGAATATGATTATTATATTGCCAATCCGCCTTACAACTGTCATGAAATAGATTACATTAGAGAAAATAAAAAAGAATTAAATCAAATTTTTAATGAAGTTGGTGTACATAATATGTATTCAATGTTCTTTTCTGCAATTATTGATTTGGCAAAAGAAGGTGCGTTAATTGGTATAATTGTTTCAGATTCTTTTTTAACTGCAACAATGCACTCACCATTAAGGCAACAAATTATTAATAATTGCACTATTCATCAAGTACTTTTGTGTCCAAGCGATTTATTTTGGTCGCAAAAAGCTGATGTACGAACATGTATAATGATTTTACAAAAGGGTAAAAAATATCAAAAACAAATATTAATATCTAATAGAGCAAAAGATACAAGTGACTTTAAAAGGATTCTTAATGAGCGAAAACTAAAAGAAGTTACAATAGACCAATTATTGTTGGGTGAGAGCAAAACTGCAAATCAATTTATAATTGACATTGATGATAAAATAACAGATTTATTTAAATACAAAAGACTTGGCGATACTTTTAAATGTATCACGGGTATTTCAACAGGAAATGATAGTAAATATCTATCAAAAGAAAAAAAGGATGGTTTTACGATACCGTTTTATAAAAATCCAGGAAGACGAAAATTCAAAACTGAACCAGATGCTTACATTATTGATAATTTCATCGATGAAAGTTTAATAGTAAAAGATTTTATGGTTAGAAATAAAACATATATTTTTAATGAAGGCATAACATGTTCTTCAATGGGATTACCTTTTAGTGCTTGTTACCTACCTGAAGGAGCAACATTTGGTGTAAATGCAAATATATTTCCACCAAAAGCTGATATTTTTTGGTTGATTTCTTATCTTAACAGTAGCCTTGTAACCTTTTTAGTAAGAGGAATTTTAATAAGGTCAAATATGGTAACTTCTGGATATATCTCTCAAATTCCAATTCCAGAATTTGATAACCTAATAAAAGATGAATTAAGTATTATTTCAAAGGATGTGATAAATAATAATCTCTCAATTCATAATGCGATTAAAATAATTGATGATTTAGTTTTCAAATATTTAAATATAAATGAAAATACAGTATCTAAAATAATGGCGTTCGCAAACAAGCTAAGTATAAGTGTTTAAAATAAAATCATTTAGCTTTATTCTTTTTCTTTTCATTTGCAATGCCTAAAGCTTCAATTAGAAGTGGGTAAAATTCAGAATTTGTTCTTTTTACAGCGTCTTCTATTTTTTTATATTTTGATGATTGAAAATTACCATTGTTACTTGGATTAATGTAAATATCAGGTATCCACGCAATCGGAAACACGGTAGCATGGTCAATTTCAATCGTCATGTCATCATTAAACTTTATAAAAAATGTTCCAATAAAAAATTGTTTATTTATATCAATTTCGTAAAATTCTTTTAGCCCAATACCTTTTGAAATATCATCTTTATTACTTATACCACCCAAGACAGCCGATTTTATGTTTACAAATATAGGCGTATCAATATCACTAACTTTGCAAATAAAATCATGCACAGATACTTCCGATTGTGATGCAGTAATTTCAGATAATTTAAAGTCTAAATGATACTTCTCTAAATTCTGAGTAATAAGTTCTTCTAAAATACGCCAAATTGTTCTACCTTTTGCTGCTTTTCGCCAACCAAATGGGAATTGTTCCGGCTTTCCAATATTTATTTTACCAATTTTTGAAACCAAGATGTCGAAACTTTCTTGTAATTTCAATCTTAATTCTTCAATCTGTTGAATCGTCATCAATAAATAGTTTTGAAATTGTAACATTTAATGCGTTAGCAATTTTTTCTATATTGATGAGTGTAATATTTTTTTCTGCTCTCTCAATCATTCCAATATAAGTTCGATGTAAATCTGCTCTAAAAGCTAATTCTTCTTGAGAAAAACCAAGTTTCTTTCTCAATTCTTTTACCCTTTGACCAAATTTAATTAAAATATTAGTATTTGAATTCATTGCTAATTATAGTCTGCACAAAATTATTCAATGTAAGTTCATTAAACAACATACTATAGTTAGCATTTTTATAAATGGTGTAATTGTTTTCTTAATTTAAGCTCGATTTAATTGGGTTTAATTTCAGGTAACGAAAAAAAAATTGCTGTCCGTGCCAGCCCGCTTTTTACTGCGCGTCGCCCGTGCGGTCGGCAAAAAGCGGGTCTGGCATGGTCAGCAATTTTATGTTAAGCACATTGAATCATTACTTTATCTATATTACTTGTCAAAAACAATTCCAAATCATCCGGAATTTTTAAACGTGGACCTAATATTTCAACCGCATTAGAATGAGTGAAATTAACTTTAAATTTTG
>Ga0316611_1000789_pt1 | contig 10409 bp, 14 predicted proteins | sample MIS2016202_MG_FD_207675 | JGI IMG/M metagenome (GOLD analysis project Ga0316611, IMG submission 207675) | Microbial mat bacterial communities from Middle Island sinkhole, Lake Huron, Michigan, United States - MIS.2016.202 | ecosystem: Environmental > Aquatic > Freshwater > Lake > Sediment... | reverse complement strand
CGCCCACTTGTGCGCCTAAGCCCAAATTCGAGCTGTGATTACCCGTGTAGCCATCCGGCGAAGTCCATACATAGAAACCCAAATTTGCACCAGCATACAAATCCCAACGAGGCAAAATGCCAAACAAAGTATTGAAATGGTAATTTAGATTGCCCGAAACTCCAATAATATTATGATTATAATAATTGTTTTGCCAGTTTTCATTGTATCCGCGATACGACAATTCGGCACCCAACGTTAAATCGGTTAAAATGCTGTGGTCGATACCAATATACAACGGAATGCCCGAATCGGACAAGCCAATACCAAAGTTTAATTGATTTGAACCACGGTATAAAGCACTTTGACTAAACGCCAATGTAGTGATCAAAATCAGGGATAATGAGAGAATAATCTTTTTCATGACAGTTATTTATATAATTTGTATACCTGCCCCCTAACCCCCTAAAGGGGGAATAAGACAGATAATGATAATTGTTTGATATTTTAACAATGGAAGTTAAATTTAACGGCTTTTTATATTCAGAATATCAGTTGTCAGAATAACTTCCGAGAATGAAGGATATTGAACACTGAGGTCGTTTTCGGCTGTAATCACAATCTTAACTGGCTTTGAAGCTGAAATGGCTTCGAAAGTTGCACTTAGGTTTTTCGACATAAAGTTATCCGAACTATTTAACTGTCCAAGGCTTTTTGCCGAATTATCTTCGCCAACTAACCACACGATATACGCCAAGCTAGGAGGAGTAAGACGAGCCGAAGGCGAAAGATTCGAAATTTCGAGTTTAATCACATAATTTTCGTTTTTGTCGGTTGTAACTTGCACATATCCTTGTGCTGCGGGAACAACTTTTGATGTCAGAAAATGTGATTTTACAGCACACGAATTGAAAGAGAATAATACTACGACACTTGCTACAAAGGCAACTAAGACTTGTTTAAATCGATTTGTTTTCATTTTGTTTGTTTTTTTTTATTTTTTTACTTGTAAATAATTATAAATATATTCGTGGAAAATGAATAAGATTAAGCACTAAACCATCTAATTTTCTTTACTCATTATTCCTAACTCATAATTTAAAATTCGTAATTCTAACTTATTCTTGCGCAGCATTTGAAATTGCTTTTCCTAAATCGTCCATATCTTTTTTGAAATTCGATTTAAAAATTTCCCATTTATTAATATCGCTTTCTTCGTAATTGTCCATGCTTTCTTTCAGTTTAGCATTTTTAAGTTCCAACTCATTGAGTTTAATCTCGTAGTTGGTTCTATCCTTCATTTTTTTAGCTTTTAAGTTAGCTTTTAGTTCAGCAATTTTCTGATCGTTTGCTTTCAATTTTTCGTCCGATTCCAATTTGTATCGAATGTATTCGTTAGTCGAATCTGATACTGCCTCTTGGTAATCTTTTTCAGCTACTTTGAGGTTTTCCTGAGCATCATCTACGCCCTCGGCTTTTTCGGAGGGTGAGTTTTTGCAATTACTCAAACTAAACACGGCTATGCAAGCCAAGGCTACGAATGTAAATTTTGTTAGTTTCATTTTGTTTGTTGATTTTAAATTTTTGTAAATGTGTATTTATTTATTCGGTATTGCTTTCACGCTTTTTGAAACGTTGAGTTAATTCGGTAATGGTGGTGATTAAACTTATTAAGTTGTTGTCGACCAATGAAGTCGTAAAACGCTCTAATATTATGGAACTAAAAAATCCTTTTACACTCCTATATTTCCCTAATGCTAAATCTATTATCAAGTCAATGGCCATATTCACTACGGACTTTGCTAACTCAAGTGGTTGCTCAACCGTTTTACTTTTGAAAATTGAAATAATATTGAGTGTTGTAAAAGCTTCCTGAAATGTGAGTTTCAGCTCCTCTTCCTGAATACCTTTATACATTCGTAACTCTGCAATGCGAAGTTGAAGTTGGACGAGGTTCTTAATTGATTCTGTTTTATATAAATCGTTCATTTTTTGAATATTTATTTGATGCGTTTTATTTCCCTTTAGGGGTTAGGGGTCTTCATAATTTTCTCAATAATCTTGTCGCGCAATGGTCGTTCAATCAGTTTTTTACGTCCCACAAATAGAGCAATGGCAAGCAAAAAGTAAAAAGCTGCAATAATGGCAAACCCAGAATAAGCATCACCCAGCAGTGCCGAAAGATAAAATCCAAGCCCAATGCTCATGGTAAACACAAACAAAAATACCGAAAGTCCCACAAGCAACATTGCCGTAAGCGAAGAACCAATCACCGAAATACGTTCGGTAACTTCGAGTTTCAATATTTCAAAATTCAACAGCAGGTATTCTTTCAGGCTGTCGGTAATTTCTTCAAATTTATTATATTCGGGCATAATGTTAAGTGTTTAAACCCCCAACCCCTAAAGGGTTCTGCCCCAAACCCCTAAAGGGGCTTAAGAAAAGAGATGATAGATACTAATCCACATTCCCTTTAGGGGTTGGGGGTTATTTTTGTTACTTGTGATTATTGGCTGCTTCAGCAGTTTTGTGTTTCACATTGTTGATTACCTCTTCCAACTTGTCTTTGGCTTGTTCTTCCAAATCTTCCGCTTTTTTGCGAAGTTCAGCTGCTTCATTTTTCATTTTGCGTTTCATGTCGCCTACTAAATCTTTCGCGCCATCCATAAAGTTGCTACGTGTGCGGCTACCTTTTTCGGGTGCAAATAAAATTCCGAGTGCTGCTCCGGCTAATGCGCCTACTAATCGTCCTGTTCCATTGAAATTTTCCATCTTGTTGATTGAATGTTTTGTGTAAATTAAATTCTGTTTTTTTTTAAACTATATTCTCTATTTATTCTGCCCCAAGTCCGTCAACTGACGGAGATGAATAGTACCGAATGGTCTTCTTTCTTACTCCCCTTTAGGGGTTGGGGGCAGTAATTCCTTAAAATCTATATCCTATTGTTGCCTGATACCATACATTTTTGTAACGAGGCGTAGTCGAAGTACCGTCGCCTTTATTGCTTGTCATGTCCCAGCCCAAACGACCACTTATCACTACATTTCCCAAGTTTAAATCGGCACCACCGGTAAGACACAAAATATTTTTACTCAAATTTTCGTTGTCGAATTGTTCATCTTGCGAAATACTGACTAAATCGCTTGTAAATGTATAATTCTGACTAACTAAAAAAGAGTATTGTGGACCGACCAAGATAGAAAGATATTCGCCTGTACGAAACGAAACCAAAAGTGGCACATCGATAAAATTAGTTGTACGTGCAAAACTATATTTGCTTCCCAAAACAGATCCAGAACCTTGATACCCTTTTTGTGAGAATAAAAATTCGGGCTGTACGCCTATTACATCCGTAAGTGGTAAGGTAAGAAAAAGACCACCAACTAATCCGATTTTAGAATCAGCCTGAAACTCTTCGCCTTGCGTATCGTATACATTCGACAAATTTGCCCCTGCTTTAAATCCTAATGAAACTCTGTGATTGTTGTCGTTGCCCTTCATAATTTGAGCAAAAGTAGCAACCGGAAATAAGATTAAAATAGCCAACGTAATTACTTTAAATTTCATTTTTTTCATTGTGTGTAAGTTTTAGTTTGTAATTGAATTATTACTTTGCAAAGGTCGGTGAATAGCGTTCGTTTGTAATTACACATTTCCACATATTATTTACATTATTCACGTATTAAACGATTTCCGTATCCATTTTGGGATAATAATTACCCCCAAAATCAAATATAAATAGTAGCTTATAAGACGCCATATAAGGATAATGAGTAAAATAGAACTGCTCCCCAACAACAAATCGCTGTAGTATTCGCGGAAAGCAATTTCGGTTAGTCCACTGGCACCTGGAGTAGGGCTAACCACCATTACTACCCAAAGCATTAGTTGCCTACCGAAAATAACGAGGTGATTGGTAATAGGTGTAAAAGCCAAGAACAAAGCATTAACAACCAAAAAACGTGCGCTCCACGAGGCTGCAGTTGTAGCAAAAGCTTTGAGCCAAAACACGAATGGTTGACTGCTAATTTCGTGCGAAGCATTGTATAATGACGACGAAAAAATAGTTAGTTTAGTATGCCAGCGATTCAAAAAAGGAAGGCGAAAGAGAAGATCGAAAAAGTTGACAATAAAATTGGGACGATAAAAAAGACCTATAAAAAGCAGCGAAGTCCAAATAAAAAGCAGCCCGTAAACGCTCCAGAAAACAACTCCAATAGTAGCTGCAATAACCGAAGTTACATTAAACAATTCGGCTAAGGGTAAAAGTAGAAAAATAACAGGACAAAGAATAACAAAAAACAGTTCGTCCAAAAAAAGATTCGTTATCATTATGGCCGTACTACGCCCTACATTAAGCCCAGCTTTGGTCAAAAACAACACAACAAATGCCGAACCACCTACAGCCGAAGGTGTTACGGCCGACGAAAATTCGTTTAAAATATGAATATTAAATGCTTGTCCCCACGTGAGGCGTTTGTACGAAAGCATTCGGAAACGCCAAATAAGCCCCAAGTCGCGCCCAAACATAAACAAAATGGCAAGTAGTATAAACGCCACACTGCTCCAAGTAAACGAAATAGTGGTAAAAGTGCCTGAACTAAACTCGCGTACAAAAAGCCACCCTACAACTGCCAGCCCTATCCCTACAGGAATCAATAATTTTGTTAACCCAAAAGGCTTTGCGTGTGTCATTTCATTCGCTTTTTGAGATGTTTGTATCTGTCCAACACTTCGTCGGTTACACTTTCCCACGTGCGGTTAATGGTTTGAGAGGCTCGTAAACCAGCGCTTTTTATCAGCTCAGGGTTGGATAACAATTCACGCAAGCGATGTGCCACTGCTTCGGGGGTGTTTTCGCACAAGAAACCATCTACATTATCGGTTATCGTTTTCGAAATGGTGCTATCGTTTACCAACAACGAAGGCGTTTGGAGGGCTGCGGCTTCGTGAATGACCAACGCCCAAGTGTCGTAAGTCGATGGAAAAAGAAATAAATCGGCAGCTGCGTAATATTGTTTTAACTTTTCGCGGTCGGCAATAATGCCAGTAAATTCTATTTTATCGGTCAAACCCGCATCGGCAACCAGTTGTTTTATGTCAGCAGCAGCGTATCCTGCTCCAACAAAGTACATTTTAAATGCTAAATCATTGATTAATGCCAACGATTGAATAATCATCTCAATATTTTTTTCCCAAATCAATTGTCCTACAAAAAGTAAGACTGGAATTTTGTCTGCAACACCCAACTCGTGGCGAGCTTGTACTTTCACTGGCAGTACTGGCACATCCGAGTCAAAATCGTTGCCATTTGCCACCACCTCCACCTTACCTTTGTAGCCATATTCGCGAAGCGTTTCCTCTACCGAAGCTTGCGGAATCCAAACCTCGTTGGCTTTTTCGTAAAAACGGATAATCTTATGTATCATAAATTTTACAATCAACTTACAATGAACTGATTGCTCAAAATCGTCGCGATATTTGGAGTGAAAAGTGGCCACCATTGGTATTTTCTGACTGCGTGCAATATCCAATGCTGCATTGCCAGAGCTAAACGGACAATGTGCATGTACTAACCCAAACTGAATGGTGTTCATATCACTTTGAAGGGTGCGATCCATCTCGGGGAAGCCCAAGCGATAAGGCTTACGGCCAAAAATAGGAAACGAGGAATACCTATAAACGGGATAACTCTCCACATCGTGGTAATCGGGCATTCGTGGCGTTACAACGCAAACTGCCTGCTCTTTCTGGTGCAACCAGTAAGCGTAATTTTGTGCCGTAAGCGACACACCATCCATAATGGGTGGAAAACTGTCGTTGAAAATTCCAACTGTATCTAATTTCTGATCGTAATATGCTGCCATCGTTTTGTGTGTTTGTTGGCAGCAAAAGTAACTACTCGAAGCTACCTTAGCATTACATTTTGGATGGTTAATATTACATGTTTTACAGATTGAGGAATAGCTGGATGAAAAATAGGTATGTAATTTATGTTTACAACAATGGATAAAAAATCACCATGGTTTGCGCATACAAAAAAGAAGAAACATCGAAATGTTTCTTCTTTTCATTTGAGCGAAAGACGGGACTCAAACCCGCGACCCTCAGCTTGGAAGGCTAATGCTCTATCAACTGAGCTACTTTCGCAATTTAGAGAGTGGGCAGTGAAGGATTCGAACCTCCGAAGTCGAAAGACAGCTGAGTTACAGTCAGCCCCAGTTGGCCACTTTGGTAACTACCCATTTTTTCTAAAGCGGTGCAAAGATAAGTAATTCTAGCGAAACTACCAAACGATATTTGCCATTTTTATGGCTGTAACTGCGCCTTCGGTACCTTTATTTCCGTGAACTCCGCCTGCTCTATCAATTGATTGCTGCATAGTATCTGTTGTGAGCACTCCAAACACGACAGGACAGCATTCTTGGTTAGCATTTAATTTTGCCACACCATAAGTTACACCTTGGCATACATAATCGAAATGAGGAGTATCGCCTTGAATAACGCATCCTAAAGTTATTACAGCTGAATATTTCGATAGGTATGCCAATTTTTGAGCTGCAAAAGTCAACTCAAAAGCACCTGGAACATGTACCACTTTAATATTTTCGGGCTTCACACCATGTTGCACCAGCGTATCAAAAGCGCCATCGAGTAAAGCATAAGTTATCTCCGAATTCCAATCGGCTACGGCTATGGCATAGTGCTGATTAGAAAGGATTTGTGCTGGTGGCATCGAATTGACATCGTAATCCGATAAGTTTTTATATTTTGTTGCCATTTATTATTTTGTTAATCAGTTAATCAGTTGATTTGTTAATTGGATAGTTTGTTTTATTAAAAAAGCCACTTCGTTTTCAGAAGCAGCTTTTTTTTGAATTATTTTCTTTGAAATATAATTTCTTTATTTCTGAACACGAGCAATGTATTTATCTATATCTGAGGCTTCAGTACTACGAGGATACTCTTCCTTAATTGTAGTATACATTTCGAGCGCTTTTTCGGGATTCGAAAGTGCTTCATAAGTAATTCCAGCCTTTTTCAAATAAACAGAGCTCAACACATCATTGTTTTTGCCAGCAGCTTTTGTGAAATAATCAACAGCCTCTTCTTTTTTGCCAAGCTCAATATAAGCGTCACCAATTAAACCAATTACAGAAAGTGTAAAATAATTGTCTTCACCATCAAATTTCGACAAATATTTAATTGCATTATCGTATTGTCCTAATTTATAATAACATATACCTGTATAAGCCGCAGCTAAATTGCCCGAAGGGGTAATGCTATATTCCGAAACGATTTCTTTAAAACCAATATAATCGCCTTTTCCATCAAGTGCAACTTTAAACGAATCGACAGCAAAAAGTGCTTGTCCTTTAGCCATTTCATTTTCGGCTTCAGCTTCACGAGGGGCAAGGTAAAAGTTTTTAACAGCAAGTGCCGACAACACAATAAGCACCAAAACACCCACTGCAATTAATAATTGCTTTTGGTATTTTTCGATAAATGCTTCCGAATTACTGAGTACCTGTTCTACTTGTTGCAATTCATCTGGTTTTTTTTCTTCAATTTTTGACATAAACGCTTTTATAAAAATTATTTTTTCAGTTTTTAAATTTTTGCGGAACAAAAGTAAGAATTTTTTTTCTTAAATCGAAATTTTAAGCTTAGATTTTTGATTTAAAGTGTTTAATTGTCATAAGTCTTATTAGAAGGCTATATCATAGTTAAATATTTAAGCACTCAGACAAATTGAAGTTAAACTTTTACCCCATAAATGTTTTGTATAATAAATTTAATTTGGTATTTTGCTGATGCAGTAAGTAGCAAATGAATAAAATTTTGTATTTAAACTAATGGAAAAACATTGGATGATAATAATAATGATAATGCAGTTGAAGTTTTATAATTTTTAAACTTCAACTGCATTTAGGTAACAAGATAAACTGTAAGAATTAAAATCTAATTCGATTTTTCCTTTACTTTGCAAGTAGATATTTTAAAAATGGCATATAACGGACAAAAATTTATAAGACTTGTAACTGTCAAAACCAATGCACCAATCAAAGCTATTATCCCTAAGCTATCCGTCAAAATTTCAAAATAAAACAACAGTATTAATACTATCGCCAACAAAAGACGAACTAATTTGTCTAAAGAACCAATATTTGCTTTCATAATGACTAAATTTTTATATTTAATGCTATAACAAGCTGTTGCAACAAAAAGTTTAAAAATAATTCAGTTGATAGAGTTAATGTTATTTTTTCTCAAAATGATGATCGTCATTATTTCGTTTGAAATAGCGCCCCCAAAGGAAACCTTTTTCGGCAAATAGCAATACTATTGTATGATTTGGAGTAAAAGTGCCTGGGACAGTAGGATTATAACGAGCTGCGATAGGCTTATCAGTTCGATACGAAAACTCAGGCTTCCAGCGATTTGGATTTTGCATAGGATTAATATCAATTGCCAGCCCATAAGCGTGTTTGGAATAATCGGCATTGCGATAGCAAAAACAATAAGTATTATTATCATTCATCGACTGCTCATCATCCCAGTTATACTTTACTATTGGAATAACCTTGGCAATTGGAAAACGCATTTGCAAAATATCTTTAAAAACCTCACGCAAATCATTCACTATTAATTTATTGGCGAGTAACTGTCCGCGGTGAATTTTTCCATCGAATGCGTAATAATGTACTGAAAAAAGTTCCAATTGATCTACAATATACTGCGGGGCTCGAGTATCGGCAATTGCTTCGTCGAAAGTATAATTACAATCAATAATAATAGAATCATTTTTTTTTATTTTCTCAAATTTTTCAGATTGATTTGCCCCTTTCTTTGTACAAGAAAAAGCTATCATTAAAAATAAACCAATACATAATCTCAGAAAAATATTCTGAATTTTCAATTTCATAAACCTATAAATTATAAAAAACTAAAAACACCAAAAACTAAATTTGGCATTAAAAAACGATACAAAAATACACTATTCTTTGCAAAAAAAACAAGTGTTTGATATTCTTCGAAATTCCTTATCTTTGCGGCACAAAAAAATGACACAATAATGTTGAATAGTTTATTTATCAAAGGAGCTTATATTAGCCGAAAGCTGAATGCCAAAGAGTATATTTTCATTGCTTTAGGTCTGTTTATGTATGCTGCTGCTTGGAAGGCATTTTTGCTTCCTCATCAAATTACGGGTGGTGGCGTAACGGGTATTAGTGCATTGGTTTTTTATGCTTCTGGGCTGCCAATTTCAGTTACATTTTTTGCTATTAATGCTGTACTTCTGCTTGTTGCTATCCGAACATTGGGCGCAAAGTTCAGTTTGAGAACTGTTTACGGCGTTGGCATTTTGACCCTATTTTTCAGCATTTTACCCCAAGCCCCTTTAGGAACATTTGTTGGCGACAAGGAGGATTTTATGGCTTGCGTTATTGGTGGTTTGCTTTCGGGAGTTGGTATTGGTATGGTATTTTTAAATAATGGTAGTTCGGGTGGCACCGATATTATTGCCAAAGTGGTAAATAAATACCGTAATATTACGCTGGGGCGAATTTTGCTTTATTGCGATGTGTTGATAATCTCGTCGTCCTATTTTCTCCAAAATGGCAGCATCGAACGCATAGTTTATGGGCTTACCGCACTTACTGTTACAACTTTGACAGTGGATATGGTTATAAATGGGGTGCGCCAATCGGTTCAATTTTTTATTTTTTCGAAAAATTACGAAGAGATTGCTTCACGTATCAACTCCGAAGTACATCGTGGCGTAACCATTCTCGACGGCATGGGCTGGTACTCCAAAGAGCCAGTAAAAGTAATTACTGTTATTGCACGCAAAAATGAATCGATTAAAATTTTCCGACTTGTGAAAGAAATCGATCCCAATGCGTTCATTTCGCAATCGTCGGCTATTGGTGTTTATGGCGAAGGTTTTGATGTAATAAAAAGCAAATAAGACAGTTATATAACTATGAATGAACTGAGTTCAAAAATTATTGAGCTAATAGAAAATGCTCGATTTTCTATTGCAAAAAACACAAATTCAACTATTGTTGTAACCTATTTTACAATAGGAAAAATGATTGTTGAAGGATTACAAGCAGGAGAAAAACGAGCCGAATACGGGAAAGGACTTCTAACAAAAGTTTCAATTGACTTAATGAATAAATTTAAACGTGGATATTCGGTTCAAAATTTGGAACGAATGCGAAATTTTTATTCTATTTATTCAAATTCCTCAAAACACTTGAGGAATTCTGAAATAATTAAAAATTCCTCAAACATCTTGAGGATATTTGATATAAATGAGGAACTAATTCATTTACTTCCAATAAGTTGGTCACATTATTTATTTTTAATGAAAATTGAAAATGAATATGAGCGACAATTCTACGAGATTGAATCGTACTTG
>Ga0316611_1000788_pt1 | contig 10423 bp, 13 predicted proteins | sample MIS2016202_MG_FD_207675 | JGI IMG/M metagenome (GOLD analysis project Ga0316611, IMG submission 207675) | Microbial mat bacterial communities from Middle Island sinkhole, Lake Huron, Michigan, United States - MIS.2016.202 | ecosystem: Environmental > Aquatic > Freshwater > Lake > Sediment... | reverse complement strand
CAACTTTGATTTCGTATATTGACAAGAAACATTTACGAATATTGAAAGATGGGAAAATTGCAGAGGCACCTTATGTAAAAGGTCGTGATATTAATTCAATTTCAAAAGATGTATTTGAAATCTCCGAGAGACCGGAGGAATATATTAAAAAAATTGAGAGTTTCTATAATGTTTTAGAGAAAAATGTTGAAGAAGCAAAAAGAATCCTCACCGAACTACGAGAAGATTACGGTGAAATTGATAGTGAAATAATTCGCGCAGAGTCTTACCTTGAAATTTATTGAGACAATGAAATACATTAACAAACAAACTAAAAACGAACCGGAGTCTTTATTAAAATATAGAAACACTGAACCTAACTCCGGTTTTGACGGATATGATAAAACAGATTTACGTAAAGCACTCATTGAGGAGCAGGGACATATTTGTGCTTATTGTATGGGAGAAATAAGTTTGGATATAAATGAAAATTCAAAACCCAAAACAGAAATAGAACACATAAAGCCAAGACAAAAATACAAAGATATTGATAAATCTCTTGAATTGAACTATTTCAATATGGTAGCAGTGTGCAATGGTTTGAGTACGTCTTATCCGGAGAAGTTAGAATGCCACCATTGCGATAAAACAAATGTAGGAGAAGGGAAAATGAATGGTATGGTTGATTTAAAAAAGTTAAATCCTTTACGTAAAGATAGTTCTGAGGATTTGGTTGAATACAATTTGAACGGTGAAATTCTGTCAAAAAACAAAAATTCTGATGTTGAACATGATTTGAATGTAGTTCTAAATTTGAATAATGATGCGTTAAAACAAAAAAGAAAAACGAGAATTGAAGTGTTAAAAGAAAAATTAAAAAAAGATAAACCATTGCAAGATTGGAATAGAGATTTTTTTGATAAATACATACAGGAATATTCCGAAACAAATGATGGTAAATTTATACCCTATTGCATGACTTTAATTTGGTTTCTTGAAAGTTTGAAATCTAAGGGAAGATATAAATAAGATTAAAAAGAATAAATCATGAAAACCCAACTACCTGAATCATCAAGAAAAATTGCTTCGACCTTAGCCAAATTAAAAGAGGCATTGAATGAATGCTATCAGTCTAATTTGCAATACGTAGTGTTGTATGGTTCTTATGCAAGGGGCGATTTTCATTCAAATTCTGATATTGATATCTTGGTCGTTCTCAATCATATACAATCTGAAATGAAAGAGTTGGAAACATTGGCAGAGCTCAAAACAGATATCATAATTGATGATGAAATTTACATATCAACAAACGCTGTACAGACGGAGAAATTTTTGACTTCAAATTTTCAATATTATCAAAATGTAAGAAACGAGGGAATAGAATTATGAACGAGGAAGTATTGAAAACACTGAACGAAGCAGTTGAATGTTTAACAGATGCAAAAACCATGTACGAAAACAACCGCAACAAAGCAACAGTATCTCGTGCATATTATGCCATGTATCACACTGCAAAGGCAGCGTTAGTGTATGCGAATATTGAAACTTACACCCATCAAGGTGTTAGCGTTCAGTTTTCGAAGTATTTTATCAAAACCGGAATATTTGATAAAAGTTTAATAAAATCGTACAACAAAATGCTTGATGCCAGACAAAAGTCCGATTATGAAATTGGATTCAGCGCTTCGCAAGATGATGCAAAACATGCAGTAGAAGAGGCTGCAAATTTTTATTCGATAGTTGAAAATTATATAATTTCTCAAAATAAATAAAACAATGACTAAATACCTATTCCTATTCACCATAAGCCCTGTACAGAGTTTCATATCGCAAGCACGCAAAACACATGACCTGTGGGCGGGGAGTACCATACTTGCGATACTTTGCAAAACAGCTATACAAACAGCTAAGGAGCTTGGTATCAACGTTGTTTTTCCATATATTGTCGAGGGTGTTGATTCTATCCCTAATAGGTTTATTGGTACAATAGAAAGCCCAGATGATACACAATTTGTAAACATCGGTAAAAAAATTGAAGAAAAAGTTCAAGAAAAATTTAGAGAAATTGCCAAAGCTTCTCTCATTAAAATTGAAAAACCAAAGTATTTTAATGAACAAATCGACAGCCATTTAGAAATTTATTGGTTGTTTAATCAATGCGAGACAAATTACTCAGAATCTTACCTTGAAATCGAAAGATTGTTGGGAGGATTGAAAAATACAAGAATATTTAAACAATTGCCAGAACAAGGTAGGAAATGCAGCCTTGATGGAGAACGTAATGCACTTTTTTTTGGTGGAGATAGCAATCCGAAATACATAGAAGACAATAAAGCAATTGAACTCGACAGTGATGAAGCCTTACTAAACCCAAACGAAGGACTGAGTGCTGTTTCTTTTATGAAAAGAAATTATCAACCTGAAGGATCTAAACGTTATAAATTTGATTCCACTGCAAAAATTGCATTAATGAATTATCTTGAAAAAATAGATAAAAGAAAAATTGACGAATATAAAACTAATTTCAATGGTACTAAACATTTCGATGAACAGCTTTGCTATGCAGAAAATTTGAATCAATCCTATTTTAAGAAACAAGGTCTAAAAAAGGAGATTTATAATTTAGAACACATTCAAAAGCTACACAAAGAAATATTTGGACATAAGGAGTTGCCAAAATACTATGCACTTGTTATTTTCGATGGAGATAGAATGGGCAAACTATTGAGTGGTGAATTTATAAATGTTGATAAACGAAAAGATGAATTAGAAAAATTTCAGACAAAGTTATCTGAATTATTAGGTAACTACGCTAAACAAGTTATAAAATATCTACAAGCTCCCAAGGGAAAATATGTTTATGCCGGAGGAGATGATTTTTTGGGTTTTGTCAATTTAGATCATTTGTTTGATGTTTTAGATTGGTTGCGAAGCACTTTTGAAACAGACGTAAATTTGAAATTAAAAAATGAATTTCAAACGATATTAGATTCAAAATTTGATTTCACATTCTCCGCCGGAGTAGTGATTGCACATTACAAAATGCCTCTACACTATGTTTTGCAAAAAGTTCGCAGTGCCGAAAAAAAGGCAAAAGACGAAGGACGCAACAGGCTGTGTATCAATGTATTGAAACATTCCGGAGAAGCCCATGAAGCCGTTGTGAAATGGAATTTGTACAAATCAGAATCGCAAAGCATACACAATATTAGACAAATAGTGGCAAGTATGCAAAATAAAGGTAGGGAGGCTGCTCCATTTTCAGAAACGTATATTCGAAAATTTGAATCCGAAATATTGAAATTGACTAATAATGGAAAACTAAAAAATGAAGATAATTTGAAATTGCTATCCATTGCTGAAGCCGAAATCCATCGCTTGATGATGCGTTCATCTTCTCCCAGTCAATCAAAAGAAGTCAGAAAGCAAAAATCGGAGGAATTGAAAAATAATATTCTATATTTTTTTGAAAGAGAAAAAAAAGGAATACTGGAAGAGGCGGACATAAACAATCTTTTGCAATTGATGAAAATTTGCTTATTTTTGAACAACAAAATCAAAAAATATGAAAGTTCTTAATACAGAAGAAATCAACAAATTAATCGACAAAATTGTTCTTGTTTATCAACCCGAAAAAATAATTCTTTTCGGTTCGTATGCCATTGGGAATGCAAACACGGACAGTGATGTGGATTTGTTGATAATAAAACAAACACATCTACCAAGATTGAAGCGAGGCATAGAAGCAAGAAAGATGATTGATTATAGTATTGTACCCATGGATTATGTAATATTAACCCCTGATGAATACAACCAAAACAAAGAATCAATTAACCATATTGCAAATATAGCAACCAAAACCGGAAGATTATTATATGACAACAGCAAATTACACTGAATGGATAGCAAAAGCTGAAGAGAGTCTACAAACTTGCGATAATCTTAAAAACGCGGCTTTAGCAATAAAAGAATTCATTTTGCAACAATTAAACACTACATTAAACAATGCCAACAATTAAAATAACACCCTTAGACACAATTTTTTTTAGAGATGGAAAACCATTTTCGCAAGGTGATGAAACTTGGGCTGACGGTCATTTTCCTCCCAATCCGTCAGTGCTTTACGGTGCTTTGCGTACATACATTGCTTCCAAAAAAAATATTCCGTTTTCAGATATTCCCAATAAATTGTCGAATGTCAAAATTTCTGATATTTTTTATCAAATCAAAAACAACTCTTTCTATTATCCTACTCCTTTGCAAATGGTTGAATTGGACAAAGATAGTAATACGAAGAAAGTTGAGAAAGAAGTTAAAGAATATAAACAAATTGTCAACCTAATCCCTTATGAAACCCAAAATTTAAAATCATCCCTTACTCAAGATGTAAAATATATTTTTGTTCCTCCCAAAAATCAAATTGTAGAATCTGTAGAAGGTTCTTTAATGGAATTGAACTTGTTAATTGATTATTTGAAAGGAATTGAAAAAGACTTCAAAATACGAAAAATAATTGACTATATGACCACTGAGCCCAAAGTTGGAAATGCTATAAACAGTGAAACAAATACAACTGAGGAAAGTATGTTGTACAGAGTTGGGATGATACGTACCAAAAGAAGCGAAAAAGATGACGATGAATTGAAAATTTGTATCACCGCACAAAACAGCAGTTTAACCGAAGATGAAATCGATAACTCGCTTGTGAAATTGGGTGCAGAGGGTAAATTGGTGCATTTTGCAAACATCAAATCTATAGACCTGATAGATACTAGTGTTATTAAAATCAAAGGCAACTATTTTAAGCTCTATTTAGCTACTCCCGCCATTTTTGACCATAATCATTGGTATCCGAATTTGGCAAAGTTCGGTATTGATGCCAAACTTATAGGCACATGTATGGGGAAACCTAAATCTATTGGTGGTTTTAAGATGATTTCGGATAAGGGACGCGAGCCTAAACCAATGTACAAGGCAGTACCGGCAGGAAGTGTGTTTTTTTACGAAACGAATGAACCTGCCCATAAAATTCAAAACCTGCAAGGTTGCAGTGTTTCTGATATTGCAACAGACGAAGGATTTGGAATAGCTTATTTTGGAAATTTTTATACTCAAAAGTCATGAAAATAATATTCACAACAGTTGGTACATCTTTGTTTACCAACTATATGAAACGACAAACCAAAATTGATTTAGGTGAAGATTATACACCTATCGAATCGCAATACGAAGATATCGAAAATAATTCGTTTTCGGTAGCCGATTTTGATGACGAAAAATTTGAAACCGGTATTTCAAGAATAAAAAAAGTGATTACACAAATCTGGTTATCAACCAAAAGAAATGATTTGTGTGCCGAAATACAAACGATAGAGAACTATTTAAAAGAAAGCAAAAATAACGATGATTTTATTGTGGAACTTATAGCTACAGACACTGTACTTTCTCGTTTGGCTTCTGAATTGATTAGAGTGTATTTAAACAATAAATATCCTAACTCATGTAATTTTGACCCTGTGTATGGAAAAAATGTAATAGAGGGATTAGTTGTAAAATCAAAAGACAAAGACAAAGATTTTTTCCAAAAAGGGATCATGAATCTCGTAAAAAACTTAAACGAAAAGATAGAAGATGCAAAGAAAAAGGAGTACGAAGTTGTATTGAATATTTCCGGCGGATACAAGGGGATTATACCTATACTTACATTATTAGGACAAAAAGAAGATGTTTCTGTTATTTATCAATATATTGATGGAGACGAAGTTCTCGAAGTAAGTAGAATTCCACTAAATTTCGATTGGACTATCATTGAAGAGAATTATACTTTATTCGAGATTTTTCTTAAACAACAATCAAAATACCCTGATATATCAGAGATTAAAAATATGTTTCATATTGAAGAATCTGATATAAATGAATGGATAGAAAAATATCAGATTTTTAAAAAGGTTAATAATTCTATAGAATTAACATCTATTGGATCGATTTATTTATCTGATTATCAAAAAATATATAATGAAACCCAATGGGGAAGACAAAATATCTTAGGCGCATTGATTGAATTGAAAATTTACGAATATTATTGTTCAAAATACAACTCTCCTAACATAATTATTGAAAATGGAAAAAAAATAGGACAAGGAAAATTTGAAATAGATATCTATTTTGAGAATAATGAACAAATCAGGGTAATAGAAGTAAAACCGGGTAATCATATTCCATGGGATGTGATTTTGAAGAAATTTATGATTGGAGCTTTTCATAATCAATTACAAGAATGGAAAAATAAGACAGAAAGGAAGAAATTGACTTTCGAAATAGTAGCATATCATTATAGACCATTATATGATACAATTAAAGATGATTTTAAGAAAAAAATTCTTAACAAGATTACAGAATTTGACTCAGTTGAAGTATTACTAACTTGGTTGAAAGTACCTCAAAATTATAAAAAGAACGTAGAATGGAAAGTAAACCAAGAAAACTTGATTCAAATGGTAAACAACAATTCAGTTTAACTTTTTTATTAACAATACTGCAATTATGCTCAAAAATTTAATCATCCATCTCCGTCAACTCGGTGCGTTTTATTCGTATGCATCTGATGCAGAAATAAACGACAATGTGTTGATCGAACAGTGTTTACGTTGGGGAGATGTACCGGAGATAATGCAACTGTTCGAATGGTTTACCAAACAAAAAATTCGAAAAATTTGGAGAGAAAACATGATACCCGATACAAGAATATATCCGCACAATTATTATTTGGCGTTGATATTTTTTGACATCAAAAATCCGAAAAAATACATTTTGCCATTGCAAGAAAAATACAGCAGATATGAAAGAATTAAAAAACTTACTACCTGAAACTGCAAAAGTTTTAGAAAAATTGTCAAAATCTGATTTTATCAAGGAGTTTACCTTTGTGGGAGGTTCGGCTTTGGCAGTGTATTTGGCTCATAGATTGAGCGAAGATATTGATTTGTTTACATGGAACAACGAAATAAACCCGGTACAATTGCAAGATGAATTGCAAAAATTGGAATTTACACAAATGCGAACGGTTAACCTTTCTGCAAAACAAGCAGATTTTGTAGTAGATGGAGTTAAGGTTACTTTTTTTGCCAATGGTTGGGACGAATTGAAAACAGGAAATATTTTGATTGGAAATATAAGAATAGCTGAATTAAAAACCTTAGCAGTAATGAAAGTCAACACTTTGTTTATGAGGGCAAAATTCAGAGATTATTACGATTTATATGTATTGAATATCAATCATTTCACTTTGAAACAACTCTATGAAATGGCATCAATAAAAATGAAAAATTTAAGCCAAACATTGTTTCAAAAAGCAATTGTTTTTACCGAAGATATACAAGATGAAACCATATTGCATTTGAAACCAAAATACAAATTGAGCATCAAAAAAATTTCAACTCATTTTGCGAAACAGTTGAAACAAATAAACAAACCTTAAAATATAGAAATTATGTTCAAAAACACAATAATTCTGCTTCTCACCTGCGAAACACCCACCCATGCCGGCAGTGGCGATGATTTAGGGATAGTTGATCTTCCTATTCAGCGTGAAAAACATACCCAATATCCAAAATTTGAAGCTTCAAGTCTGAAAGGTGCTTTGCGACAAGCTTTCGAATCTGCTCTTGAAAGTGAGCGTCGAAAAAACTATAAAAACGACGATATAAATCGACTTTTTGGTCCCGAAGATACAGATGCATCAACTACTCATGCCGGTTGTTTAGCATTATCCGATGCCCGCACACTGCTGTTTCCGGTCAAGTCTATGAGGGGCGTATATGTTTGGATAACATGTCCGAATGTTATAGGTCGTTTTGCAAAAGATTTACTGATTGCCAACAATTCACAGTTAAAAGATTCGCTTGCTAAGTGGCACAGCAAAGAGATAGAAAACGGAAAATGCTATGCCAATGAAGCCAAAGTAGGAATCAACAAAAATGTAGTTTTGGAAGAATACGCATTTCAAATTTTGGGTAACATAGATGATTTGGGAACTAAACTTGCCGAAGTCATATTTGGAGGCAATGGCGAACTTGAATATTGGAAAACTACACTTACTCATAATTTAGTCGTATTGTCCAATGACGATTTTTGCGATTTTGTGAAACAAAGCACAGAAGTAGTTACACGTACCAAAATCAACAACGTAACCGGCACAGTAGAAGACGGGGCACTGTTTACCGAAGAATATCTACCAACTGATACTATACTATACTCAATAGTCTCAGCATCGGATGCCTTTATTAGCGACTCAGAAAATAGAGCCGGTAATAAAAGTTTTACGAGTGATGTGGCAATGCAAAATTTTAGCGATACATTGAGCAGTAAACTCAAATCCATATTTCAATTAGGTGGCAACTCAACACTCGGAAAAGGAATCATCAGAACAAAACTTTTTTAAAACATTAGCATTATGGCAAACAATAATCAACCCATACAAAACACCATTGACCAAGGCAGAGCAAGCCATGCCTATACTTGTGTTTACAATTTTGTACAGACTCATTCAAACAAAGATACCCATAGTGAATATAAATCCTATTCCAAAAAACTACCTATGATGATAAAAAACAGTGGTTTGGGTGCAGCAATGGCGTTTACATTGTCAAAATCAAAAGAGCATCACAAGGCAGTGTTGGATGATATTATTAGCTGGCTTTGTCAATCCATGATAACAAAAGATTTTTTTATCAATTTAAAAAAACTATCAGACAAGTACGACCAAGCAGATTTTGTAAAAAAAATCATTAACTTTAATTCCAATGAATACAGAGTGATTACCAACGAGGTAATTGCATATATGACATGGCACCGCAGATTCACCGAAGGTTTAATCACAAAATAGATACAACATGGCAAAAGGAAAACTGAAAGTATATAAATCGCAAAGAGGGGCAATTATTGTTGAGTTGGACAAGCTCAACAACAAAAATCCTATGCCCTTGTCGTTTGCTCAAAAAATTCCTAACATCATTGAGTATCATGATGCTGAATGTGAGTATTCTGAAACCAACGGCACAATCACAAGATTAGTAGTAAACGGAAAAGTTTTGTATGACAAAAATTTCGCTAATATTCCGGTGCAATCAGTCAATACACCACCTGTATCAATCGACGGTTTCAGGGATAGTCTATCGATAAATGAGACTTGTCTTCCGTCAAATGTACGAAAGCTGCCCATAGATGAGATAGATAATTTTGCTTTGAAATTTTATAAAGCAGCTCGTTATGATGAAAATACAGGGAAATTTACCTTTTTTAGAAATGATTTTCGAAGAAACAAAGACGGAAACGAGTTTGGAAATAAATACAAAATTAAAGCAAATTTTGACCAAAAAATGCTCGATGCCAATATCGAAAGGCAAAAAATAATCGCAAAAGTTTACAGCAGTCAAATTTTGAAATTTTCACCCGATTGGCGAATGATAGTTGGCGTAGGTGGTGGCGGTACTTCAGTATATGAAACAGGCATAACTCTGCACCACATATACGGATTTCCCTATATTCCGGCAAGTTCAATCAAAGGGACGGTGAGAAGTTTTATTATTACAGAAATTTTTACTAAAAATATTTATGAAACGGAAGAAAATTATCCATTAGTCAATGCCGAATACCGAGCATATCAAAATCCCGTTTTTTGCTATCTTTTTGGTTGTCCCAAAAACATAGATCAAGTAATTTTTGAAAATAACAAACCAAAATTGAAAGATAAATCAGATGCAAAAGAAAACTACGCTACTTACCCCGGCACTGTAGCTCTCAAATTCGACGATAAATATTCAGAATATCAAGGTTTAGTCAAATTTTTTGATGCATTACCTACCAAACCACCACAATTGGAAGTAGATATTATGAATGTACACTATCCCGATTGGTATAACAAAAAAGATTTTGCTCCAACTGATACTCAAAGCCCAAATCCAATACATTTTCTCACAGTGGGCGCAGGTTCTGAGTTTCAGACTTTTTTGTCTGTTGAAAAAACTGAAATTGAACTAGACGAGGGTGAATTTGAACAATTTGAAACACAAGATTTCAAAATCACCGGCAGTAATACTATCGAAAAATTGAGTAGCGTTGCAAACTATTGGTTGAAAAAAACATTTAAAGAACACGGCATAGGCGCAAAAACCGCCGTAGGATACGGATATATGAACGAAAATGAGTAAAAAAAATCCTGTAAATCCTGAAATCCTGTCCAAAAACACGGCATAGGCGCAAAAACCGCCGTAGGATACGGATACATGAACACAGAAAAATAAAAACGACTATGAAAAGCCTCAACAAAATACTTCGTCACAAGTACATCGTTATCAGACGAGTAGCCGAAGAAGTGTATCAAGACAACAGCGATGCTGCCTACGACAAACTACTCGGTAGAAGCCTCGAAAAATATAGGTACAAA
>Ga0316611_1000784_pt1 | contig 10444 bp, 10 predicted proteins | sample MIS2016202_MG_FD_207675 | JGI IMG/M metagenome (GOLD analysis project Ga0316611, IMG submission 207675) | Microbial mat bacterial communities from Middle Island sinkhole, Lake Huron, Michigan, United States - MIS.2016.202 | ecosystem: Environmental > Aquatic > Freshwater > Lake > Sediment... | reverse complement strand
AATCTGTTTTGATAATATTGCAAAACTATCGGCAGTGAAACATAGTTAAGTTGTGTTTTCAAATAATCACCAACAACCATATTAGGCGAAACTTTTGCACCTTTGCCAATGTACTGCAAACCCGTATTCAATTTCCATTCATCAGCTATGTTTATGATGATATCCCAACCAAATACTGCCCCCAGTTTATGATAACCATTCAGTTTATCACCATCTATTTGAGACGCACTTATTCCTGCATTCAAGTAAGAATCAAACTTTTGTGCTGGTAAGTTAGCACAAATAAATACTAATAGGGTCAAAACTATTAATCTTGGCATTTATTTACAGTTTCTTATTCTAAACAATTTGCAAATTTATTAAATTTTATTCGGAGTTGGTAGCATGAAACTATAATTTTTGTTATTTTAAGAATTTTACAATTTTAGTTAATTTTTCAACATTTGTTCTATTCTTAAAAACTACTCAATTGATCAGTTCCTTTACATACTTTTCGAAATTTTCTTTCATATTTTCCACATACATTTCCTTATATTCACAATTTCCTTGAGAAACTTTAAGGTTACCTCCACCTTTGCCGTTTTTACCCTCCAGCAATTTTTGCAATATTTGGTTGGCATCAAATCTTTTTTCATCGTTTGAAAAAACAAGCAAAGACAATTTTTCTTGGTCGTTAGTGTACAAAACTCCCATTGATAAATTTGATTTTTGTAGAAAAAATGAAGCATTTCTCAATTCGTTTATTCCAATAAGTTCGTGTTTTTCAAAAACAAATTCTATTTGGTTTATCAATTTCTTCTTTAATAAAATTTCTTCAGTGTAATACTGCAACAATTGATTTTTTAAAACTGAAATTTCTTTTGTTTTTTGTATGTTTTCTGTGTTGATTTTTTCAAAAATTGGCAACAAATTGTCTGTAGATGTATTCAACTTCTTTGTTAGTTCTTTTACGATTTCTATATTTTGTGATACATAGTTTTGGTATTGCGTACCACAAACAAAGTAAACTCGCAAATGATTCTTTACTTTCTCTGTTTTTACAATTTTCAATGCCATGATTTCGGAAGTTTTCAAACAATGTGTACCACAACACATCGAGGCTACAATTCCTTGAATGTCAACAACCCTCACTATTTCGTCAAACATATCCAAATCCGCTCTGGTATATACATCTTTCAATTCAGTTTTGGGCGATAAGTACGAGTGTATTGGAGTACCGTTGAGTATAACTTTGGTTGTATTTTCTTCTACTATTTTTATTTGTTCGTTTGTCAATCCATTGGTTTGCAAATCTACATACGATGGTTTATCAGCATAAATTTTCACAGATAAAGTATTGATATTCAAAATCTTTTGAAAAATACTTGACAAAATATGCTGACCACTATGGTGTTGCATATTAGACAATCGTCTGGCTACATCTAATTTGCATTCTACCAAACCCGGACGACAAGGTTCTGTCACATCATGCAAAATTTGGTTTGAATCAGTGTTTTTTTCTACATTTTCTACTTTACTACTTCCAATCCAGCCTAAGTCGTTGTCTTGTCCGCCACCTGTTGGATAGAAATTTGAGTTTTTTAAAATCACCACATATTTCTCATTGACCAATTCGCATGATACAACTTCATCTTGCCAAAAAGATAAATACGGATTCTCGTAATATTCAGGATTTTTCATGATTATTTTGTAAAAAAAAAGCCATGCTGGTTAACATGGCTTTTATTAAGAATGAATTTAAAATTATTTTTTCTTGTTGGGATCCGTTGTGGTTTTGTTGAATTTTTGATTAAATGTTTCATTTACCATTGAATGTATCCAAGAATCATTTATGTTTTGGTAGCTAAAATTTACACCTTTCCATATTTGCAATTGACAACCTTCACATTTTTGAATTTTGGTAATTTCAGCTTTCATATCTGTAAGAAATTGACCAATATCACTCTTATTTTGCTGAGTTTCTCCCGCTGTACGTGTCACCAAATAGTTTCTTACAGCATAGGTTTGTACATCATAAGGTATCCATTTGTAAGTAGCTTTATTCATTACTACTTTGGTGTAATCGTCCATAAGTTCAACATCTTCCAAGTTTACCAATTTGTAAAATTGAGCGTTGTACTGTGGAATGTTTGAAAAAATATCCAAAGCTTCAATAGGAGCAGTACCGATAACAACAAAAGCATTGATTTCACCTTTCATCAATTTGCGTATTGCTTCACGAGTATTGTTTGTATAGATTTCTGTCCATTTAGCTCCGGTGAGTTTTTTTATGATTTCCGCAGTGGTTGCAGTTTGTTCACCTTTTGGACCAACTCCCATTTTTATATCTTCCTTTTTCAACTCTGCAAAGGATAGATTTTTACTTTTGTCTGCTACTTTTGTAACGATGTGGATTTGCATATCTGCCAAAGGCAAAACCACTTTTACTTGTTCAGCTTTGCTGGTTAAATTGTTGATATCTTCTTCAATTTGACGTTTCAATACGTCATCTTGCATGTATAGCAACTTACCCGGAACCAAATCATCGAAGCCAAAATTTTGCTTTGATGTATCTACTACGGAATTAGCACTTACGGTTTTGATATCATTGGTAAGTTTTATTTCAATACCATTGTTTGTTTTACCAGCTAAAATTGTTACCTGTGCAAAACTACTGCTGTATGCTGTTAAGAAAAATGCAACAATCATCAAATAACTTACTTTTGTTCTTAGTGTCATGACTTACGGTTTTAATGAAAAACAAATTAAAAATAATCAATATTTAAACGATAAAAATCCTTTTTTATTTCACGAATTACCCATTTGATTCAGGATCGTGAAACTCACTTTCGCTTCCTGTACTTGTTGTACTGGTAGATGTTATTTCTGTTTCAGTAGTTGGATTTTCGTATATTACCGATTCATCTTTCTTTTTTTCGGGTTTTGTTGTGAAATCAGAAGCTACTTTTCCACCAAAATAGAATGCAATCATCATTTTGAAAGCTACTAGAAATTCCATAAAATTATCTTCGGTTTCTTTGCCAATGCGCAAATTGTGCAATTCGAAAACTACAACTACATACAACAATGTGAGGGTTAGTATTCCTCTAAAAGTACCTTTAGGCATGGCTAAAGTTTCATTTTCAAAGGGATTGGGGCGATCTTTTGTCCAATGTCCGAATGTGTACTTTTTCAATAATAGTACAATTAAAACAATATTTGCTACCAACCATGCAGCAACCGGAATGTATATCTGATACAGATAATCTATTTTGTCTTGTATTTCATTCAAATTTCCGTCCATTTCTGTAATTTTTTTTATGTTAATAAATTAGAATACGAAACCTATAATTGCTACCACAATAGCAGCTCCAGCACCCAGCCCCATCAAACGTTTTTGCATTTTCAGTTTTCTGATTTCTCCGTTTTTTTGATCGAGTTTTGTCTGCAATTCTTTCACATACGTACCCGAAGCGGCTTTCTCAGTTTCATAAGATGATACCAACGCTTTGTGTTTGGCGATGATGGTATCTTTGATTACAATCTGTTTTTCCAAATTGGTAATAATATCTTTTTGCTGTGAAGAAATATCTCCTAATGTTTTTCCGTCTTCTGCTTTGCTCATCAATTTGAGTACATCGTTTCTTTTGAGCAACCATAACGTATCTGATTCTGATGTCATTGTCTTTTCTTGTCCAGGCAGCAATTCCAACAATATACGTCTTTGTGCAGACATTGTGGATACAATAATCAAAATAATCCCAACTAAAAGTAAACTTTTTTTCATGTCTTCAATTTATTCCAGTAATTTATCCAATCGTTGATCTGCTTCGCTTGTCGACAACTTCATGATATCAACTTTAGCTCTTTTTTGTTTTTCTTCCATTACAGCAAGATTGGCTTTCATCAATTCCATGTCCATTTCCAATTTCCTTGCTTTATCTTCATTGGCTTTGATGTCAGCTTGTATAAATTGCCTTTTTTCTTCTTGTTGTTTTACCAACAATTCGAAATCAGCTTTTTTCTTTGCCATATCGTCTTGTTCGCTGCCACCTCTCAACCAATTTGCTATGCCTTGGAATGGGGCAGCCAATGCTGCAAAAATCATGGTTAGGGTTTCCCAGCGCATATTGCGAAAATGCCCCTGTGCATACAAAAATCCAATAAGACCTAGTATGACAATGATTACTACTATTACTATTATGATTCGTTTCATTCGATGTCTTTTTTTGGTTATTGATTTCCGATGTATTTACCAAAAACCCATCCTTCTACTTCGGTGGTTACTTTGTACCAACCATTTTGTTCTTCCAATAGTTTTACTATCGCCCCTTTTTTCAATGGTTGAGCTATCGGAGATCCATTTTCATTGGGTGCAGAACGAATATTTAGTTTGTCAACCATCACTCTACCCACTTCAGGAAGTAATTCCGGCTCGTTTTGGTCGCGTCTTGAATTGAGTATATTGTCACGAATTTTGTCTATTGGAAATGCAGGACCGGGATCCATTTTTCGTTTGGGTGCGATTTCGTCGTGTCCCAATATAAATTTGATATCGTATGTTGATGCTAATAATTCACAAATATCAGTGACTACTTCTATTTGTTTGTCTGTATAAGTGTGCCAAAACGCAGGTTTGGTTTGATTTTTATGGGTTGCTTCAATTACTTCTTCGGGTGGATAAGTTGTACCGAACCACGCTCTGTAAACATTGCCGCTCTTGGTCAATGGTCCGGCATTAACTATCTCTATACCAATAGAATACTGATTGAAACCTACTCTGTTTTTGTATTCGCTTTTTCCGGCATGCCAAGTGACAATATTGAAAGGTGCCATTTGAACTATTTCGCCATCTCTACCTATAATCAAGTGGGCTGATGCTGCTGCTTTGGGGTTTTTCAATGTTCGTACTGCTGATTCTACATTAGGACTGCCAGTGTAGTGCAATACAATAGTATCCAAATCACCATCTTTGAATGGACCTCCATGATTGGGTGTGTCTTCGTATTTGATTTTACTTCCTTCGAGAAAGTGCTTATTTATTTTCATCACTAATAATTTTATATAAATTTAAAAATCAAATAGTTTCTCTTAAACTTTAGATTCAATCTGCTTGTTTGGTGCTTTTAAAAATCTCAAATTTTGAGTGTGAATCAGGTGCTGATAATTTGCGCTAAATTAAAAGTTTTTTCACAAATACAAAAATATTTATAAAATTTCTTACATAAAAACTGTTTTTTTTCTACTATTCATTTTGTAAGTTTGTAACCTTCAACAAGATGACAACCAGTGAGCACAAATCGTATTACGTTGGGGGGACCTTCATATCCTCGATGTTCTTCGTAATATATCACTGCTATTCGATTTTCAAACCTATTCAACAAATAACCACTAATGCCTATGTTGAGGATAGTAGGATATTCGTCTTCATGGTATTTAAAAATTGTTTTTGTCCCCAAATCTGTAGTTACCTCAATAACAGCTTTGTTGATAGTGTTGAAACCGAAATCAGCGTCTTTTTTCAGTTCCTTATCTATTTTTAGTGTGTATTTCCGATTGTTGATTTGCAAAGGTGACAATATTATTTTTTCATCGAATTGTATAATCTTATAACTCAACAATTTTTCGCTAAACATTGCTTGGTTTTTCCACCAAATTGAGGTTAGATTGTCTTTGTTTTCACCGTTATCATTAAAATCCCATTGCCACAATATTTTATCGGTTATCATATCTTGTACTATCAAACTTACTCTGTAACAACCACATGCTTCGTCTGCTGGTTCTAAAAAATATGCGATTTTTCCATCAGCAGACCAACCTATTGGATAAAACAAATCTTTGAGTACATCTTCAATATCACAATACTGCAACGATTTAGGAACATGATATTTACCTGTAAGTTGAAATACTGTATCTTGCTGTTTAGTGGTATCTTTAGCAATATTATCTTTTACAGTTTTTGTTGTACTTTCGTTGGTCTGATTGCAACTGATTAGCAACAGTAAGTAACAAATGAAAATCAAAAGCTTATTTTTCTTTTGCAATTTAATAATGGTAATGGGATTCTTATCCATTTTTTTGTCTTTAATACTTTTTATTTTTTTTTGCAAAAGTAAATGTTTTCATTCATATTTACAAAATTGAATAAATACCGCATCGATTACAAAAATATAGGACACAGGAAAGTATGTATAAATTTAGAATCTTTATTTTTCATTGTATTTTCAATTTTAGAGTTACTCCAAATCCGGTTTCTTGATTGGGATTGAATACCACACTACCTCCAATAGACGAAATATTGTTTTCAATATTTGCAATTCCTCTTCCTTCCAAGTTATTTGAATCGACATATATATTATAACCAACGCCGTTATCTTCAAAATTCAAAAATACATTGTTATTATCATTGCTTAGATGTATTTTTATTTGGTTTGCTTTGGCATGTTTTAGTGTGTTATTTATCATTTCTTTAGTGCATCTGTACAAAATAGTTTCCATATTTTTGTTAATTATGGCATCATAATCTTCGGATACAAAAATAATTTCAATAAGACCACCATCAACTATATTTCTTATATAGCGTTCTATGGCTTTCTGTAAGCCAAATCTGTCTAATATGTGAGGATTGAGATCGTTGGATATATTTTTAACTGTCGAAATCGTTGAATCAATGATTTCTAAACAATTTGTTGTTAGCTCTTTTGATTTTTTAGGTGTTTTTTCTAATAAACTTAGAAAAATTTTGAGCGAAGACAACAAGAGGCCTACTTCATCGTGAAGTAAGTCTGCCATAGTTTTTCTTTCCTTGTTTTCGGTTTCCAAAATTGCACTGAAAATCTTTTGTTGTATTTCAATTTGCTGAGTCATATCATGAAAAACAATAAAAATCATTTCTTCGTTGTTGATAAAAATTTTGTGATAGAAAATTTTTGCTTTTATGTATTTATTAAAGCAGGTAACAATTTCGAAAATTTTGTCTCTTTGATTGATGTTCTTTGTATGAAATGACTCATCTTCTTTGTTATGATTTATAATTTTACTGGAATCCATACCTATCAATTGATTGTAAGTATAACCAAGCATGCTAACAGCAGATTCATTTGCATCAATAATACGACCTTTAATATCTGTTAAAATTATCATATCAGATGTAGTAGAGAAGATTGTTTTAAAATAGATTCGCTGTATCTTAGTTTTTTTTCTATCGCTTCTTTTTCTTTTAATTCTTGCATCAATTTTTTTTTAGATTCACTCAGTTCTAAATGTATATTAACTCTAGCAATCAATTCTTTAAAAACAAACGGTTTTTGGATATAATCTACTCCACCGCTTTCCAAAGCAGTAACTATAGATGTTCTGTCCACTCTAGCGGTAATGAAAATGATAGGAATTTGATTTGCTTCGGGTATTTGTTTGATGATTTTACATGTTTCAAAACCATTCATATCCGGCATCATCACATCTAGCAATATCAAATCAAATGTTTTGATTTTTAGAATATTAATGGCATCTAGCCCCTTATTCACATATTCACATTCAATAGATTCCGCATTTAAACATTCGCGAAGTAAAATGATATTGGTATATTGGTCATCAACTATCAAAACTTTTTTCATCGGCTTATATATTTGTTAATAATTTTTTTGTACTTAGTTAAGCTGTCTGACAGCTATGCGATTACTAAAATATTTTCTCCTCTTTTTAATATATCACATAATGATTTCAATTTGCCAAATTGAAATTATCCGGATCCAACAACAATGCTATATTTCCGTTTCCCAAAATACATACTCCACTGTAATTTTGCAAATCTTCCAATCCATCGGGCATGGGTAAAACCGTAACCTCTGCTGTACCTTCCAATTTATCAACAACGATTGCCATTTTACCTATATTGGTTTGTACCACTATTACTTTGCATGCTCTATCTTGATTATATTCATCAAATTCGTCTTCGTTGTTTACTAAAATACTTTTTAGTGAAACTATCGGTACTACTTGATTGTTGAAAACCAAAGCCCATCCGTCGCAAACTCGCAGAAAATCACGAAACGGAAGGGTTTTGTTTTGCAAAATATAATCGTAGGGCAATGCAAAAGTATTGTTATTCGAATTGATGAGCAAAACTTTTTTGTAACGTAGCGGTATTTTTAGTAAAAATTCAGTACCTACATTTTTGGTTGACTGTACTGTAATATGTCCATACAAATTGCGTATCGAGTTTTTAACTACGTCTAACCCAACTCCACGTCCTGAAATATCAGACAACTCTTTGCTTGTTGACAAACCGGGCAAGAAAACCAATTGCAATATTTCGGTTTCGTCCAATTTATCTTCTTCCTTTATGATATTTAGGTTTGTAGCTTTTGTTCGTACGTTGTCCACGTTTATTCCATAACCATCGTCTTTGATACTTATCACAATGTCTGATCCCGCAATTTTTGCATCAAAATCTATTCTACCTTTTCTATTTTTGCCCGATTTTTCGCGTACATCTGGTGTTTCTATGCCATGATCTACACAATTGCGTATCAAGTGCATTAGAGGAGCTTCTAAAGCATCGATTACTGATTTGTCCAATTCTATATCCGTACCGGAGCTAAAGAATACGATTTGTTTGTTTAGTTTTCTTGCCAAATCTCTGGTAAGTCTTTGCAATCTTGTACATATATCTTGCAACGGAATTGACCGTATGTCGAGTAGTGAATCCTGTATTCCTTTCGATATTTTTACGATGTCTTTTATTTGTTTTTGCAACTCGGTACTTGTGTTATCCAGCATTTTCAATTGCATTTTTGTAGCCATGGTTATCAATTCACTTATCAGTTTTGAGTGTTTGTCTATTTTATTGAGGGTTACTCTCAATGATTGTGAATCATTTCTGGTTAGTTTTGCGTAAGTTTCTTTTGCAATTTCATCTTGAGTGTCTGATTTTGTTTCTGTTTCTGTAATTTCAACTTCATTGCAATGAACATTAATAAATTCATTTGCCAAATTTTTTACACAAGAATAGTTTAAAGGATTGTTGATGTTTTTTTCGAAATATTCGGATAAATGTTTAATGTAAGCATTTTTTTTTAATAAGTTGTCTTCTGTAAGAAATGAAACTTCAATTTCAGAAGTACACTTGGCAAATTCCAATGTATCGTTAATCGAGTCTTCTCCTTGTGTTGTGTACAATAGTATGTACCATTCCATATAAAACATATCAGCACAAAAACTTTCCCAATCCGGCATTTTGCTTGTATTGAAAAAAGCAATAGCTGAGCCTAATTCAAATATTTCATCTAAGGTAAAATGTGGTTTTGCTCCTGATATTAATGCTGTTTCGTTGGGAGAAAAACGAATTAAAAATGTTCCGATATTATTTTTGGGGGTTTCTACATTTTGAGTTATTGTTTTGGTATGAATTTGTATGTTATATACTTTGATGTAATATTCTATTAGTCCTAATAAATATGAATGTTGATCTACCGATTGATCGTCGAATTTGTCGTTGTTTCGCAAAAGATTTTTGATATGATCTACCGATTTTAGCGTCAAATCTATAAGACTACTATCAATCGTTATGCTTTTGTTGCGAAGTGCATCGTATATAGATTCTAAATCATGAACAAATTCGGACACATTGCTGAAACCAAACATTGCCCCACTACCCTTGAGCGAGTGAATGCTGCGAAATATTTCGTTGATGAGATCCATATTGTTGGGCTGTGCTTCCAATTGCATGAGTGCCAACTCTACTTTGTTCAACGATTCCGTAGCCTCATCTATAAAACTTTGTATAAATTCTTCCATCTTTATTTATCTACAAAATTATTTAAACTAAGCAATCAGGATTTACTATCAAAATTATTCTTCCATCTCCCAAAATACTTACGCCATTGATATTTTGAATATCTTCCAATCCATCGGGTAGTTTTTTGATGGTCAATTCCATATTTTTCAAAAATTTGTCGCACAATATGGCGTAATTTCCAAACTTGCTATTGATTACCAACGCCGGAACTTCTGAGATTTCATTTCTCATTTCATAGAAATCTGTGGTCATGTAATCTGTTCTATTTCCGGTCAATAAGTCGTTGAGATGAATTGCCGGTATTAGATTTTTGCGATAATTGATAAACAAGCGATCGTGTACTCTTTGCAATTGTTTAGGTGGTATCTTCATCGTTTCGTTTACATAACTAAAGGGGATACCGTAGGCATTTCCATCTACTTCTACTATCAAATTTTTGCTCAGTCCCATCGACATGGGCAGCGAAATTGTCATTTGGGTACCCACGTTTATCTCTGATTCTATATACATATCACCGCCCAATTTTTGTATGGTCGTATTCACTACGTCCATACCTACGCCGCGTCCTGATATATCTGTTACTTCTTCTTTCATACTCAACCCGGGTTCAAAGATGAGATTCAATACATTGTTGTCGTTGTATTTTTCCACATCAATATTTAGGGT
>Ga0316611_1000783_pt1 | contig 10444 bp, 9 predicted proteins | sample MIS2016202_MG_FD_207675 | JGI IMG/M metagenome (GOLD analysis project Ga0316611, IMG submission 207675) | Microbial mat bacterial communities from Middle Island sinkhole, Lake Huron, Michigan, United States - MIS.2016.202 | ecosystem: Environmental > Aquatic > Freshwater > Lake > Sediment... | reverse complement strand
GATCCTTTGAAAGTTGGACCTACAAGTTTTGTCCCATCAACTGAATGGCAGGCAAAACATCCGTTTTTATCCAATATTTTTTTACCTTGACCTCCAACTTCTTTTTTACGGACTGGAAGCGCTGCCAACCATTTATTAAATTCCAATTCGGGAACAATTTTTACAATTGAATGCATACTGGAATGACTTAATCCACAATAAACTGTACAAAACAAGTCAAACTCGCCCAGCTCACCTGGTTTAAACCAAGTATAATTGTCTTTTACAGGCACCATATCTTCTTTGATACGAAATGCAGGAACTGAAAATCCGTGCAAAACATCAGGTGAGTATAAATCAATTCGTACAGGTTTGTCAATTGGTAGTACTAAAGTGTCAGATACCTTATTTCCCTCATATTCAAATTCATACACCCACATTTTGCCAATCGCTTTTACTTTCATAGCACCTTCAGGCACTTGTCGCATTGGTAGAAAACCTTCCCAGCCAATGTAAAACATATATAAAACGATGATTAAAGGAACTCCAATCCAAGTAGCTTCGAGCCATGGATTATCTTTTACGTATTCCGTTTTAGGATGTCGTTTACGACTATAGCGTATTACAAAATAAATCATTAATGCAGTTAAGCCAATAAGAAAAAAAAGTGAAATCCCAACTATAATGGCAAAAGCAGTATCGACTCCTTGTACAAAATTTGATGCGTTGCTAAACATATATTCTAAATGTTTGAATGATTGATATGTAAATTTATAAATTATGAAATCGATTAACGAAATGCATAATCGATAAATGTTATTAACACGATAATGGCAAAAAGAACAAATACCATAGCTACTAAAATTTTAAGCAACAAACTTTCGTGTTTTAAATGCATAAAATAGGTTAGAACTATAAATCCCTTTATTCCAGCTATCAATAGTGCTGCAGTTACAGTAAACGCTCCCAAATGGATAGATGTGATTTCAATGGTAACAAACGTTAATGTTAGAAGTATCAACAATATGATACCTAATGTTCGATATGGAGTAATATGTGGTGTATGCTCTGACATGATACTTGTTTTTTAAGAAATTAAATACATTAAGGGAAACAGGAAAATCCATATTAAATCTACTAAATGCCAGTAAAGTGCAGCATTTTCAAGATGCATATAATTATCTGCTACTACTTTAGACTTTTGAATTTTCACATAACTTATAAGGAGAAGTATAACACCAATTATAATATGTAGCGCATGAAGTCCGGTCATAAAAAAATACAAGCTAAAGTACAAATGATGACCTCTATCAAGAAGTTGCATAAGCTCGGAGCCAGGATAAAGTCCATGATGAAATTTTGCACCCCATTCGAAGTATTTATTTACCATAAATGCAAATGCTAACGCCACTGTTAGTAAGAGCATAATTTTTGCTAACTTATAATTACCTTTTTGAACAGCACTAAGCGATAAGGCAACAGACATACTACTAACTAAAAGTATTACCGTATTGATGGTACCTAATGTAACGCTCAGCTCAAGACTCGATTCGTGAAAATTAGCAGGATATTGTGCTCTAAAAATAGAATAAACTAAGAATAAGCCACCAAACAATAGTAATTCGGTGAAAATAAATAGCCACATTCCTAATTTTTGCGCCTCATCGTCTCGATGAACATGTTCGTGAACTTCGTGATTGCTCATATTTTTTAATTTCCAATTATCAATTTATTAATTTCAGATGTCTAATTTCTATCTTTTAATTTCTCAATCGTATTCATACGGATTTTTCTTTACCACAGGTTCTTCGTCGAAGTTTTCGAGTGGTGGTGGCGATGGCACCATCCATTCGAGTGTTGAACCTTTCCACGGATTTGCAGTGGCAATTTCACCTCTTTTTGCACCTAAAACTAAATTTACTACCATGATAATAAGTGCAATAAATAATAAAAATCCTCCAAAAGTTGATATTACTTGAGCCCACTGAAATTCGGGTAGATAATCGTAGTACCTACGTGGCATGCCTTGGAAACCTATTATAAATTGTGGAAAATAGAGTAAATTGAATCCGATAAATAATAATACAGCACCCCAATTGGCACGTTTAAAATTGTACATTCGCCCATACATTTTGGGAAACCAAAAATGTATACCTGCAAAAAATGCAAATCCCATACCTCCAAAAATTATATAGTGGAAGTGAGCAACAACAAATGCAGTATCGTGTACTTGAACGTTTGTAGCTACCGACCCCAAAATTAACCCGGTCGTACCACCAATTATAAACAAGAAAATGAAAAATAATGCATACAAAAATGGAGGTTTCAAATCAATAGAACCTTTGTACATAGTTAATATCCAGTTAAATACTTTTATTGCGCTTGGTACAGCTACAATGAAAGTTAACAAAGAGAAGAACCAGCGAGCTTGATCGCTCATTCCAGAAGTGTACATGTGGTGTCCCCAAACTAAGAATCCAACACCTGCAATTGCTAAACTTGAAATGGCAATAGCTCTGTAACCATAAATTTTTTGTTGGCAAAATGTTGGAATAATTTCGGTAATGACACCCATTGCAGGAAGAATCATGATATAAACTGCTGGATGAGAATAAATCCAGAATAGATGTTGAAATAAAATAGGATCACCTCCTAATTGAGGGTCGAAAAATCCAATTCCAAATACACGTTCAAAAATAAGCATCACTAAAGTAATGCCAACTATTGGTGTTGCCAACAGTTGAATCCATGAAGCGGCATAAATAGCCCAAGGGAAAAGTGGCATGTTGAAAAATTTCATACCTGGAGCGCGCATTCTATGAATAGTTACAATAAAATTCAATCCAGTTAAAATAGATGCAAAACCAAGTACAAAAGCAGCCGAAGTAGCCAAAATTACACTTGTACCAGTAGTGGTAGAATAGGGGGCGTAAAAAGTCCAACCGGTATCGGGAGGTCCTTGTCGCAAAAATTGAGTAAGTATCGCCATTACGCTACCAACCATTAAAATCCACCATGTGAAACGATTCAGTTTTGGAAATGCCACGTCTTTAGCTCCAATTTGAAGCGGAAGCAGAAAATTTCCAAAAACAGCCGATAACCCGGGTATTACCACCATGAAAATCATAATAACTCCATGTACTGTAAAAAGGCCGTTATAAGTTTGTGCTTTAACAATTGTTTCTCCAGGAGCTGACAATTCGATACGCATCATTAAACCAATAATTGCACCTACAAAGAAAAAGGCTGTGATTGCATATAAATATAATAATGCTATACGTTTGTGGTCGGTTGAAAATACCCAACCCCAAATGCCTTTGTATTTACCTTGGTAGTCGAGGTAACTCTCGTATTTTGGAGTTTCTTTTTCCTTACTCATAATTCGTTGTTTTTATTTTTTTTTTCGTGGTTTTACTAAATAAATTGCAATAAATAATAATAGGAAAAAAGCAATTATAGTTCCTATAATTTTGGTTACATCTAACCCGAATTTTTGGTTTTCTTGGTCGTAGCTATAACACATTAATAATACTTTTTGAATCGTAGGTCGAGCCTTGCCTTCGTTTGCTTCGGCTATCGAGAGCTTTACATCCATTGGCAAAAAGGTTATGCCATATAAATAACGAGTGATTTTTCCTTTTGGACTAATAGCAATAATAGCTGAAGGATGAACAAAATCAAATCCTACGGCCTTAGTGATAAATCCTGCTGCATGTGTTGTTTTGTAAATAGTCGAACTGTCGGTTGTTAAAAATATCCAACCATCACCGTTGTCAGTAGAGTATTTTTCTACAAATCTTTTTTTCTTTTCTTTCGCTTTGTCAGGCGTGTCTCTAAAGTTAAAACTAATTGTAATTACCTGATAATCTTTGCCTAAAACCATATCTGATTTGCGAACTACATCCCCAACTCCATCAAGAAGCGGACTACATAATCCTGGGCAATCAAAATATACAAAAGAAAGAATTGTAGGCTTATCTATCAATTGACCCAAAGTTACAGTGTCAAATTTATCAGTAACAAATTTTAGATTTAAGGGCAAAATGTCACCCAGATGTTCTTCCACACGTACTTCATCCGATTGATCTACTTGTGAATATACCTTTGCAATCAATGCAATTGTGAAAATGAAAATTACAAAAACGCATCTTTTCATGGATTTCGATTTTTGAAAACAATTAAGTTTTTAATGTATTTTATTTGGCTTTGCTTGTATCTCCTAGAAAATAGGCAATCATTAAAGATGCGCCAAGCAAAGCTGTATCCTGCATAGTTTCCTGCAATGCAGAATTGAATAATTCTGGAATAAATAAATTAGGTATGTGAATAGTTGTAATAATAATAAACAACATACCAGCTAACCAAAGACATGCTATTTTTACATATTTATCTAAAATAATAAATATGCTTGCTATAATCAGCATAGCTCCTGATAAAAGAACTGTGTACATAGTACCTGGAATTATCGAATGTTCTAATCGGGTTAGAAATTCCGGGGTCATCAAAAAATGGGACAGCCCAATGGCAATAATAGGAATGGCGAAAAGTATTCGTCCAATAAAAGCTAATTGTTTCATATTTATATATTTAAAGATTTTTTTTTATACTTTCGAGTTAAAAATTCCTCTAAGGTTATTTAGTAAAAATGCAAGAAGTAGAAGAAACGAGATTAAACCAGTTGCGTATAGGCCAATTATCCATAGAGGTGCCTTAACTAAAGTGTTCCATATTGCACGATCTTCATTAAGTCCAGGCTTATCTGTTGGTACGCCTATCGAATATGTTTTGGTAACTTGTACCTCGCCATAATTTTCATCATACAATTTTACTAAAACTTCCAAATCCCCGTTTTTATTTCCAGGTAGGTCAGTTGGGAAAGAGAATTTAGCTAATCCACTTGCGTCTGTTTTCAATGCTTTCTCTATTTGAAAATTACCAAAATAGCGTTTCACAAATACTGAAATTTCAGCACCTACAATAGCAATTTTGCCATTTTTTTCATCAGCAGTGGCATTTACTATAATGGAATTTGAAGCTTTATCGAATGAACTTACTAATTTTACAAGTTTACTTTTTGCAGGGTCGAACTTCGAAAGTTCTTGAATGTAATTTTTATTAAATCCACGCAAATATGAAATTACCATCCATTCTTTTTCCTCGCCAAGTGAATTTTTGAATGAAGGCATAAGACCAGCTCCGTTGTTCAAAATATATATCAACTCACCATCAGTTAGGCTTTGTGAGGCTGTTGACGACAAATCGGGTGGTATAGGATTGAGAGATTTCAATGCGTTATTTTTGCCTGGATTTCCATGACAAGACGCACAGTTGGCGTTGTATATGGCTTCGCCTTGTGCTGCCGTTGAAGCATCAAATTTTATGTAGCTATTTTTGTCTTTTTGGTCATCGGGTGCTTTCCAATTTCTGGACGAAAGCGATGCGTTTATTACAAAACTAAAAATTAGGAATGCAATAAATTGGTTATATTTTTGATTTGTTGTCATAGTAGCCACTTTTTTATTTTTCTTGTTCATTTCTGTGTTCTAAAGTTTCGTGAATTGGAATCACTGGGATTACTTTAGAAAGTATAGTGATAATCAAAACTGCCATAATCATTGGTGCAATTGTAACTCCAATCTCGATTAATGTAGGTGAGTATACTTTAAAATTAATCGGCACATTTTGAACTGGTAAAAATGGATGTTCCATTGTTGGAACTACGATTATATATCGTTTAAACCAAGCTCCTAAAATAACAAATATACTAATTATCAACAATGGTAATGGCTTACGCATTGGTTTTAAAATTAATAAAATAATTGGTAAAATAAGACCAAGAATTTGAGTTGCCCAAAATAATGGTGCATAACTTCCCGTAAATAATGTTTGTATATGAAATGCATCTGCATGTTTCATTTTATAAGCGGGTACCATGTATTCATTTATATTGAAATACAAATAAAGTAAGGATACTAAAACTAATAATTTTCCTATTTTATCAAAATGAAAATCAGTGATATATTCTTCTAAATTAAATGCTTTACGAAATACAAACATCGCTACAACTACAGCCGCTGTACCAGCCACAAAAGCCCCAATAACGAAATATGGTCCAAAAATAGTAGAATCCCATCCTGCTCGTGAAGTATTTGCAAAAAGCCACGAAGTTACAGTGTGAATAGCAAGTGCAACTGGAATAATAAAAATTGATAATGCACCAGTAGATTTCTTAATAAGATTCTTTTGCTCGGTAGTACCTGACCAGTTTAGCGACAGTAATGTATAAATTTTGCGTGCAAAAGGTGGAATGTTGGTAAGTTTTTCGGAACAAATCTTTAAATCAGGCAGCAATGGAATGTATAAAAATAGTGCACTAATAAGAACATAGATGGTAACAACTGTTACGTCCCATACGATAGGAGATTGTATTCGCCCATGTATGAATACATTCAAAAGCCTTTCGGGATGCCCCATATCCATAATGATTACCAATCCAGCAACAGCAGCAAAAGCTAGAGCAATAATTTCAGCAATTCGAGCTAACGGAGCAGCCCACTTTTGGTTAAGTAACGACAGTACAGCACTTATCAACATACCAATAAGGCTTGTTGCCACGAAAAATACGAAATTTGCTAAGTACATTCCCCACGATACATAATCGCCAAGACCAGTAACAATCATACCATCCCTGAGTTGTAAAAAATAAGCATAGAGACAAACTAACAAAGATACACTTAGAAATGCCATCCATACTTTAAAACCCATTGAGAGTTTTATGTGCGAGGTTAAATCGGCTACGATTTGATCCGAAGTTTTTTTATCCAACATAATATTATGATTTTATTCTATTTTTAACGTTTGAGGTTTGACGACAGTCTAAAGTTAAAGGTCAAAAGTCGATTGACTTGAATCTTTCATCTTTATTTTTGGCGCTTTATCCTTCCGGCGTTGTTCTTATTCTTGGTTCTTGATTCTTGTATCCTGACGCTTAATTCTCATCTTTTAATTTTCATCTTTTAATTTTCATCTCTTGATTCTTATCTTCATCCATGAAAATGTTCGGCAGCCTCTTCTTTATCTTTTTCTTGAAATGGACTTGTTTTTCCTTTTGGAGGCAAATAATAAACACGGGGTTTGGTGCCAAGTTCGGGCATTAAAGTATAGCCTCCATTGTCGGCTAATAATTTTCGAAAACGGAAACTTTCTTTGGTAGTTCCGTTTGTAACAACATCTTCGTTTTCGTCGCCAAAGTAGTAAACGCCATTGGGGCAGGCTGAAACACACGAAGGTTGTTTTCCCTCACGTAATTTATCGGCGCTAAATAAGCATTTGGAGATTGTTCCTCGGCGCTGTGGCACGTTTTGTTCAACATCGTAAACCAAGTCTTTATCTTGTTCGGAAAATAAAGGCTCTTGCCAATGGAAAAGTCGAGCACTGTACGGACAGGCTGCCATACAAAAACGGCAACCAATACAGCGCTCATTATCAATCAATACAATCCCATCTTGACGCTTAAAAGTTGCATCTACTGGACATACAGCAGTACATGGTGGATTATCGCAGTGCTGACATGGCTTTGGCATGTAATAGGGTTGTGTTGTAGCTGTCTCCTGCATTTTGAGAACATTGATGTGATGTTGCTCTGGGCGCAGATGATGTGCTTCTTGACATGCTTGCATACACTTACGTGCATTTTGACATTTTGAAAGATCGATAACCATTACAAATCGTTTGCCTTCAAGGCCATCCCGTCCACGTTGTTGAAGGTAAGTGAGCTGTTGAGCAGGCGACTTTTCGATATCTAAAATAGCATCTTTTTCTATTTCGACTAATTTGTTCTCGGCAGTGAGAACTTTAATACGTTGTTTTGCCGTTTTTTTGCTGTCGTAGTTGAAGCCTGCCCATACAGCAGCACCTCCTAAAAGCGTTCCAACTCCTGCCATGCCGATATTTTGAAGAAAGTCTCTTCTCGACTTGTCGTTTGGCTTTTTTGATTGTTCACTCATTCGTATGTCGAATTAAAGTTGATGTATGTAGTCGCGTTATTTTGGTGAAAATTTACCAATATAATTGTTGTTTTGGAGGAGAATAATGTCTTTCGAAACAACAATTCGCCACAAATGTAGCGCAAAGATTTAATATATCAAAGCAAACAGTGTAATAATTTAACTGCATTTTCTTTGAATTTCATTTAATTTATTCATTGCTAAAATCTATATGTCAGTAAATCAGACAATAATTATAATGTTAAAACACATATATAACTAATGTAATTGTTTCAATTTAATATATTTTTATAATGTAATCATAAATTTTAAAAATGTAAACACTACAAATATTTTGGATTTTAACAAAAAAAGGAAGAGAGAATAACGAATAACGCTACACTCTCTTCCTTTTGAGCCTCTTGTCGGATTCGAACCAACGACCCCGAGATTACAAATCACGTGCTCTGGCCAACTGAGCTAAAGAGGCAAGTGGATAAGCACCTTGTATCGCACCGCTACAACCTACTACCCTTGCTGCGATCAAGCCCTGGGGGAATTCGAAGGGAGCTGGTCGTACAAGACTTATCCGAGTGCAAAAGTAATGCTTTTTGCCCATTTATACAAGGCTTTGTTGAATATTATTTCCAAATTTCACGAAAGTCATTGATTGTTAGTGTAATAATTTTTTTGTTGATAAAATATGATAGCCCAATATTGTATGCTTATGAATTGTTTGTATCTTTGCACCTGCATTGGTTCACTCCGGTTTATCAACCAAAAGTGATGAAAAGGGAATCAGGTGTAAATCCTGAACAGTCCCGCTGCTGTAAACTCTGAATTAATGGTTAATTGTTAGTGATTAATCAGTAATGAAACAGTCTTGAACAATACTTTTGCCACTGTTTTGAAAGACAACAGACGGCTGACAACTGACAACAGTTTTTTTCTGTCGTCTGTAGTCTGTACACCGTTGTCCACAAAATCGGGAAGGCGTTCAAAGATGGAGTAAGTCAGAAGACCTGCCATGCAATAATCACATTTCCATTTATCCTCTCCTGATGGAGAGGGTTGGGGTGAGGTCGTTTTTTCAGCTTTCGAGGACAAAGCTAAAAACCAATACTGCATCCGTTATTAATAAGCGGTTGATTTTCAGCATTATTGATTTTACTTTTTTTCTTGCAAGCTATTTGATTTAATTTTTAAACAAATAGCATGTTTTTATTATTACAAAATAAGAAAAGAAATTTTTTTGCATTGCTCGTTTCCTGCTTTATTTTGCCTTTGTTGGCAATCGAAAAGGTGGATACGAGTCGTGTATATTCTATTCGCGAACTGATAGTTACCGAAAAATACCACAATGCCGAAGTGCGCTCTACTGCGCCACTTCAGATACTATCCACCAAACAAATTGAAAAGTTAAACGCCTTACAGGTCGCAGATGCTGTTAAGTTTTTCTCAGGCGTAACAGTAAAAGATTATGGCGGAATTGGCGGATTGAAAACGGTTTCGGTGCGCAGTTTGGGTGCTGCCCACACAGCAGTAAGTTACGATGGCATTACGCTCACCGATTGCCAAACGGGTCAAATTGATATTGGCCGTTTTTCGCTCGACAATGTGGATATGTTGTCGCTCAACAACGGACAAAGCGATAATATTTTTCAGCCAGCACGACTTTTTGCTTCTTCGTCGGTATTAAATATTCGCACACTTACACCCCAGTTTAACGGAAATAAATTGCTGAATGGAAAAATTTCGTTCAAAACAGGTTCGTTTGGTTTATTGAATCCGGCATTTAGCATTCAACAAAAAATAAACAACCGACTTTCAACAACCCTTAGCGGCGAGTGGCTTTCGGCAAATGGCGAATATTCTTATTTGTTGCAACAGAGTTATTTAGGCAATGGAAATGCAACACGCGAAATTCGCAAAAATTCCGACGTACAAAACCTTAGAGTTGAGGCAGGCTTGTATGCCAATTTTTCCGAAAACGAATCGGGTTACATCAAGGCTTATTATTACAATTCGAAGCGTGGTTTGCCAGGTGGTATCATTTTGTATAATCAGGGAGCTTTTACGTCGCAACAATTATGGGATAATACATTTTTTACACAGGCGCATTACCAAAAAGACTTTTCGAAACTCGTATCTATGCAGTTGAATGCCAAATACCATCTGGGCAATATTCATTATTTAGATACGGTGGTGCTCAATTCGGTTGGATACGAAGAGAGTAAGTTTAAGCAAAGCGAATATTACGCTTCGGCTGCGGTTTTGTACAAGGCATTTCAGAATTTTTCTTTCTCATTGTCGTCCGATGGGTCGGTAAATTCTATGTTTGCTACTTATGAAAACAAAGCGCTGACCGAAAGTTTTGCAAATCCCAAGCGATACAGTTTACTTACAGCATTGGCGGCGAAATATGTATCAAATAGCGTATTTGCCACAGCCAGCTTACTATCAACCTTGGTGACAGAATC
>Ga0316611_1000781_pt1 | contig 10454 bp, 8 predicted proteins | sample MIS2016202_MG_FD_207675 | JGI IMG/M metagenome (GOLD analysis project Ga0316611, IMG submission 207675) | Microbial mat bacterial communities from Middle Island sinkhole, Lake Huron, Michigan, United States - MIS.2016.202 | ecosystem: Environmental > Aquatic > Freshwater > Lake > Sediment... | reverse complement strand
CTGTCAATAAAATACGCAATTAATTGATTGACAAGTCTAGAGCGATTGGATTCGTCAGTGTAATTGTAGTTCAAGTTTACATCTTTCATTTCAAATTGATTAGTTGTATTTATTTTATAAACACCATGGTGATAATAATTGTTTTTAAAATAGGAACCCGTGTTTACAAAGTAATTGCCTTTAATGTTTAATAATCCAAATGAATGCCAAAAATCAGCTTCCGCATCACTATTAATGGGCAACTTAATATTTTGTTTTAATTCTCCCTCCAATGAAAAAACTAATAAATTTGCCGGGCCAAAAATATATTTAGGATCAGTAAAAGTAGAATTTGGAAAATCTACACTTGGTTTTGTTCCCGATTGATATTTACCTTCAACAAATAAATGAATTTCATTATTTTGGATAAAAACATTTCTAAAATTCACTTCTTTAATATCTTTTGTCATATTAAAATCTTCGATGGCGTTGTTTTTAAGCATTTTTCCTTGTCCTAAATCATAGAACATTATACTTCCAAAATCACCTCTTCTAATGCCTTTGTCGTGATAATTTACAGCAATTAAATAGTCTTGTGTTCCAATTGAAAGGGCTAATGGCTTAAATATTTTAGTGTTTTCATCAAATCTTTTTACTTCTTGACTTTGACCATCAATTACCGAAAGATAGTTGGTTTCTTTATAACTTCTTGGTGTTCTTAAAAAGATAATTTTAGCAGAATTAGTTGTTATTTTTTCGGTAGTATAAAACTCATCTGTAAACGAAATTGTTTTTTTCCAAATAACGTCTAATGTTTTTGAATCTAACAACATACATTCACTTTCTTCTGGTTCTTTTTTGGCGTTGTATTTTTGATAAACTAAACCAAAATAGTGTCCATTTTCAGATTTTGAAACACTAAAAGAACCCGATTTAATTAATGACATAATTGGATAAGATGCAACTACAGTTGAAGTGAATTTTCCTGTGTTTTTATCAAAAATATATTTGTATAGCTCTGTTTTCTTCGTTTTATTTGAATATGATTCTATAAACACAACTAATTTGTCATTGCTTAATTCATAAGCACCTAAATAATTATGTAAAGTAAAAATAGTTAATGCAAAATCTTGTGTAAAAGTATCAACAAGCTGATTTTTTTGATCAAATTTTCTTATAACAATATGATGGTCAGCCAACATTCCATCTCTGTTTTTAACGGTGCACATGTAGTGATTGTAATTGTCTTTTAAAACCAACTGTGGGTCTTTTTCAAATTTAGTATCAAAGTCAAACTTCTCGCCAATAACAACAGAATTTTGTGCCGACAGTAGAGAAAATACCATCAAAAAAATAGATTTACAAGTTTTAATTTCATTTTTTATAATTTTTTTAAAGAAGAACTATTATTTAGATTTATAAATTTGGTTTTCAAGTTGCTTTAATTCATTTTCATCATCATAAGATAATTTCATATAAATCATGTTTTCTTGCATGTCGTTCAATTGCTTTTCTGCTTCTACTTTATTGTTTAGCGCTAAGTTCAATCGTATTAAATTAAAATAAACCATTTCTGCAATTTTAGCATTAAAGTCCGATTTTTTATCTTTATAATCTATTTTTGTCAAAGTTGCTTTCCAAATGTCAATACCTTTTTGCATTCCTGTAAGAGCCGCAGTTGTCATTTCAGGATTTTCAGGATTCAATTTTCTTAAATTAGTAGAAACATAAATATCAGCTTTTTCTAAATCGTCATATTTTCCACCTTTGTTTTTAACACTCAAAAGTTTTACGGAAGTTTTTAATACTTGGTAACCAAAATTATCATTCAAATATTTGTTCACAGTTGCTATTACTTCATTTAGAAAGTTTTTTTCACTTAATGGTTTGTTGATATTATTACTTGGCGATGAAGAAACAAACTTAAAGTCTTGGAAAAAAGTAGTGTTTACTTTTTCAACACCATTTACTTTTACAATTAATTTTGTTGGTTGATTTGCAAAGGTTTGTCCGGCATTATCTTGAAATTTTAATTTTTGAATATCAAGAATAACATCTATATAATTGCCTTCACGAACAAAACCATTAATGTTTACTTGAGTTGAAAGAACATTGTTGTTAACAATAATATAGTCGTTTAAATTTGGATCACGATAAATAGGTTTTGCTGGTTTGTAATATTCAGGTTTAGCTGGTGTAACCAATCGTGGATTTTTCCCTTGATCGGTCATTGTTAAACGCTCTAACATGGATAGTTTTTTAAACTCAGCCGATTCTAATTCAAATTTTGCTTTTGCATTAGCAACTTCTGCATCATAATTGTTTAGTTTTTTTTGATGTTCAGTTTCACTATTGGCAACAGTTTTATCATAGTTTTTAAGTTCTTCATCAAAATCTTTTTTAGATTGAGCCATAACATCGTCTGCTGTTAAATTGTAGGGCGAAGTTACAGTTACTTTAAATTGTCTATGAGATTCATCTGTTGGTATTTTTGGCGTTTTTAATATTTGATATTCAACATTTTCTCCTGAAATGTTTTGTGCCTGAATTGCATTTGATGTTAAAAGCACTAAAATCAATAAAAATGAATAACTTAATTTCATAAAATTTTTGTTTTAAATTTTTTATAAAGATATCATTTTTTTTTAATTGAGAATTATATCGTATAAATAAGTGGAATATATATATTATTTTTGCAAAAATTATTTTTTACAAATTAAGATACCACAAATGAATCTATCCCAAAGAGATAAAGTACACAATTGGCATCCTTATACTCAACACAAAACGGCTGCTGATTTCCCTGCAATAGTCAAAGGGAAAGGCGCTTTACTTTGGGACGAAAATGGCAAAGAATATATTGATGCCATCGCGTCTTGGTGGGTGAATCCGTTTGGACATTCTAACCAAGTTATTGCCGATGCTATTTACAGGCAATTAACCACTTTAGAACATGTTTTGTTTGGTGGATTTACCCATAATAAAGCGATAGAATTATCAGAAAAACTAATGGAAATTTTGCCTTCCAATCAGCAAAAAATATTTTATTCCGATAATGGTTCAACTGCAGTTGAAGTGGCATTAAAAGTGGCTTTGCAATACAATTATAATAAAGGAATAAAGAAAACCAAAATCATCGCTTTTGAAGAGGCGTTTCATGGTGATACTTTTGGAGCCATGGCTGCAAGTGGCATTTCTTTTTTTACAGAGGCTTTTAAAGGATCGCTTCTAGAAGTTGTTCGCATTCCTGTTCCAACTTCTGGTAATGAAGAAAAATGTCTAAATATTTTAGAAAAGTTAGCCAAATCAAACGAATTTGCAGCTTTCATTTTTGAACCTTTAGTGCTTGGAGCGGCTGGAATGGTCATGTATAAACCAGAAATTCTGGATAAATTAATTGCTATTTGCAAGGAAAATAACATATTCACAATTAGCGATGAAGTCATGACTGGATTCGGAAAAACCGGAAAAACATTTGCAACCGATTATCTGCAGAATAAGCCCGACATGATGTGCTTGTCTAAAGCTTTGACGGGTGGCACCATTCCGATGGCGATCACCACTTTTACACAAGAATTATTCGATGGTTTTTATGATGATGACACCAACAAAGCCTTGTTCCACGGACATACTTATACCGCCAATCCAACAGGTTGTGCTGCAGCTTTAGCCAGTATTTCGTTATTGCAAACAATTGAAATGCAAGATAATATTCATCTCATAAATCAATCACATTTAGCTTTTGAAGCAAAAATAAAATCCAATCCAAAAGTAAAAACGACTCGAGTTTTGGGTGTAATTTTTGCTCTCGAAATCAAAACCGAATCTCAAGAAACCTATTATGGAACAATGCGCAACAAACTCTATAATTTCTTCATCGAAAATGGTGTTATTTTGCGACCGGTTGGCAATATCGTTTATATTTTGCCACCTTATATTATTACAAAAAAACAATTGCAAAAAGTGTATCAAACTATCGAAAATGCTTTAGAAATAGTGTAATTTATTATTAAATTGTTTACATTTAGTCAAAAAAATCAAATTGAAATAAGTTTATTGTAAATTTTTAATTGTGATTGAGCAAACCTTAACCCTGCTCCAGACCGAACCTTTCGTGTGGGGGCTTAAAACAAAATAAATAATTATGAAAAGTTGTTAAATTTGTGATAAAATAATAAATGAGTAGAAATTATAGGTTTCAAAATCCAGAAGAATTGTATATTGGTTACTTATTACCATACGAAAGGATTCATACAGTAGCGGGCGCGGCTATATAAGGTGTATGAATGATGTAACCTATTTTTGAAATTGTGTAATGCTAATCCTTATCAAAGTAAATAGATTTGCAGGGTAACTAACTAAGGAAATCTGTTTGGTGGTGTCCTATCCAATTTGACAGATTGGCATTATGGGTATCGGGAACATAGAAATTTTCCAATCTTCTTTCTTAGACCAACGAAAAGGTAGTCGAGCTTGTTACTCATAAATTGGTAGATTTCCACTGAATGGATTTTTTTTTGTAATACTTTGTTAAATTTAAAACTTGACATTTAAGTAATAAGAAATGTGTAATGTTGTATTTTTAAAAACTATTTATAAGTTGCAATGTGTTGGTTTTAATTTTTTTTACGCAATATTGCTACTTTTGGCTTTTAACCTTTTGATTTACTTACTAGTGAAAGAACTCGAAGATTATCATTGGTTTACTCCCGTTTTAAGAAATTACCAAACGGATTTTATTGGTTTTTTGGTTACCAGATTCAACGTGTATGATGTTTTTATACAACATCTTAAAACTTTACGACTGTCTATGCTGCCCATGACAGACCTTTGCTCAGGTAGCGGAGAGCCTGCTATTAGCATTTTTAGAAAAAGCAATTGTTTTAGCAGCCTTAAACTCACAGATAAATTTCCAACTGCTTTAAAAATAAATGATACTAAAATCTTTTATGATTTGCAAAGCACAGATGTTCTTGAAATGGAATTCAAACCAGAAACTTGTTACACCATGTTCAATGCTCTGCACCATTTTACAGATGAAGAGAAAGTAACGATTGCCCAAAAAATTCAGAATTCTGGTTCCACTGCGTTTATTGTGGAGCTACTCGAACCAACTGTTTTTTGCCTTTTGAAAATATTTTTTACAACCACTATTGGCTGTTTGGTGCTAACGCCTTTTATATTTCCATTCTCGCTAAAGCGCATGTTTTTTACTTACATACTTCCCGTCAATATACTCACCATTTCCTTTGATGGCATCGTGTCTGTTTTGAAATCCCGTTCTGTAAAACAATACCAAGATTTATTTACTAACAAAGATTGTGCAATAAAAATATTCCGGCTCAAAAACGGGTTAAGCCAACTTATTGTCCTACAAATTATTGGAACGAAATGAAAGCACTCCTTACACTTTGGAAATTCAGCAGACCGCACACAATAATTGGAAGTGTGATAAGCATCTGTACTTTATTTTATATCATTTATGACCAACAAGGATTGTATTCTCTTTCCTATTTGATAGTGGCATTAATCATTGCTATTACTTGCAATGTTTTTATTGTAGGTATCAACCAAGTTGCCGATGTAAACATTGATAAAATCAACAAACCCTACTTGCCTATTCCTTCGGGATTATTAAGTGTGCAACAGGCAAAAAACATTGTGTACGCCGCTTTATTTATCAGCCTTGGTCTTGCCTTATTTATATCAACTTATCTCTTTGTGATTATTGCATTAGCCACGTCAATTGGCTGGGCTTATTCTATGCCACCTTTTTATTTGAAGCAACATCATGTAACGGCTGCTTTGGCAATAGCTACTGTTCGCGGGGTATTGCTCAATGCGGGAGGATTTCTGGTATTCAATTATTTAATAAACAACTCCCTTGAAATGCCCGAGAATGTAAAAATACTTACCCTATTCATTATCGTATTCAGTATTGTCATTTCGTGGTTCAAAGATTTACCTGATATTGAAGGCGATGCGAAATACAATATTAAAACATTTGCTATCCTCTATTCCCCTAAAGTTGTATTGATAACAGGCAACCAGCTGGTTGGATTTGCATACATGTTCACCATTTATATGAAATGGCTTAGTTATATTATTTCTGAAATTTCATCCTTCCAAACAAGAGTGCTCCTTTTTGGACATTTAGTTTTATTGGGGTTATTTATCATCAATGCCTTTTCTATACGCCTAAACGAACACCAATCTATCAAAAAATTCTACAAGCGTTTTTGGTGGTTTTTCTTTGCAGAGTATGCATTGTATCTGTTTGCCTATTCAATGAAAGTATAAAGCTGACAATCTTCATATAAAATTCAATTAAAAAAACCTCGCACAAAATTATATAGATAATAAAAAATCTAAAAATAATTCTATTTTAACCCATTGCAGAGGTATTAAATTTGAATAACTTTACAAGATATAATGAATATTGATTTTATCATGATGGGTACGAAGTTAGGAGGTTTCGAACAACGGGGCTGAATGAGAAACCATTTGAATTTTTGCAACAAAAAAATTCCATAAAAAATAAGAATCGTAGTAAACTTTTCCAAATCTTTGCGAACTTTGTGGCAAATTATGAAAACCAAAATAGCCATCACATCTTTAGCCTCTTTTTCGCCCTTAGGAAAAAATCCTGATGCTATTTGGCACAATTATCTTTCTAATAAAACACTAATTTCTGCCAAAAAATTCAACGGAAGCAATCAATTTGTTGCCACAATTCCACAAGAAATTAGGCAAGAAATTGAAGATTTAAGAAAAAGTGAAATCAAATACAAAGCCTTAGACGAAACTGTTTTAATGGCAATTTTAGTTTCGCGTCAAGCCATAAAAAATGCAGGTTGGAAAAAAGGAGACAACTTTGGAATCAACATAGGTTCTTCTCGTGGTGCCACACAATTATTTGAAAAATACCACCAAGAATTTCTAGAAACCGGCAAAACTTCAACTTTAACATCGCCAACCACAACTTTAGGAAATATTTCGTCTTGGGTTGCTCATGATTTAAAAAATTCTGGACCTGAAATTTCTCATTCTATCACCTGTTCCACTGCTTTGCATGCTGTTTTAAATGCTGTGGCTTGGTTACAATCGGGCATGGCAACAAAGTTTTTAGTAGGCGGAAGCGAAGCACCGTTAACTGCTTTTACACTAGCACAAATGAACGCCTTAAAAATTTATGCCAAAGAAGATTCTGAATTTCCTTGCCGTGCTTTTGATTTAAATAAAACCAAAAACTCAATGGTTCTTGGGGAAGGCGCCGCTGTTGCTTGTTTAGAAATTGGCGAAAACCCAAAGGCATTGGCATACATTGAAGGAATAGGTTATGCAACCGACGATATCGAACATAATATCTCTATTTCTGACGAAGCCATTTGTTTTCAAAAATCCATGAAAATGGCATTACAAAATACTAATATCGAAGAGGTTGACGCCATAGTCATGCACGCTCCAGGAACTTTGAAAGGCGATTTATCCGAATATAAAGCTATTTTAAAACTATTTGGAGAAAACCATCCGATGCTTACTACCAACAAATGGAAAGTTGGTCACACTTTTGGTGCTTCAGGAATGCTAAATATGGAAATGGCAATATTAATGATGCAACACAATCATTTTATTGAAGTGCCTTTTGCAACAAAACAAAGCATCAGAAAAGAAATCAAAAAAGTATTGATAAATGCCGTTGGTTTTGGAGGAAACGCCGTGAGTATTTTGTTGTCAAAAAAGTAGAAATTTATTTTTCTCCCAATTTTCTTTCCAATTCTGCTTGAAATTCTTCCATAACAGGCTTCATAGTGCTTTGAGGAATATCGGCAATTCGGATATACATCAGTCCATCGATGGCATTGTTAAAATGGGGATCAACATTGAAAGCAACCAAACGAGCATTTTGCTTGATGTATTTTTTTATTAAAACAGGAAGTCTTAGATTTCCAGGCTCTAATTCATCAATAATTTTATCAAATTTATTCAAATCGGCTTCGGCTTCATCGAAGATAAAATCTTTATCGGCATCTTTTAGTTTTACTTTAAATTCTTTTTTGGGATGTACATATTGAGCAATATAGGGATCGTAGTAATTGGATTTCATAAACTCAATCATCAATGATTTTGAAAAATCTGTAAATTGATTACTGATACTTACACCACCCAACAAAAATTTATGTTCCGGATAACGTAATGTAGTATGAATAATTCCTCGCCAAAGCAAGAATAAGGGCATTGGTTTTTGTTGATATTCTTTTACGATAAAAGCGCGTCCCATTTCAATAGAACTTTTCATCATATCGTACAATTCAGATTCAAAACGAAACAAATCATTCAAATAAAAACCTTCCATTCCATATTTTGGAAAAATCTCCGAACCCAATCCCATGCGATAGGCACCAGCAACTTGTTTGGTTTCTTCATCCCACAAAAACATGTGATGATAATAGGTATCATATTTGTCTAAATCTATAGATTCATTGGTTCCCTCGCCAACCTCACGAAACGTAATTTCTCTTAATCGTCCTATTTCATGTAAGATGTTTGGAATTTTTTTAGCTTCGGTAAAAAACACTTCATAGTTTTTACTTTGAAAAAATCTAGAATCGGTTTTGCGTAATTCTTCTACTTCTGAAATCATTTTTTCTTGATTTGCAGGAGTAACAATTTTTTTTGGGTTTTTAGGCGTTTTTAAGTTGGGTACTGTCAATATTTTATTTTCTTCATTAAAAGAGTTTGCCAACATATAGGTTTTTCTTCTCAAAAATTCAGAATAATCTTCTATCGATTGGTGCTCGTTTTGCTCGGCAACAGAAATGGGTTTTCCTACCCGAACTTTAATTATTCTATCTTTTTGAGTAAGTAATTCTGATGGAAGTTTGGCGGTTCGTAAAGTGTCATCAATTTTAGATAAGAAATAAAATAATCTACTGTTTTTGGCATGAAAATAAATTGGAACTACTGGAACTTGAGCTTTTCGGATAACTTTAATGGCTCCTTCTTCCCAGGGTTTATCGACAACAATTTTTCCGTCTTTATAGGTTGAAACTTCGCCTGCTGGAAATATTCCAAGCGGTTTACCATCGCTTAAATGGCGTAATGTTTCTTTAATTCCAATAACACTTGATTTGGCATCTTTATGATTTTCAAATGGATTGACAGGCATAATGTATTTCTTCATGGGCTCAATCCGATGCAATAAAAAATTGGCAATGATTTTGAAATTAGGTTCCTTTTCTAACATCAATTTTAACAGAAGAATACCATCAATTCCACCAAGTGGGTGGTTAGATATTGTAATATAAGCACCATCTTTTGGAAGTCGTTTGAAATCTTCTTCTGGAATTTCAAATTTAATTTGAAATTCATCCAAAATGGCATTCAAAAACGCAACATCTTTTAAATGTTTGTTTCTGTCGTAAATCTTATTTAAAGTAGAAATTTTAAGTACTTTCATTAGCAACCAACCAGCGAAAGTGCCTAAAACCCCATATTTATCAGCATTTATAGCTTTTGCAACTTCTTTAGCAGTGACTAAACCCATCTATATTTTATTTTTGAGCAAGTAACAAAGATAGTAATTCTATTTGAATGGATTTTTAGAAATTTATAAAACGTCAAAAAAAAAGGTTAAAGAAAACTTATAATTTAATTTATTAGCAATTGATTTGAGGTTTTTGACTATTTTTGAAAAACTATAAAATTAAATAATGAAAATCATTTCCTACAATCTAAATGGCATTAGAGCCGCTATAAATAAAGGGTTTTTGGATTGGTTACAGCAAGCCAATCCTGATGTAATTTGTCTGCAAGAAATTAAAGCTCATGAAGATCAAATTCCCATAGAAGAAATTACCAACGCAGGCTATCCCTATCAATATTATTTTCCTGCCGAAAAAAAAGGATATTCAGGTGTGGCTATTTTATGTAAAAACGAACCCAAAAATGTAGTTTATGGAACTAAAATTCAGCACATGGATTTTGAAGGAAGAAATCTTAGAGTGGATTTTGAAGATTTTTCTATCATGAGTTTGTACTTGCCTTCTGGAACCAATATTGATCGATTGGATTATAAATTTCAATATATGGATGAATTTCAAAATTATATTAATCATTTGAAAAAGGAAGTTCCGAATTTGATTATTTGTGGCGACTATAATATTTGTCATGAAGCGATTGATATTCATGATCCCATTAGAAATGCAACGGTTTCAGGATTTTTACCATCGGAAAGAAAATGGCTGGATGGTTTTATGAAATCAGGATTTGTAGATAGTTTTCGGCATTTCAACAAAGAACCGCATAACTATTCTTGGTGGAGCTACAGAGCAGGTGCCAGAGGAAACAACAAAGGTTGGCGAATAGATTATAATTTAGTTTCCGAAACTATTAAAGATAGAATGACAAGAGCGGTTATTCTACCCGAAGCCAAACATTCGGACCATTGCCCGATTGTGGTTGAAATTGATTAG
>Ga0316611_1000780_pt1 | contig 10462 bp, 19 predicted proteins | sample MIS2016202_MG_FD_207675 | JGI IMG/M metagenome (GOLD analysis project Ga0316611, IMG submission 207675) | Microbial mat bacterial communities from Middle Island sinkhole, Lake Huron, Michigan, United States - MIS.2016.202 | ecosystem: Environmental > Aquatic > Freshwater > Lake > Sediment... | reverse complement strand
GCGCGCGTTAGGAGATAGATAGACCCGTTTTTTTACAGGTTAGGACATAATATAATTTTCTCACTTCAAACACATTTCTTCCAAAAAAAATTATCAATACAACTTTAAAAAAAAAGGAAATTTAATAATGTAATTTAAAAACATAAAATTTATCAATATAACTTTAAAGATGAAAATTTCTCACGAGCGTTTACCCTTCCGCAGGCGTGCGGCATAGACGCAAGCACGCAGGTGGTTAGGGTTTAACGCACAGAGAAACGGCTAGATTTGATTATAAATTTAAAATGGTGTGTTTGTATCACTTACACCATAAAATTGATTCTAGCCCTGTTTTTAGACGTTACAACGCATAACAGATTGCAATGTGAATTACGACATTGACACCATTCCCTCGTCCCGTTATAATATTGCACACGCCACGATTGCATCGTGTCACCACATCCCATGAACACACCACGCAACAAACGGGTGTGGCAACCTTAGAAAAACGAGGTTTTTTAACCGATGAATGGAATATCGTACCGACAAAATAATTGATTGGGTATTGACATGTTGTTTTTGTTATGTATAATCCAACATCTTTTTAGAGATAAAATGAAATAAAAAACGGTTGACATGCTCAACTGTATGATGTACAATTACATCATTGAATAAGAAGTAATCGTAATTTGTTAAATCACAATAACCACGAGGATACAATAATGAGAGATTTTAAATTTAAAGTTGGTGATAGAGTTGTTATTATTGATAACGGTATGACCGGTGAAGTAACAGAGGTGAAGCGAGGTAAGGAAATCTCGAATATACTGAAGGATAGTGGAAATGAAGATGCTTTTTACATGGTCAACAATTTCTGGCGGATTGAGGGTAGTTTAAAACTTCACCAACCGAAACACGACTATTAGAAATCTAATCCCTTAATCAATTCAATCTTCAACTATTCGGATATCCACATGATGGTTGTGATGAGTTGATTATTGGGACTGAATTTAACCAATTGAAGAACACCATGAGTAAAAAACACGTATCATGTTAATGATGAATCAACCACAACAACGCAAAAGATAGGATTAAAAAATGAAAGTAATTTATGTAATACCATTGGCTATTTTCCTGTTTGTCGCTACCGGTTTTGCAGGTATATGGACACTAAACACCTTATTTCCTTTGTATGCTATTGATTATGGGTTTCGGCAAGTTTTGGCGATGACACTGTTGGTAGCAGTGTTTGCAGGCAATTTCATTATCAAAATACTCAAAATCATTATGTTTATCAACCAATAATCGTAGCAAATCGAAAGGTGTATAGCGAATCACGATTTTCTATGCACCTATAAAAACCATTAACTAACCAACAGGAATATTTTATTATGCCTATTATTCAAGAATATACGATAGCGATTACAGATAAACAAACTATTATATCACTACCGGGTTTTCAGGACGTTCATCTCTAGTCCATTTCGGATTTCAAGGTGACAAATTATGTTTGTGGGCATTGGTCGATCCAAATCAACAATCTATACCTATTGAAATCAGTCTTTTTGGTACTGGTCAAAAAATAGATAGTAGGTTGCTATATCCTAGAAACAGCTACCTTGCTACGGTATTAGACACAAAAGGAATTGCTTGGCACATCTTTTGGTCAGTTGATCCCTGTCTATTTGATATGGATGTTGTACAATATTAATTCTGGTAGTTAATTTAGCACACTGTCCAATTGTTGAATGTACAGTGTGAAAAAACAAGATGAACTTCGCAAGAAAGGTGAAATATGACTAACGAATTACGCATAAACCCGATTTCCGTTTCAAAGGACGAAATTGATTCACTTGTAAATCAAATGATGGAATCAGGCGATCCATCAATAGACTCTGAATTATTTCATAGTTCAGGTAAAAAAGCAGGCAGATACCGTAATGGTTGCCGTAGATGGGCAAGAATGGAAATCTCACTCAATAAAGTGAGGAAAGCATACGCCAAAATTGGTGTGACAGATATTCGTTGTGGTACATGCTCACACAGTCATTATCATGGACAAGACACGGTAACAATGTCCCGACATGCAAATGATTTTAATGGTAGGATATTTAACATAAAAGGAACTTTTGAGTGTTCAAAACAGTATGGACTTGATAGTGGTGAAAGCGCGTATGTTAAAGATGGCGATGTATGTCTTTGTTTTGAGGCAAGCAACGCATTGATGAGTAATGCGAATGGGGAACGCCCAAATTTTGTATGGGATGTTACTTATTCTGCCAACGAAATTGAAATAAACGAATACTTCGCTCGTCTGAATAAAGCAAGAAAAGAAAAAGCAGACAGAGAAGAAATGAAGAGAAGAAAAGTACGAGAAAAGAAAATAGCGGAACGTGACAAAAACATTATTCTGAATATAGTAAAGACTGAAAAATGTGAATTATGACATTGACATGATCCGACGGCTGGGTTACAATGTTGCACATGCCACGATACAACCGTATCACCGGCAACAATCACACCACGCAAACTAAACTAAGGAAAAGAAAATGTTTTACATTCAATCCATTATCGACCGCGTAGAAAAGCACGATAATACAAAAGGTTCTAAAGAAACCGACTCTTTTCACAAAATGATACTGGACACACCGTCAGAATATAGACAAGAAGTAGTGGCATATATACTTACTGTAAGAAGCAGACCTTCTCATCTTGCACCCAGCCTTGCAAAATCAATCTACAATGCAGAGGTTATTGATAAGATTAAGGCAGAATGCTGTTGACATGTTTAACGGAATGTTGTACAATTACAACATCGGACAACAATTTAGCAAAAAGAAAATATTATGCCATCTTGCGTTGTATTTTTTATCGAATCAAAATTAAACAATACGGTTTTGTCACAACAATCAAAAGAAACCTTGCTTGAATATTGCGACTTCACTGAGTCAATCATTCAATTTGCAAAATTATTAAAAGTATCACAGCTAATGCTGAAATACGATAATAATGGCAAACTCTCGCTTGACAGTTTTAACGCAATATGTAATGCTCTCATACAAAAAGAGATTGTTCTTATGTGGCAGTCTGTAATTGATGATAAATTTAAGGATAAATCAAGAGTTGATATCAGTATTACCAAATTCCATGTGATATTTTACTGCAATGGTGAGAAGCATGTGTTTTCTTCTGGTAATGTATCACAAGATTTAAAGTATGATTTAAACTTGGAAGTTTTTAATTATTAATTCACACAATCCAAAACAACAAAATGGAAAAAACATGAAAACCAGTATGTATGCAATTTGTAATTCAACCTATAGTCCACCTATCTACGCTGTGTGTAAAATTCCACGTCATTTGATAGCAACCGCCATTGAGGGATTTGCTCATGTGGATGAATTTAGTGTGAAAGAATGGGAAAGCGATAATGAAATACTTATTCATTGTCACAGAGGATATATTGGTGTAGATTCTTATTGTAAAGGTGAAGTTTGTGTCCCTGCAATGGATACTATATTTAATGATTTAGATAAACGGATTGTTGATTTAGAACATCGTGTAGGTGCTATTGATGGTAAAAACATTTATATCGCAGGTAATTCAAAACAACAGTGTCTTGAAGTCATAAGAAAAATCAGTACATCTTTATCAGACAATGTAGAACGTTATATTTGCGAAGTAGTATAATCAACAAAACAGTTGGCAATTTCAAACGATAATTGTCAACTTAAACCAACAAGCCAAACAATAAAAAGATGAATTATTATGAGCGAACAAGAAAAAACAGAAGTTTATTTAATGTATGAAAACGCAAAACCTATCACAGCTATTCTTCAGTTCAAAGGTGGTCATACTGAATTTCTTGAACAAGATGTTTATCCTGTAAATGGGATATGCAATATTCCGATTGATACTTCTTTTAATGAATTAGCGAAAAACGAATTATATTATTTTCTTGATTGCAAAGGAAATATAATCAGGTCAACAAACCATGATTCAAAAATAGTTTTTGTAATTGAACGTTCATTTTTCTTTGATTTTGCTGTAAACTTTAACAAAGTTCGTGAAGATTTAACTCGGTTAATGAATGAATTGAAACAAAAAGAAGGTCAAAGTAACAGGTATGTTTACATTTTGGGTATGACCAAAAATATGTGTCTTGATGTTATTAAACATTTCAAGAATCAGTAGTTATGATCATATTACAAGCAAGCCCTTTTTTATAACCGCTTGCTTGTTTTTTTATTTAAGATAAAATAACTATTATCTCAATACCACAATTGAATATTTTTCAATAGAAAACATATCAATCATTGACTCAATAAAATAGTCAACATCTTGATTGGTGTAATCTGATTCGGTTACTATAAGTACAGATAAAAAACATCCTTTACCACTAATCTCTTTGTCAAATTCATAAATCAAGTCACGCATTTTTACTGCATTTTCTATTTCAGTATAGAAAGATGAGGAGAATTTCATTTCATCTTTTGGTAGTAAGATATATTGATTATTATCCATATAAAAACTTTCTTCATTAACAGAAAACCCTTCCCTATCACTATTAATTAATCGTAAGATATTAACACTAGATTCACAAGTGTTGCAATGATCGCTCTGCAATCGCTTTAGTTTATCCAAGCCATCTCTGATATTGCAAGAATAAACACCATATTCATTGATTGCGATATAATCATCAAGATTGTAATTAACATTGTTTTTTTCTTTGCAATTTGGGTATTCTTCAAAATAAAACATCAATTCTGTTTTACAAGTTGTTTTGTTACGACGGAATATCTTTAACATTTAAAAATTCTCTTATTGGTTATTAATACATCAATATAAGTATTTTGCAGGGACATTATCCACCAACCAAACACCATTTTCTGATTGGTAAAATTTAAAGCCATCATTAATCATAGCAGTGGTATCAACAGTAAAAATATGTGGTTTACCACGTCGTGAACCAACCTGTCTTGCAGTATCAATATTATCCGATAAATGCACATGATGTCTCTGCATTGGTTTTAACCCTTCTTTAAGGATTACAGATACAAATTGAGTTGCTGTGCCATGAAATAAATCTTTGTTTGGTTGTTTTTCTTTTAAATCCAAATCTATTTTAATGGAATGCCCCTGATTAGCTCTAATCATTGTATTGTTATCTTTTAAAGAGTGTCTACCCTTTTCATCATTCAAAACGATTGATATAATATCATTTGATATTGATGTTTTTACCTATATCAGACATCCCCGCTACAATATCTGAAATGGAAGCCCAACCATGCGAATCCAATTTAATGCCAATTTCTTCAGGTTTATGCCTCAAAATCAAACTTAAAAATATACTCATGTGTTGCATATATAAATTCTCCTAGAACAAATAATATAGTATTTCGTTGTTTCGGTTGCTATGGGTATTTATCACAATCAAAAAAGTAACAAACAATACCAACAATAAGATGAAAAATAAATTCGACCATACCCACTAAATACGGAACTAAAATATAGAAAAGTAATTCCATTACCCATAAAAGTACCCAAAAAAGCACCGCTTCAAATGCCGACATAAACAATCCTTTTAAGTTAATATAAATTCTCTAATCCCAAGTTTTTTGACCAATATCTTCTTTAATATGCTCACAACCACCATCATAATAAATGATGTGATATTTCGTTGTTTCAGGAATGCTAATAATTTTATACGTGTCTCTACTGCCAATACCATTCATTTTTTTAATCATTTCAATAAGATGCTTGTCTTCTCTACTTACATCAGTATCAATATACCACATCTCACCATTTAATGAATAATCAAAAGAACAATATTCATCGTCATTGCCATCAATTCCAAGACTCTCTTTCATAAATTTCAATGGTAAGCCAGCTAATTCTGCATATCTCATTGTTTCTGAATGAGTAAAATTTAGACCATCACCACTACTATTAATCACCACCTCTTTTGTTTTTAAGGTCGATTGAAATTCAGACTCCAACTCTTCAATTTCTTCGTCATCACAAAGAATATCTTTATAACCATTATCATAAATTATGTACCATGAATAGTTTTCATTATCGCCATGTCTTTGATAGTAGGTATCATTCTTTTTTATAGAGTATTGTCGAATAATTCTGTAATCTTGTATTATCATGATAATTTAGCCTCGCAAGTGATTTGAAATGACGCATTTTTAATTATTTTCTTTAGTTTTAATAATGCTTCTTCTAAAAAAGACACACTAGGTTGTCTTATTAAGCGAATATTATTTAATGCGTTTTTTAGATAATTCTTTAAATACATAAAATCTTCGTTTACATTCTCGTATGTTGAAGCTAGTGGGGACATATAAACCACTCCCAGCAATGTTTCTAGCATCATTAATTCACTTAAAAACGTATTGTAAAACCATTCAAAATCTAATTCGTTTTTGCCGAATCTAGCGATAGTGCTTGAGTCAAAATACAATGAAAATGGCGCGCTCACAAAAAATGTATTGTTGTTATTTGCGGACGCATTTTGTGAAATTGTCGCTACACTATAAAAATAAACTTGAGTCCCATTGCAGGGATTATATGGCTGAATGATGATAGCAAAATTAACACTGTCTTTTGAGAACTCGTTTTTTAAGAATGTATGGCAATTATGTATGTTATGCAAACAACGTTCTACCGATACGTTGTTATCTTTCCAATAAACAACGCTATACTCTGCGGGCTTTGTTTGCAATTCGTTAATTGCCACTTCATTTATTTTTGAAATTTCTTTGTTGGTTAGCATAAGTTTATATTTCTATTTGTGGTAATTCGCCGTTAGAAGTGTAGTCAAAATGCAACACTCTAACGGTATAATAGCAACACATTAAATCGTTAATTTGTATTCAATGCTGTTCTCTGTTCAATACAGCATTCAAAAGAATGCTTCTGTATTATTTGAAAGTTAATCACAGATTTACAGATTTAAATGCTTCTTCATTTGGTAAAACAGACCAAACCTCGACATTCTCATTAAACCATTTTTCTGTCATGTGGTTTTCAATCCAATGTCGAATAACCTCACTTAGAGTTCCATAAAAACTACCGGCGCATTCAATACAATACCAGTTAGTGTCTGTTGGGCTTTGAAAACATTCATCAAGATCATCTTCTAAAGTATCATATTTAAAAATGATACCACCAAACGAACAAAGTAGTAATGTGTCTAAACTTTTATGGAGTTCACCTTCTACATCTTTTTTGTTTTTGTAACGCAAATTATTGTTAATCACAGTTATTTCTCTAGTATGTTGTGTAGATGATGATATTTTACGCTGAATTTGCAGCTATGTCAACTAATTTTTCGTTTTTCTTCTACATTATTAGAATAAAATATAGTTAAAGTTTGACTTCAAGTATTTTCATTTTTTCTCGTCTGTATATAGTGCATAATCTACTACTGTAATGGCACTGAGACAAAGCAATTTACTCCAGCCGGGACAGTCAAAGTAACTCTCCGCAGACATATCAAAATCATCAATAGCAATACCCACATACTGAAGTAAATAAACTACATTTAAATTATCTGCATCAAGAGCTCTAATCAAATTTGAGCGCGTGATTATCAACGGAAACAAACCGTCATCCCGAAAATAATTAGAATACTTCCCGATATGTGTCATCTCATCAATGTTTAATTCAGGAACATTCACAGACTTTCCACTACTCAACAAATTGTTTCTGATGTCTCTGATATAGTCGCAGTGATGAGGGGATAGTGTAACTAAAACAAGATTATTCTCAATTGCATATTCCACCAAGCGAGTTGTTCTACCTGATTGATTCTTACCACTAATTATTTTTATCATTTATTGCTACCTATTTGTTGAAATTATTGACTATCACTTTATATCGTTAATTAGAATACACCACATACATTAAAAATGTATTAATCAATACACCAAACATCAGTATAATTGTTTTTTCTTTAGTTGAAAAACTATTGTCCCAAATCATTATTGCACTACTCGTTATACTAAGTGAAAATAATACCGAAATTATTATTAATTTAATCATTTTATTCCCATCCTTTATCTTTGGTTTGAATTTGCATATTTTACACTATTGAAAAAATATTGTCAACCATTTTAACAGTACCCGTGATTTTGTAATAACAATTAATATCTATGCCTAAATTATCTGCTGTTTTTGCAGTTGACCATGTTACAATATCACCATCTTCAGTGGTAAAAGTATAATTATAACCTTCACCGTGATCATGATAATAATTCTCAAATTCCTCAAATTTCACAAGTAAAGTAACCTTATCGTTTACTTGACCAACAAATCCATTGCCACTATTGGCTTGAGGTTGGGATTCCTTCATTAATATAGGCAAATACAACATTATAACGGGTCGGATCGTGTCATAATTCATATCACGTTTCAAACAGCCGCTATACAACACTGAGATTGAGTTACTTCGTCTAAAAACAGGGCTAGATTCAATTTTAGAGTTTGGATGTGTAAATCTATCATTTTTGGATTATAATTGATTTTTAGCCTATTCTCTTATGCGTTAAACCCTAACCACTTGCGTGCTTTAGCGGTCGCCGCACGCTGTGGAAGGGTAAACGCTCGTGAGAAATTTTCACCTTTAAAGTTATATTATTTAAAATTTGTATTGTTAAATTAAGTTTTGAGAAGAATTGTGTTGAAGTGAGAAAATTATATATTGACACCAACCAGACTCAAGCTAGGCAGCTACTCCTATTGCATACAGCACGATTAAACACTCGTGCTGCTAACGCTCTCACTTTTTGTAATTCACTGAAAATAAAATCAAATTCACGCTCTCTTATTAATTTATCATTAAAAAGATTATAATCTCTATGAAGCCCGTAAAATGAAATATGTTAATCACACATTTCTAGGTTTTTAATGATATTTTAACAAGAAAACCTAGATTCGTTTTCAATTTCAAATGTTTATAAAAGTTGCGCGCGTTAGTAGCACGAGTGTTTAATCGTGCTGTATGCAATAGGAGATGAGGACTTGGGTTGGCTGGGCAGGGCTAATAATATAAATTTTCTCACCTCAACACATTTCTTCTCAAATTTTAATTTATCAATATAACTTTATCAATATAACTTAAAAGTTAAAATTTCTCATGAGCGTTTATTCTTCCGTAGTAACACGAGTATTTACTCGTGTTGTATGCAATAGCGGGCGGCACAAACGCAAGCCCGCAGACGATTAGGATTTAACGCATGGAGAATAATGCTAGATTTGATTATAATTGAGAAGTGGTGTGTTTGTATCATTCACACCATAAAATTGATTCTAGCCGTGTTTTTAAGCGTTACAGCGCATGAATATGAATTATGACATTGACACGATACGCCGGTCGGGTTACAATGTTGCACATGCCACGATACAACCGTGTCACCGGCAACCATGAACACCAATGCAACAACGCAACGGTGACAACCACAAAAAAAAGAAGGAATTATATCATGAACACTGAAATGAACACACCAAAACTTATTAAAAAGATGAATGTTGTTTTAAGTTCATCATCACTAAATGATGAATTTAAAGCGCGACTTACACAATTTGTAAATACGTTGCAAACAGTGTTTTCTAAAGGTGATAATGACTTTGTAACACATGTTGTTGGTTACAAATTCATGAAAAAAGATGAGTATGTTTTGATATGCGATGAAACACATTACTCTGAAGGTAGTATAGTAGAACAAGCATATTGCGCTATTAACGTAAAAACTGGTGGCATTCATAATGCAATTAGTCACAACAGTTATACCAAGAGTAGTGTGGCTAACATCCATAAACCAGACTCATACGCACACGCAGATTATGTTGGATATTGGCTTAGTCAGCTTAATCGCGGTAATCCAGTAGTTGTAATCCAGTAGTTGTAATAAATAAATTATGAAAACAATAATTGACAAGTATTTGTCGTTATTGGCTGATAAATACAAGGATTTTGATTTTAGTGATGTGCCACCTGCAAGATATGGTAGCGGGTGGACAGCACTACGAAATTCAGTGAGAGCCAACGATAAACGCAGTAAAATGCTAATTTTACGAAATTTGCAACATTGCTATATTGTAAATGCAGGTGTATTGCCTGAGTCATATTTTGACGACATTACATCGTGTCCAGTCGATTACCTGCATTTATTGGGTAGTGTTAAATGCGATGAAATAGGTTTAAGCACACTTGGCTATTTCTTTATGACTGATGAAGAAAAGTCAGTTGTACAATCGGTTTTTTATAAAAAAGTCCGCAGTCAAAGATTGATTAAAAATTTCGACAGAGAAATGTTGGCAATAAAATAAAGATTTGACAGATGCGTTTAGTTAGGTTATAATTCACCAAATATCTAATTTTCGAGCAGTAATTAGATATTAATTGCAAAAAATAGCTTAATACAAATGATAATTATAATCGAGGATTTATTATGAAACTATCTGTTAAAGTTGG
>Ga0316611_1000778_pt1 | contig 10472 bp, 12 predicted proteins | sample MIS2016202_MG_FD_207675 | JGI IMG/M metagenome (GOLD analysis project Ga0316611, IMG submission 207675) | Microbial mat bacterial communities from Middle Island sinkhole, Lake Huron, Michigan, United States - MIS.2016.202 | ecosystem: Environmental > Aquatic > Freshwater > Lake > Sediment... | reverse complement strand
AAAAAAAGATTTGGGAATAAACAACGGGAAATAAGCGTTGACGTGTCCTGTGTCTTTAAACATTTTGTCTAAGGCATCGTGCATTTTTTCCCATATTGCATAGCCATAAGGTTTTATTACCATGCAACCCCTTACTGCTGAGTTTTCAGCCAAATCAGCCTTGGTTACCAAGTCGTTGTACCATTGAGAATAGTTCTCGTCTTTGTTTGTAACTTCTTTTGCCATTTTATTTCGATTGATCAAATATAAGTTTTAAAATATTTTGCGTTATAGTATGGAATGAGATAATTTCATGCATCTCAATAGAGAAAACAAAGATGTGTTAAAAAATTTGAATCATGCAACTTTTTTTTTGTATCTTTGTCTGTTTAAATAAAGCAACAAATCAGATGAAAATAAATCTTAGATTTGAAACTTTAAAAACAATGCAAAAATAAGAATTTTTTTTAATAAACTAAATCACAGGGAGGTCTTGCCATGAAAACTCAATGGTTATTTCTTATAAGTGCTCTTTTAACACTTGGCTCTTGCGGCTCAAGTAGTTATTTGGCAACCGGTTACGATGATATTTATTATCAACCCGGCGACAAAGTGGTAAATGAAAAATATGCAACCGGTACCACCAATACCAACAATGCCACTCAATCGAATAGTACCAACAACAACAATGGGGGGTATAGCTACAACTCGCAAGAGATGTATCAGTACTACGACAGTGTGCCACAAGAAAATTATTCAAACGATGATTATTACAATAGTCAACGCTACAACGATTATGACGACGAAGATGATTACTATTCTTCTCGTCTTCGCAGGTTTCACAACCATCACTGTGGTGGTTATTATTCCACATATTACGACCCGTTTTGGGGAGTATCTGTAGGAGGTCCATTCATGTCTTTGAGTTGGGGAAGTCCTTATTATTCATCATTTTACTATGATCCATTTTACAGCTGGGGATATCCTTACTATGGTTATGGCTATGGTTACGGCGGATATTACAGCAGTGCATACTGGAGAGGATACAATCATGGCTACAACAACAGTTATGGTTACAACGATTATGGCAACAACAATAGAGGCAACAACAATTATGGTCGTCGTACCTCCGCCAGCAACGGTGGCACTAGAGCCACCAGCAATGCTGTAAACGGTGGCACAGGTCGCAGAAGTGACTACAACTATTCCGGCTCAAGATACAACAGCAATAGCAATACAGGTGGAAGCAACGGACGTAGAAGTGAATCTTACTCCACCGGCAACAACAATAACACCAACAATACCTACAACTCCGGTAGTCGTAGCAACAACAATAGCTACAACAGCGGTAGCCGTACCAACAACTCAAGCAACTACAACAATTCATCTAACCGCACCAACTCCAACGGTAACAGCTCCGGATCCTACAATCGTAGCAATTCTTCGGGTACTAGTTCCGGTTCATACAACCGTAGCAGCTCATCGGGTAGCAGCGGCTCATACAATCGCAGCAGCAGCGGAAGTAGCGGAAGCAGCAGTTGGGGCAGTGGAAGTTCTGGCGGAAGCCGTAGCTCGGGTAGCTCAGGCGGAAGCCGTAGCTCGGGAGGTAGCTCCGGTGGAAGTTCAGGAAGCCATAGCGGTGGACGTAGATAAAAAATCGTAAAACTTTGATACATAATACATTAATGCGTAGCATAGTACAAACTGTGTTACGCATTATTTTTGGAGTAAACACCCCAAAAAACAAGATTTCTTTTTTTAAAAAATTCTTCTTGATTACAATTTAAGACCAACAAAAAAATACGAATCCTATGAGAAAAATATCTTTTTGGGTTGCAATATTCAGCACTATTGGTAGTGTATTTGCACAAAATCAGAATGACGTATTGCGTTATTCACAAAATTTCTACAGTGGTACTTCTCGCTTTGTAAGTATGGGTGGAGCATTTGGAGCTTTGGGAGGCGATTTATCGAGTTTGAGTACCAACCCGGCAGGTGTAGGGGTCTATCAGCGTACCGAAATGTCGTTTAGTCCCAATGTCAACTATACTCAGTCCACTTCTCAATTTAGCCACGACAACAATATAAAAACAGACAATTCCTACAATTTCAATCTCAACAATATAGGAATGGTAGCAGCCTATAGCAGCGATGACACCAAAGGTTGGGTAGGTGCCGGGTTCGGTTTTACATACAATCGCATGAATGATTTTGCCAATAATATGAGTATTTCAGGCAAAAATACAGAAAGCTCCATGCTCGACTATTTCAAAGACATGGCTTGGGGCAATACAACCGACCAACTTTGGGAATACAGAGAAAAACTAGCGTTTGATGCATATCTCATTGATTTAAAACCGGGTACAGACAAAGAATACGACAACGCACTTTTTCCATCTTCAGAGCAAGGTGTAAAAAGAAATGACCCTATCAACATCACACAAATAAAAACCATAGAATCCAGGGGTGGTATGGGTGAATATGCTTTCTCGTTTGGTGCAAATTATTCTCACATGCTTTATCTTGGAGCTACGTTGGGGATTCAAAACGTAAAATACACAGAAAATAGTTATTACACCGAAAAAAATCATAATTTTACTGATGATAATTATAGTTTAGATTACTTTACCTTTACCGAAAACCTCAATACTAGAGGTACAGGCTTGAATATGAAATTCGGATTAATTGTAAAACCTTTGCAATGGGTAAGAATCGGAGCAGCATTACATACTCCCACTTTTTACTCATTGACAGATGAATACAACACCAAAATCGAATCCAGATTGTCGTATTTTGATGCTGAAGATGGTTTCAATCCTGATTTTGAAGGAATCCATTCTTACACTTGGACTCCCGTAGATAATCAAAAAAACGATTTAGATGCAAATATATTTGAATACCAAGTATCATCTCCCATGAAATCGCTTCTGAGTGCAGGATTTGTCATAGGCAAAATCGGTATGGTAGGGCTAGATTTCGAAATGGTGGACTATGCATCTATGCGTATATCATCTGACGATTCAGACTTCTCAGATGTGAACGATGCCATTCAAAACAATTACAAAACAACTTCCAACATACGTTTGGGAGGAGAAATCCGATTTGCTCAAGTATTCAGTGGACGTTTGGGAGCATCATATTACGGTAGTCCATACAAAGATACCAGCCGCAAAGGGGAACGCACATCATTGTCAGGTGGTTTGGGCATAAATAGCGGCAGTTTCTACATTGATTTTGCTTATGTTTACACCATGTATTCCAACAAAACCTATTTGTACGATGTATTGGAAACAGAGAAAGAAGTATCCTCTACAAACGACATAGATACCCGAAGATTTATGTTTACAATGGGCGTTAGATTCTAAAAAAAATCTTCAAAGTGACTGTGTACTATTTGCATGGTCACTTTTTTAATCATTATTACTATTTATGAACCTGCAGGAAACCACCAAACTTTTGCTTAGCGAAGACATCACTACAGTGTTGGATACGATTTCGAAATTAAGATCTTTTGGAAATGTAGAAATACTCCCATCAATGTTGGAGCTACTCAAAAACAGTAGAGATGAAGCTGTAAGAGCGAGTATTGTCAACTTTCTAAACGACATCAAAGACCCAAGAGCTATTCCAATATTGATAAAAGCCATAGAACACCCCAATTTCAAACACGATTTGCCTGAAATTGTTGGAGCTTGTTGGCAAAACGGTCTAAATTTTAGTTCCCATCTCAAAATTTTTGCAAAAGTAATGGTAACAGCCAATTATCTAACGGCAATAGAGGCAAGTACAGTCATCGAAAGCAACTTTACCGATTTGAAATCAAGCGAAATAGATGAAATTATCAGTATTATACAATCGGGTATCAATGGACAAACCAAAGACAAACAAGCCTTGATGAACCAATTGATTATAGTTTTGAACACACTGAATTAGTTTTCTGTGAGAAGTCGATTCGAAGTCAACCCTTTTCGATGCTCTATTTCGGAACAATTGCCAAAAATCTGCGGCTGTGTTTCCATTCGCCGTTGTTGATTTCTTTGTTGACCTACCAACCAAAATAGCAATAAATTATCATAATTAATTTGAAATTCAACTGAATAGCCAAACATTTTTAATTTTAGCAATAATATGTTTATATTCAGCAAAATTTCCGTAACATAATGTTAATCCATTTTGCCAAAGCATTTTGTTGCAACCTTTAAACTCACATCTTCCGCCTGCTTTTACCCAAAGTTGCAATTTTATGGTTTCGGGGATTGATTTACGATTCATGCTGAAATATATTTATCTAATTCAATATCAAGTTCTTTTTCAAGTATCGTTATGTAACTCAAATAGTAGTTGTCGCTTTTTAATGTTTCAAAAAATTCATCTTCTGTTTTTGCCATTTTTCGCAAATTTAATACTCGTTTCAAATGCTTTTCTCTATCTTTAACAAGTTCATATCGGTTTAAATTCAAAAATTGAATGAAATTGTATATTTCCATATCATTTTTATCTTCTTCAAACCGAAATGTCCCTTTCAAATATTTAAGTCGATTTTTCAAATTAGAATTTGAAGGTTGAATAATTGGCAAATAATCCCTTATTTTTCTGGGACGATTCTTATTTGCATGGTCTTTAACCAAATACCAATTGAAATAATCGTCTTCTTTATCAGGATTTTCGGCTTTTGGATAAAAGTGTTCAATCTCTTTTGTTTCTGAATTTTTAAAATATTCTTCTGTATATGCACAAAATCCCTTTTGTTCTTTGAGCAATTCGGCTCTTATCGCTCCTCGGTCTGCAACATTCGAATATTTCAGAGTGTCAGACAATATTTTTGAATCGTTATTCTTTTGTAAGAATTTCATTTTCAGCAAAATTATAATCTGTACCTATTTGTAAATATTCTTTCATCAATTCAATTCGTTTTTTTGCATCTGTTTCGTTTTTCACTAATTCTTCGAGTTGTAAAAATCGCTTGTATTTTTCTTGTCCCTTTAGCGTTAATAAACTTCTCATTCCAAAATCTTTAAACAAAATATCATTGGGGTCATCGCCAACCGGCACAGTTCCTTTTTTTGCAAAAACAAAACCTTCATCATCAAAATCTAATATAATCCGTTCGTAAGGTTCAAACTGGGCAGCGATAATTGGATTATGAGTTGAAACAAAAAATTGCGTATTCTGGTTTTCAATAATTTTACAATACACTTCATCAATTAAATCGTAGAGAAAATCGGGGAATAGACTATTTTCCGGTTCATCAACCAATAAAAAACCACGTTCTATTTTTCGATTAAAATATAAAGAATATATATGTCCAATCTTGAAAACAAAATTGCGAATTCCTGTGCTGAGTTTGTGGTATGGAACAATCTCATTATTAGATTTAACTCTAATATATGCTTTTAAATTATCAGTTAATTGTATTGGTATTTTGGCGTGTTCGTAATCAAAATACAAATTTGCTTTTTCTAAAATTTTGCTCCATAATCTTGAAATTTCAAATAATATATCATTGTTCTCTCTATTAAATGCTTCTTTCAAGTATTTATAAGATTTATCATCGTTATTTTCTGCAAAAGTTTTAAATAAATCTTCTCGATTTTTGATATTAAAAACCAGTAATCTCCAAAAGTCTTTGATTGTATTTTCGGATACTTCATTTGAAAAAGAAAAATATTTAAACAATTCCATTGCTTCATTTAACGAAATGTCTGGAATATCATCAAATAAATATGAATTTTCTGGACTTTCCGGAGGGCAGTAAATGAGCAAATCAGAATTATTATTTTGTAATAACGAAACAGAATATGAAATACCTATAGATAAGCATTCTTTTATAAATTCTATTCCTTCTTCAGAGTATTCAACATCATTTCCTTCAAACCATTCGTTGTATGCAACGTAGAATTCTTTTTGTTGTAAGAACGATAGCCAATTGCCAAAATTCTTTATAGATGCTGGAAGAATAATTGAATGACTTCGGAAATGTGCTATAATGTATTTATTGTTCTTAATAAGAATTTCAAAAACAAAAAGATTATCCGGAAAAGATTTACTTAATAGTTGTCTGTTTAGTAATTCCAAAATAGTACTTTTCCCTGTAGCGTTTCGACCAATAAAACATATTTTATCCAAAGGTTCACCGGTTTCCGGGTGTGTAAAATCCAATTCAAGATGTTTGAACTGTTGATAATCTTTGATAATAAGTTTTAATATTTTCATTTTCAATAACTATAATTCATTTGGAAAATCTTCACCAAAAACATTTCGCAAGGGATTACAAAATTCATTTATGTATTTTGCTTGACTTGCTTGTTTTAATGAACTTTGCAAATTTAGTAATTTGTTTTTAAAATTCAGCATTTGGCTATCAGTCATTTTTTCAAATAAGTCATTATTAGGAACAACAGGTAAATTAACAACCAGCCTATTGGTCCAACTATTAAAACTACCAATTATTTTGTCAACTACTTGGATTAATCCACCTAAATCGTAATCTTCAGATTTACCTGTGTCTAAATTAATTTGTTGATATGTAGTCCAGTTGTAAACACATGCAGTTAAACCAATTCCGGTTGGACGGTTGTTGCCTGTTGCGGAAAAACTAATATCTTTCCAACGTTTTAAATACCTGATAATGCGTCTGAATTGCTCTAATTCTTCATTTTTTTGATATTTCTCTCTAAATATTTCTTTCAAACGAAAAGGGGCAGCTTGTTCCCAGAGTTTTATGTCTTTACTTCCGGTTTTAGGACTTCTTGCCAAAAAATAATTTTCGGAATTCCACAAACCTTGTTCTACACAATAAATTGCAATGTCCACATGATATGTTTTTTCATCATTTTTGTGATATTGAACTCTCAAGCAAGGTCTTTTTTTCTCTACTGTTCTATTTGGACTTTGCAGGGCTTGAAAAACCAAATTTACTAATTTTTGTGGGTCGGCTTCGTTTCTTTTGATTTGAAATACTATTCCAACATCAATATCATGGTCTTCGCTGTAAAGAGGTTTAATACCGGTACGTAAATCGTAGCTTCCTTGATTAAATGTATCAAAATGTGGAATTGTAATATTGTTATGATTTGCAAAATATTTTATACAGTGTCTGATATTATCTAACAACAAATCACGCTTATCACGAAGTTTTGTATCTTCATCGTAACTAATCCTAATCTTATCATTAAATATTTTAAAATATGTTTGTGTTGTTGGCATTGTCTATCTGGTTTTGTAGTATTTCTATTTCTAAACAATCTATTTCGGAACAATTGCCAAAAATCTGCGGCTGTGTTTCCATTCGCCGTTGTTGATTTCTTTGTTGAAATCTGTGATTTGTTTTTCACAATCCGGATTATCTCGTATTAGGTCTGTGAGGTTGTTGTAAGATCCTTTTATTTTCAATAATGCAGCTACAACTTGAGCTTCGGGTGAAGCCGGAAACTTTTCAGTTAGTGATTGTGCTGTTTTTTTATCGTCTTTCAAAAATGCAAGCATCAATTTTGGTCTCAATACATTTGGTTTTTCCTTTACCAAAGCTTCTAAATATTTGATAGCCAAAACTTTATTTCCTTTTTTTATTTCTTGCATAGCTTTGAAATAATTGCCTTCTATTACACTTCCTGTAAAATCTGCATCTTTGCCCTCTTCCCAATTGATCAGTGCTATCAAATATTTCTTTTGAGGTGAATCCGGCAAGGCAGGTAGTCCTTTTTTTGCCAAATCGAAATACCCGTATTTGTAAGCTACAAAACACAAACATTCCAAACAATCGTTTTCTGTATTTTTTCCGGATTGCACTATGATTTCGAGTTTTTTGATGGCATTCAATGCACTTGTACCCAGTGCAGTAGAGGGGCGATACATGATTTGTTCCAACTCATAGTCCGGCTGTGCCATATATTTTTTCAACTGAGCAAATTTTTCATCCCTTTTTTCGTAACTCAACGGATAAGTGATATCTGCTTTGAGTTGTTGATTGAAATAAATTTTGAGTTTCGAATTCTTTACAGAAGACAGTGGTTTTGAATTGGGTGAAACAGCTCCGTTAACAAGTATTTTTCCCATAGCATCTTTCACGGTAATAGTGCCGGATTTTGGAGAAATGAAAAGTAAGTTTCCCTCTTTTTCACCAATTGCAAAATATTCGTTGGCATACACGAGTTTTCCGATTCCGGATGCTTGATATTGATAGATAGTACTTTGTTTGGTTTCAAAAGCGTTGAGTTTTTCGCCCGGATGTGCCAAAATAGGCGATGTTCCCAATGAAATTTCAATCAAACCATTGGAAATATTTGTTGTGTTCAATCTGCAACCTGTTGTAGTTTTGGGGTCAAAAACTACGATGTTGTTGATGTCTTTTTCCTGTTGATAATTTGCAACAAATCCATATTCAGGATATAGATTGTTTAGGATTTTGATGTCGGTTTTGGGTAGATTATTTTCTGCCCAAAAAGGTAACAACGAAGTTGTATTGTCGTCTGTTATGTATCCGGCAGGAAATACAATATTGTCAAACGATTTGGCAAACATGGTATAGCTTACCCAAAGTCTGCTTCCACAGGTTGTTGGATTTGGATTTTCAAGATGACAAGTCGTTTTGAAACCCGACTGATTGGGGTAAACAGTTGTATAAGTTTGCAATATTTCTTGTGCATAACGTCCATATGCCGCTGTATCTCTCAAATTTTGAAAATGCGAAAACCTCATATCCGATACCAATACAAAACTACTGTCTTTGGCTCTGTATGAGCGATATCCGGCAGGTTGTTGTATGCGACTACCCTGAGATGGATATGGAAAACTAAACTCCGAAATACCGGCAGTCCAAGGGAAAATATCAATAAAAGGTAATTTTTCGCAATCATCATACTCCTGTGAGCCACTTAGCGATGTGTTGGTGCGTAGGTCAGTGACGTTGAGCATACGCATGGCGTAGGTAGGAAGTATTTTGAGTTTCAACCACTTATTTTGAATAGTTAGCTGTGGATAGTGTGCTTTGTAACCCAAATACGATTGCAATAGAGCCGACTGCTTTTCCCGGTCAATGCGTTGTATAACAGTATCATAACTCATAGATTTTGAATCAACTGGTTGTTTCATTGAAATCAACTCTAGTTTGCGTCGATTTATTACTGTTGCAAAACTATCAGTCAATTCTTTGGACAGGGGAGCGGGTAAATAACTATACTCTGACTCAAATTCTGCAAATTTGTAAGGGTGAGTTTCGATAGTTTCAGTGACTACTATTTTTTGAGACCAAGCGAAGTAATTTATTGAAATACAAGAAATTAGGATAAGAAGTGTTTTCATCAAAAGGTTTAATAATTGTACATGGATTGCTTATGCAACTTTCCTGCAAAATTAACAAATTATAGATATTTTCAGAAAAAAAATAATTTATCCTCTTCAACAAAAATTTGAAAAAAAAAACCGCAACTTTTTGTTGCGGTTTTTTTTGGGTTTACTCAAATTTACATGCTTGGTTGTTGTCATCTATTCCCCAAACACTGCCATCTGAACCAAGAAATAGTTCTTTCATTTTGTCGCCCTCGTTGGTTTTTGCCCAGCGGCTTCCGTCCCATTTGCCTACTTGACCGTCCAAACCAATCATCCAAACATTTGCTTTGGCTAGGTTTCCACTGCCTACCATACTCACAGCTATGTATTTCGCTTTGTCGCCCGGATTGGCAGGTATCCATTTTCCGGCATCAAATTTCATCACTTGACCTGTGCCATCTATTCCCCAAGCTACGTTGGTGTTGGCTACTGCCAATTGTTTGAGTATCGTGCCGGGAGTAGTTTGTACCCATTTGGTGGACACCCATTTCCATACTTGCCCTTCTTTGTCGAGCCCCCATGGAGTACCGTCAGCACCAATGTACAAAGTTACCATTTTGTCGGCTGCGTTTTTTTCCATCCATTTGGTTCCGTTCCATTTGAGTACTTGAAAATCACTGGATCTCAATCCCCAAACAGTACCGTTAGGACTTACCACTATTTGTTTCAAAAAATCACTTAAATTGGGTTGAGCCCAAGCCTTTACTTTCCAATTGTAAACTTGTCCGTTGGAGGCAACTCCCCAACAATGTGCAGCCGATCCACACGAAATTTGATTGAGAGAGTCGCCTTTGTTGGTCGCTTCCCACTTTTTGCCGTCCCATTTTAGCACCGATTTGTTGATGTCGAGTGCCCATGTGGTGCCGTCTTGACCAATGGTAATTTGCAGAATCTGAGTACCGGGACTTTTTTTAACCCATTTTTGGGCAAAAGCCCCCAACTGAACAAATGTCAGTGTAAGGGCAACGATAAATAGTTTTTTCATGTGTGAAATTTTTTAAAAAGTTGATTACCAATAATATTAGCTAAGCAAGTCTTTCTTGCAATTTGGCTCATGCTCCTTTGTGTTGGGTTCAATCAGCAGCTGCCTATCTTACCTTCCTTGAGGGTTTCATTGGTTGTTTTGTTGTTAGATAAAGTTTATAAAAATATTGAAATATTTTGAA
>Ga0316611_1000777_pt1 | contig 10475 bp, 6 predicted proteins | sample MIS2016202_MG_FD_207675 | JGI IMG/M metagenome (GOLD analysis project Ga0316611, IMG submission 207675) | Microbial mat bacterial communities from Middle Island sinkhole, Lake Huron, Michigan, United States - MIS.2016.202 | ecosystem: Environmental > Aquatic > Freshwater > Lake > Sediment... | reverse complement strand
GTTTCGGCAATTCGTTCAACCTCCCGAAAACTCTGATATGCAAGATCGGGGCGAAGAATCCGTCCGAACGGTATATTCAGCGGGACATAAAGCTCGCTTATCAGATTCAACATCGCATTCTGATATGTCTCAAACACCAATTCCGCACAGCTTTCAACAGAATCATCTTCGCCGATCTTTTTTTCAAACAGCGCGGCATATTCTTCGATAAATTTTCCGATTTCAATTTCGGGCGGGCGCATATCCAAAGCAATTCGGGCGTACAAATGGAAAAGCGGGGTGTTCTGACACATGCGGACAGCCTCGCGCTGAAGCATGGGAAGAATCTGCCGAATGATTCCCGGATAATTGCGGTGTAAAAGAACCCGGATACGCCCATGTTCAAAAATGGTGAATAAATCACAAGCAAAATTTTTTATAGGAAAAAACCCGAAGAATCGTTCCATATCCGAAAGATTTTCAGTACTGATTTCAGAAGGACATATAAACGTTCCTGATCTTCTGAGTGCTTTTTCCAAATCAAAATCAAAGGTATGAAACTCATAATAAGCAGATTCAAGCTTTGTCAGGCATTTGTAAATTTCCATATTCTCATGCTTCTCAGAAAACAAGCTGATTTCATCCGGGAGATAAATGAATTTTCCATCTGAAACAACCATCTGATTCTCAGCCGCAGCATCTTTTACCGAAGCCATAGACCTCACTGAAATCTGAGTTCCGATCCTTGCCCTGAGATAGCGGTTTAAGGATTGCTGAATCTGAGCCAGAAGCACTGTTGACTGCATTTCTGTGCAGCTATCTCTGCCAAGCTTGGATCCAAGAGAGAGAAATTTTTTCCCCGAATCCGGATTGAGGCGGAATTTCGTCAGTCCCATCGTGATAAAGCGGGATAACTCTTTTTCGGAGAGCAGGCAAAGCCCTTTTTTCATACCGTCTGAAAAAAGCTCTGCAAGACGAATATCTTCTCTGACAACCCGGCGCAATTGCCGGATTTGCCAAGTTCGTTTTTCAGGAGGAAAGTCGCCTAAAGCTTTGGGAAGCAGATAACACAGACGAAGGCTCTGATTGTAAGAAAAATCCTGAGAAAATATCTCAGAAAGCAGACGAAGATAGATAAGGGCGGATTTAATATCTCCGGCATCAAGCATGATTGAAAGAAATTCAAGAGGAGCCGCCAGCGTGTAAGTTCCTTTTTTCAGCATGATTTCAACAGTATGCTGAAAAAGCTTCAGAAGCCTGTTGTTTTTACAGACCAGCACAGGAGGTAAAAAAACCGCCATCAGTTTTCCCAATGTCGGACCGGTCTGACCGGCTTTACGGATCAGATCGTGGTAACGGGGCATTCTGTCCGGAAACTCTGTCAGGCGATCATAACCTAATGCGACCGCCTCCCCGAAAGAGGGTTCTAAGGAATAACTCCAGATTGTATCTTCTTCGATTGTGTTGGTATCCATTGGCAATTCAAAATATATCCGCAATCAGATCATTCATCGTTTCCTGCAAATTCTCATCATCTGTCAGAGGAAGGCAGATAGCGGTTTTACAGGCTTCAGTCACAGGAATATTCTGCTGAATCAGTCGGGCGGCATAAATCAGCAGTCGGGTACTCGCGCCTTCGGTTAAGCCGTGTTCTCTGATGTTTCTGATTTTATGTGCCAGATTGACTAATTTTACCGAAAGTTCAATATCAATATTTCCCTCAGCAGCAACAATCTGAGATTCTTTCTCAATATCGGGATAATCGAACTGTATGGAAACAAATCGCTGACGGGTGCTTTGTTTGAGGTCTTTGAGAACAGACTGATAGCCGGGATTATAAGAAACAATCAGAAGAAAATCAGGATGAGCGGGCAGCACCTCTCCTTTTTTTTCGATGACAAGGGTTCGGCGGTTATCGGTCAACGGATGGATCACCACCGTTGTATCCTTGCGGGCTTCCACGACTTCATCAAGGTAGCAGATAGCACCCATCCGCACAGCGCGCGTCAGGGGACCGTCGCTCCATACGGTTTCATCATTTTTCAGAAGAAAACGCCCGATCAGATCCGATGCAAACAGGTCTTCATGGCAGGAAACCGTGATCAGCGGAACTTTCAGCAGATATGCCATATATTCCGCAAACCGGGTCTTGCCGCATCCGGTAGGTCCTTTGAGCATCACCGGAAGTCTGGAATGGTATGCTGCTTTGAACAGGCTGATCTCATTTCCTGTTTCAAGATAATACGGCTCTGTCTCTATAAGATGAGAGATGATGTCCGGATGAATTTTGTCTGGCATTGAAAACTTTCTTTACCTTCAGGTAGTTAAGTTATGATGGTTGAAGCAGATAGCAATCTGATTTTCAAGTATTTTTGTGACATATAGGAACCGAGGGCATTTTTCTTCACCATTCGCCTTTCAGAGACTTTTTTATGTACAATTTAACAGTTTTGAAGTAAGTTGACAAAGTAAAATTAAAATACTAAATTTATTATGAGAATTTGAAAGCTTGGTCATGCGGAAGCGATTACGCAGAAATTATCTGCTATGCCTGTTTCTGCCCCAGCTTATCGAAATTCAGAAAATCCATATATTCCCACTCCCGATATGCCAGCAGATAAATCTTTTTTTCAGTAGCAAGCTCTGTCATATTTTCCTCAAACCTCAGACTGGCAAAAACAGGAATCAGCCGCTTATCGCCGTATTCGGGGAACAGCTTTCTGAAAGTTTCAATATTATCTGTAAATTCATACAGATATTGTTTTTTAGGGGTGCTTTTCGCCTCGACAAGAAACACATACTCATCACTGACCGCAATCACATCAAATTCTCCCTGCAGATTCAGGCGTTTATCTTTCTTTTTCACATTGACCGAAAAATAGGTTATCTCACAATCGAAATACTTTGTTACCACCGGACGGATGGCGGGCGAAATAATATCTTCAACGAGAGTTCCCATTTTGTTTGCCAAATCGCCCCATTTTCTGTTCATGTCTTTGCGGTCCCGTTCCGTTTCATCTTTGAACACCCGCATTTCATCTTTGAAGACTCCCATTTCATCTTTGAAGACTCCCATTTCATCTTTGAAATCTTTCATTTCGGTACGCATCTCATCCTTGAACTCTCTCATCTCCTGTTTCAGCAGACGGGTATCTCTTTCCATGCGGTTCATCATGGTATCGGTATGAATCATAAACCGACCGAAAATCGCCTCAAGGCTGTCAACACGTTCCTCAATTTCAGGTGCGGCACACATATTCGTCTTCCCCCTTAAACAGATTGCAGAAATTTTCTTAATTAAGGTTAATTACACGGTATTTCAAAAAAAATCAATGTTCTTTTTGACAGTCCCGGAAACCGAATTTCAGAAATTTTCATATCTTCTTTCATTTCACTCCGAAACTCACGGCGCTGCAGCTTGAATTAATGCTGTCATGGCTGAAACAGGCAAAAAATGATGCCCGGAAGCTGAACAGTTCCGAACTGGGCATTCACACGATTGTTACCTGTTTCTCGCAGGTGCAGCCCATCCGGTGTTTTCTCAACCGGGTATCCGAAGCCGTCCGCATCATTGAGGCTGAAAATTATAATGCGCTGAAGCGGGATAAGGGGCTGGGGGAGTGAATCCGACAGGAGTTTCAAATTCTTTTTGTCCAATTTTTCGGATGAAGAAAGAATTGACTACCCGTTTTTCGGCTAATGTTTTCACTGCCTCTTGCTGAACAGTCCGAACCCTGCCGCAATCACCGCCTGCCCCAGCGAAATTCCGCCGTCATTTGTCGGCACAAGACAATGCGAAAACACCTCAAAACCGCTGCTTTCCAAGCTTTGGCGCAATCCTTTAAGCAGGATGATATTCTGAAATGATCCGCCGCTGAAAACAACCCGCTTCAAGCCGTTTTCCCTGCCGATAATAGCGCATAAATCCGAAAACAGGCAGATCAATGAGGCATGAAATTTTCCTCCTATCTCGGCAGCGGATTTTCTTTTCATCATGTCTCTGACGATGCCGCGCACTATCGGCGCAGTAAGAATCTGATAAACATTTTTCTGCCTGATCCGGTCATAATCGTAATGCGCCTGTGTGAGAATGCTCGCCATTTCCAATTCCATAGCCGCCTGCCCTTCAAAACAGACCCGGTTTCGGATTCCCATAATCCCTGCCACGCCATCAAATAATCTTCCCATTCCTGACGTAAGCGGAGAATTAACATGCTTCTTAATCATCTGAATTATCACATTAAGCGTTTTGGCGTCTTTTTCTCTGACTATCGGCAGATCAAGCCCCATAATTTCATCTCCGAAAGCATTATGAAGATACGATATAGCCATGCGCCAAGGCTCTTTAATGGCAGCCGCGCCTCCGGGCATCGGAACATAATTCAGATGAGCGGCGCGTTCAAAGCTTTTTTCATCAGCGATCAGAATTTCACCGCCCCACAGATTGCCATCTGTGCCGAATCCTGTGCCGTCAAATGCAAGCCCGATAACAGGTCCTGAAATCTTATGTTCAGCCATGCAGGACACGATATGCGCGTGGTGATGCTGAACGCCGATTTTCTGAATATTCTCCTGTTCCGAAGCATAAGCAGTGCTGAAATATCCCGGATGAAGGTCATGCGCGATAATTTCCGGCGTAATATCAAGAATCTGCTTAAGATGCCTGATGGTCATTTTGAAAAAATCGTAAGACAGCGGATTTTCCATATCCCCGATATGCTGGCTGATAAACGCCTTATCGCCTTTGGTCAGCGTTACGGTATTTTTAAGTTCCGCGCCGCAGGCAAGAACAGACGGCACGGTCTTTAACTTTGCATTTTGCATTTTGCATTTTGCATTGCTTAAAAATATCGGCGTCGGCACATAACCTCTGGAGCGGCGGATGAATCGGGGCTTTTCATCAGCCATGCGGATAATCGAATCATCGCTTCTGAGATAAATATCCCGGTTATGAATCAGAAAAAAATCCGCAATATCAGACAACCGGTCAAACGCCTCGTCATTGTCAATGACAATCGGCTCATCGGTGAGATTTGCACTGGTCATTACTAATGCAAAATGCAAAGTGCAAAGTGCAAAGTGAGAAAGAAGAATATAATGAAGGGGCGTGTAGGGCAGCATTACGCCGAAATAATTATTTTTCGGAGCAATGGCGGCTGATAAGAAATTCGGCTCTTTTTTTCTCAGCAGCACAATGGGACGCTGATGGGATTTCAATAAAGCTTCTTCTTCCGGCAATACATGGGCATAATTGCGAATAGTTTCCATATCGCAGGACATCAGCGCAAAAGGCTTTTCTTCCCGGCGTTTGCGCTCCCTGAGGCGATTCACTGCCGCATCATTGTGAGCATCCGCAGCCAGATGAAAGCCCCCAAGCCCTTTGATAGCAACAATACAACCCTGTTTTAAGAGAAGTGCGGTTTGATGAATCGTATCCGGACCTAACCCCCCATCCCCCTTCCCTGAAAGGGCAGGGGGCGCAACAGAAAAACTCCCCTCTCCGTTCCGGGGAGGGGTTTTGTTATCATACAATTCAACATGAGGACCGCAGTCAGGACAGGCATTCGGCTGGGCATGAAACCGCCGGTCTTCGGGATTATCATATTCTGCCTGACATTCTTTGCACATCCTGAAATTTTTCATGGAAGTATAGCGGCGGTCATACGGAATATCCGAAATAATGGTATATCGGGGTCCGCAATTGGTGCAGTTGATAAACGGATAGCGGTATCGCCGATCTTCAGGATTATTCATCTCCCGCAGACAATCTTCACAAACCGATACATCCGGTGAAATCAGCGTTGTTCGGTCTGAATGAGATTGACTCAGGACAATGGAAAAATCTGTAAAACCTTGTACTTGTTCAGAAATAATTAAAATATCCGTGATGCGGGACAAGGGCGGCGGATTGGCGGATAGTTCTTTGCAGAACAGGTCAATATCCGGCTCTCTTCCTTCTGCGCGGATAATCACGCCGGATGAGGTATTGGCGACCTGTCCTCTGATTTGCAGGCGTTTGGCAAGCCCATAAACAAAAGGACGAAAGCCCACACCCTGGACAATGCCGTTTATGCTGATGTGTTTTGCAATCATAACTTCATAATCTCATTCCTTTCACAGAGGGTGGTTTGTGATTCTCACAGCCGCACCTTTATCATAAAACCGCTTTCAGAAATATGAAAAAAACAGAACGGAAAATTTTTTTATCAGACGGAGGTATAAATTTTTTATCGGATTCCGGAGAAACTGAAGGTCAGATTTTCGACATTTTTGTCGAGCATCTTCTCTGATTGTCGAATATCTGCTTTGTTAATAATGTATAAGATATTATTATCACAATATTTTTTCCTTTGGCATACTTTTTGGATATATCTGCCTGTGTATTCTCAATTCAAGAAGGAGTATTAAGATGAAAAAGTACTTTGTCATTTTCAGTCTTATGTTGTGTATCGAACTGCTGACAGCAAATCATGTTCAAAGCGCATGTATTTCCATAGGGGATAATCTGGCTCTGAATATGTGTGTAACTTATAAGAATGCACAATACGGAGTTGTGCTGAGTTTTTATCCGAATCCTGCGGATACATCAGGCGCATATTGGAAACTTGAGCCTTCAAGCTTCAGACAATTATCGGATGACAGCCTGAGTTGTCAGACAATAGACACGGATCTGACGCTGAATGTCTGTGCGGAGTATCAGGGCGTCAGATACCGGTTTCAACTGGATAAATATTCAAATTCTTCTGATTCCGGCGGATTGTATTGGAAAGCAAACCTGAATACGTTTATGTCGGCTGCTGCTTCATCCGAAAGCTCACGTTCTGCGGGATGGCAGGAAGAAACGCACAGCGATAAGGCTGATCCGAATTATGATATAGTGTTTAAAGAGGGATCAGTGCTTCGTATGGATATCAGCATTGCCGCATCAGATTGGCAGACAATGCTGGCGGATATGACAAGCATATACGGCGAGTTCGGAAAAAGCGGCGGCATGGGGAATGGGCAGCAACCCGGAGGACAGCCTGTTAACGGACAAGCTCCGACAGGGCAATTGCCTGCTAATGGTCAGGTTCCGGGAGATCGTCCTAACGGGCAGATTCCGGCAGTACAGCCTCCCACCGGACAGATGCCGCCTGACGGACAAGCCCCGGCAGGCGGCGATATGGGCGGCGGAATGCCGGATTTGGGAAATGGTTCAAATCCGATATGGATGCGTTGCAATCTGACGTTCAATGGGATACAATGGAATCATGTCGGCATTCGCTTCAAAGGAAATTCATCTTTAACATCCACTTGGGGTTCAGGAATTTATAAGCTCCCGTTCAGATTGGATTTTGAAGAATTTGATGATTTGTATCCTGAAATCAAGGATCAGCGATTTTACGGTTTCAAAGAACTGAGTCTGTCCAGCGGTTTTTCAGATGATTCTCTGATCAGAGAAAAAGTAACCGCAGACATCTTCCGGGATGCGGGCGTGCCTGCACCGAGAACAGCATTTTATCGGCTTTACATAGACTACGGCGAGGGCGCGAAGTATTTCGGACTTTATACGATGGTGGAAATTCCCGATAAACCCATGCTCAAAGCTCAGTTCGGCAAGTCCGGCGGAAATCTGTATAAACCGGAAACTTCTTTCGCATCTTATAGCGAAGCCTCGTTTGACAAAGAGAGCAATAAAGATAAAGGGGATTTTTCAGATGTTTCGGCTTTATTTAACGCCATTCAGGCAGACAGAAGCAATGCGGTTTCATGGCGTTCAGGGCTGGAATCTACGTTGAATGTTGACGGATTTCTGAAATGGCTGGCAGTCAATACGGTTATTCAAAATTGGGATACCTACGGGCAGATGGCGCATAATTATTATCTTTACAACAATCCCGAAGATAATCTGCTCAATTGGATACCCTGGGATAATAATATGGCTCTGAGCAGCAAATCAGGCAAATCACCGCTTTCTCTTTCATTGAGCGAAGTCGGCACAAACTGGACCCTGATTCGCTATCTGATGGATGATTCGGTTTATAAAGCCACCTATACGGCGTATGTGCGGAAAACGGTCAGCAATGTTTTCAACCCGACCCGGATGCAGACGATTTATACAGCAGCGCACGACCTCATCCGCCCTTATGTTATCGGCACAGACGGAGAAGTTACGGGCTGCACCAATCTGAAAAGCACTGCCGCGTTTGACACCGAACTTGATTATCTGAATACGCATGTTCAGAGTCGTTATGATGAAGCCCTTAAATTAAACTGACCTAACCCCCCTGCCCCCCTTCCCTGAAAGGGAAGGGGGGAGAGAGCCAATGCCATTAAGTTAAGAGAAGAATGTCTGAAATTCCGTATTTTATGAAATAATAACTCTGCGGAAGACAGATTCATAACTGACTGCTTTTTTCACTCTCCGATATCCGCAACGGATATCGGACAGTATCAGAATCCCATCCGGTTTTTCGGAAACCGGAAACATACATTTATCCTTCCGGCTAGTATGACAAAATCGGATGTTATACAGGGTGCATTATTTATGCCATAATCAGAAATTCAGATCAACAATAATTTCCGGCAAACCTTTAAAAAAATTATATTATACTTAATTTATTATGTTTATTTACAGACAGCTTTTTATTTTGTAAAATCGTAAAAAAGTTCTTGCTTTTTTATATCGGCGGATGTATTGACTGACTCAATTATGAAGGCTTTCCGGCTAGCATGTCAGAACAGCATACTAGCCAGAAAAAAAACTGTTCAATCACTGGTTAGCTAATTTTTTGAAATAGGAATGACATATGCTAAAGATTCATTTTTTAAATGTTGGTCACGGTGATTGCTGTCTTGTTGAATTTATAGATAATTCAAGAGTAGCTATGATTGATATAAATAGAACTGCTGAAATGGATAAAAATTCTGTAAAAGAAATTTATGAATCCTCATTTCAAGGAGAACAAGATATAAATAGATGGCTTTTTGAAGCAGGAGTTATCAACTCTTCGGTTTTGTTGGAAAAAGCTGGTTATGATATTCAATTACAAGATCCTCTTGAATATTTGAAAAATAATAATATTACATCAATTTTTAGATATATTTCAACGCATCCTCATATAGACCATTTATCCGGTTTTCACGATTTGATAACTAATTTAAATATATATAATTTATGGATTATTAAAAATAGCTATACACAAGATGAAGAAAAACTAACAGAATCACAGAAAAAGGATTGGAAATTATATAAAAAATTCTGTGATACAAGCAATAATGAGATAGATGGAATAACTGTAATTCGACCAGAAGAAGGCAGTAAAGCTGAATATTATACACAAGATAATATTTCAATATTGGCTCCAAATGCTGCTCTTAAAAAAGAAGGCGAATCCAATACTAATGAAATGAGTTATGTTTTACTGATAACATATAATGGACGTAAGATATTATTACCAGGAGATGCTGAAGAGAAAACGTGGAAGCATATAGTTGAAAACTATAGCTCAGAGATTAAAGGTATTGATATACTTAAGGCTGCACATCATGGAAGAGATAGCGGATATTATCAACCAGCTGTTAAAATTATGTCACCTACAGTAACTATTGTCTCTGTTGGCAAAAAACCTGATACAGACGCTTCTAACAAATACAAGCAATATTCTAATTATGTTTGGTCAACCCGTTGGAAAGGTAATATTGTGTTTACGATAGATGACAATGGAAAAATTAGTTATGATACTCAATATGAAAGGTAATGTTTAATCTGTAACTTATAATTATAAGAGTCGTTCCAGTTTATTTACATATGGGAGAATCTGTAAAATGGAAAAGATTTTTGAGAAGATTGGGACGTATAATTTATTTAATTATTTTTTTCCGGGTGTTATTTTTACTTATCTACTAAATTCAATGGTTAAATATAATTTAATACAATCTGATATAATAATGGGACTTTTTTTGTATTATTTTATTGGTATGATAATAAGTCGTATCGGCTCATTACTGATAGAACCAGCATTAAAAAGATTACTAAAAATTGAATTTTCATCATATAAGGATTATGCTGATTCGTCTAAAAAAGATGATAAGATTCAGTTGCTTGTTGAAGTAACCAATACATATAGAACAATTATCGCAATTCCTATAACAATAACGATTGTATGGGTTTATAAAATATTGCAGGTTTATTTAAACTTTAGGCATGAGATTGGTTGGGTTACGTTAATGGTAATGTTAGTAATAATATTTTCCGTGTCATATAAAAAACAATCTGAATACGTAAAAAAACGTGTTGAAGCCAATAAATAAATAATTGTTGACAAGATTGAAAAACGCTAACCAGTCGTTCCACCGGACAGCCCTATCGGGCTGCCGGTGAACTCGTTGTTATGCCGGAAAAAAATCTGCAGACGGCGTTTGCGATGTTATAGGGTATCATCTGATTTCCGAACTCAGGCACGATGCGAACCTCCGCTGCTTATATGAAGCTCCGGGGCAGACCGGAAGTGTAT
>Ga0316611_1000771_pt1 | contig 10491 bp, 9 predicted proteins | sample MIS2016202_MG_FD_207675 | JGI IMG/M metagenome (GOLD analysis project Ga0316611, IMG submission 207675) | Microbial mat bacterial communities from Middle Island sinkhole, Lake Huron, Michigan, United States - MIS.2016.202 | ecosystem: Environmental > Aquatic > Freshwater > Lake > Sediment... | reverse complement strand
TAGAGCTTCATATTTTTTTTGTAAACTTAGGGTTGGATTAAGAAAAAATGTTTTGTCCATAAAATGAGGGTGCTAAATTGATTATACCGCAAAGATAAATATTGTTATAATTATAACCAAATAAAATATACAGAAAAAATAAAAATTTTATCTAAAAAAATCTATATTGCTCATTATTAGCATATTACAAAATAATAGAAATTTATTAAACATCTGATAATTAAGTAGATAGGAAATTCGTTTAATATCAAAAATATTTGGATAAAAGGATAGATTTATGAAATACCATCAAAGTATAACAAAATTATAAACCCTCAAATTGTGCGTCTCCAATCCTCAAAAAAACTGAATGAGAAATAATAATAATTCATCTATCTACTACATAATGAGGTAGTTATAAGGCTGTTCGATTGATAGCATTATAGGTTTTTGAGGGTAGGAAACTTGTGTAAAAATCCCTGTTGAACCAACATGTTACAATAGATTGTAGTTGTGGAGTAAGTGTGGGAGTGCGGGTCGTAGACATGATTATAGGCATGTTTCTATAATTACTGATTCGCTTTACTCTTGCAGCAAGTTCTAATCCGGTCATGTTGGGCATTTCCAAATCAGAAACTAACATATCTATAGCTTCTCCGTTGATAAAATAATTGTAGGCTGATAGACCATCGCTGGCTTTGATAACACGATATCCTTTTTTTTCAAGAAATGATGATACTAAGTTTCTTTGAACTTCATAATCATCGGCAACAAGTATGGTTTTCATATTTTGTAGTTTTGGTTTGTTGGATAATGCAAAACTACAAACATAATTTTTTTAAGAATATAGAAACTATACTTAAATTCAGTTGTTTTTTTACTATATTTTGGTTGCGTAAATTTACATAGAAACCAATTTGTTTTTTATTGCATACAAAACAAGCGAAACTGAGTTATTGGTCTTAGTTTTTGACATTAGGTTGTATCTATGTCGTTCTATCGTACGATGATTGATAAATAGTTTTTCTCCGATTTCATAATTGGTATGCCCTTGACAAATCAAAGAAAGTACTTCCTTTTCTCTTGGGGTAAAAAGGTGAGTGAGTTCACCTTCGGTTGTTTTGGTTTTCATGCGGTTGAGTACATTCAACAACAATTTTTGCGAAAAAAAGGTTTCTCCTTTCATCACTTTTTCAATGGCTGTAACTAGTTCAAATGTTTCAGAATCTTTGAGTACAAATCCCTTCACTCCAATTTCGTACAACTGCTCGTAATACTCTACTTCATCGAACAGCGAAAGCATGAGTATTCTAATATTTGGATATAATTTTAGAGATTCTTTTGCAGCTGTAATGCCATCCATGACAGGCATTTTTATATCCATGATAACCAAATCTACTGGTGTAGTTTTTAGTTTCTCCAAATATTCCACCCCATTAGACGATTCATGTACAATACCAACTACTTTGGTTGTTTCCAAAATCATTTTCAACCCCTTGCGAAAAATGGGGTGATCATCAACAATCATACAAGATTTGTTGTTCATATACTTGATTACTTACTTAAATTTCACCAGAAAATTATCTGAAGGAAAACCGTTTGAGCCAAACAAATAAAGGCTACCATCGGGAGCGATACTGATATTTGGACTTTTTTCGTTGTCTGTGCTTCCAAAATTGATATCTTCTGTCTTGTTTCCTTGGTTATCTAGTTTCAAAATCCATACGTCATCATCTTTGTCGCCCCCTTGGTCACTCAATCCCGCCAAATACAAATTCCCAGAGCTCGCTTCCACCAACGAATACCCAATATCGTGTAGTGAAGCTTTGTCATAAGTTTTTTCCCATGATTTTGCCCCGTTTGCATCTAATTTAGCAACCCATAAATCGCTTTTTATGGGTTTATTGAAATCGTAGTATCTACCGCCCAACACAACACCTCCATCTGAAGAAAATGTAATTGAATATGTTTTGTAGTATTCGGGATTGTAATACTCCCATATTTTTGTACCTGAAGCATCTAGTTTGATTGTCCAATATTCACCGCCACACAATATTTGATCTTGTGCGTTAATCACCACTGAGTTTGGAACGCCTTTGCCTCTTTTGGTTTGTCCTTCACCGGGGAATACTTTGTTCCATATTTCGTTACCTGAAGCGTCTAGTTTTATGAGTATGAAACTTCTATTTCCATTCGCAAGTGCTTCATATCCAGCTACCACGATTTGGTTGCTCTGCGAAACTCCTACAGCTAGTGCTCCACTTTTCTCATAAAATTTTTCCCAAACAGTATTACCGTTTGCATCTATTTTTATTATCCATATTCTTCCGTTAACAGCACCTTTGGCTTCATAGTGTCCTACGGCTACAAAACCGTTGTCGTTGGTTGGAGCTATGGCAGAAAAAATGTCATCAAGTTTTGAGCCTAATTGTTTTTCCCACAATATTTTACCCTGTGTGTTTAGTTTGGCAATCCACGCATCGTTGTACCATTTTTCGCCTTGTTTGGTATAACCTGCCACTATTATTTCATTGCTGTTTGTTAGTGCCATTCCTGTTGCTTTATCGTCTTTTTCGTTGTGGTCTAATACGCGAACCCAGTCAATATTATCTTTCGAATATTTGTTTTGAGTCAGTAAAGCTCCACCCAAAAAATCCGATTTCAAATTTAAACCTGAAATATAGTTGTCTCCGGAATATTTGGAGTTAACATCTTTAAAATCACTACGTGAAGAGGCATTTTTCATGCGTTCTATTGTTAATTTGTCCCTAAGTGCTTGTACATCTTTGAGTTGTTTAGCATCAGGATATTTGGAGATAAAATCGTTGCAACCTTCAATAGAACCACTGTTTCTGATTTGATCGTAGGCTATTTGATTGCGAATATCTTTTGCTTCTTCAAGGTATTCATTTTCAGTACCGTAGGTTTGAATATACATATCAAGAGCCGGGATTGAATTGCTCATTTTTACTTCGTTGAGTGCCAACTTATTTCTTATTTTTATAGCTTCAGCCATGTTTTCGAAATAAGGATATTTCTTAATGAAATCGCTCAAAGCCTGAGAAGTATTTATCCGTTGGGCATTATCAAATTCCAAATCACCTTTCATGTGGAGGGCTTCGCGTTGATATTTCGCACCACCAACTTTGGTAATAAATTCGTCAACCGCTTTTAGTGATTTTTCTTGACGCACTCTTTCAAACAGTTTGTCTTCTATTCTATCTATCTGAGGTTGAATACTATCCTCGTTGAACAACTCAGAAAGATTTGCCAACTCACCCTTCTTGGTTTTTGCATAATTGGGATATGTTTTTTGCGATTCTTTAGCATATCTAAAAGCCTCATACAAATTAGGGTTATCGTATTCCGGATGTGCATAAACAACAGACAACCCATAACAAGCTGCTGAATTGTATTTGTACATTTTGTATGCCTGATTCAAAATAGTTGATGCTTCTTTGAGATCGCTTGTTTTGGCATTATCCAATTTTTTCAATGCTTTTTTTACGTCCTGTGCATTTGATATACAGAAACTTATACTAAACAAAATTAGGATTATGGTTTTCATGTTAAGATTCGATTTTAAAACGTTAGATAATGCAAAGCTAAATAAAATTTTTAATTATTCGTAATTCTCAATCATTTGTTGCAGTTTATGAATTTTGTCATAAATTTTTCTGAAAAATTTATAACGCTGTTTTTGAGCACTTCCACTTATCATGGTTGACTTTTTTATGAGATTGTTAATCCAAACTTGTGTTTGTTCTGCAAAAGCAGGAGAAGTTGTAGACAACTTATTGAAAGTCTGAAAACTAAGATAGGTTGTAGCTGTATTGTTTTGTTTGGTCAGAATACAATTATTTCCAATTTCAATATCACTACTATAAAGTGTGTATGTCGCAGGTTGTCCTCGTTGTCCTTGATATACTTTTAGGGACGATTCTGCCTGTTTTTCAATGGCATTCATTATTTTTGTAAATTCGTAACAGAGATTCAATGCCAATTTTTTCTCTGCAAATTGACCGGACTCCCAATAAAACTCTATTTGTTTCAAAGTACTATTTACGGAGTCTTCTGTCCATATTTCTGTGGAAGGTATTTCTGCATAAACTTTGTAAATTTCTTTTGTAATTTCTTCAATCAATGGATTGTCCAATTCTCCTTCAAATTTTTTCCCTTGAAAATCCGGAAGATTTACAACCTCTTTCATCCAATAAAATGCCTTGAAATGTATCATCAATTGACTGGAGAAATGATGAAATATTGGAATGTCTATGGCTGCGTAAATGACTTCACTATTGGAGGTTTGTCGCAATGTTTGCATTACTTTGAGAATGGATAGCAAATATTGGTGAAATCCTTGATTGTTGTCCAATAAGTCGTATGAGAATGATACAGAACCAACAGAATCCGGTAAAAATAAATTTACAGGAATTTTAAATTTTTCGCTTACCAAAGCAACCTCGTTCAATGTAAATTCAGTTTCACATCTCAGCCGACGATAAACACTATCCGTACTAATTCCCAATAAATCAGCTAGTTCCTCCACAAGAGATACATTGTGTGGAATACTTGCTTTGATTTGGTTGACTAGTTTTTGTTGTAAATTTCTATGTAAATCTGACATAAAACTGAAATTTTAATTGGTACAAAAATATAAAATATTTGTGAATTTTTGCATAAAATGCAATACATAATTTATCTGGTTGCAAAAAATGCAAAACTATTGATTTTGGTTTTATTGAAATGGATTGCATAAGCGCAAATTGCGTTTTTGAAATCATTGCTGGTAATTCTCAATTTTTATACATCACCAAATTGTTGGAATTTTGTATCGTAATCATCAATCAATTTTTTCACAAAAAAAATCAAAATAATATGAAAACTCTTCTTTATGTATTCGTGTCCCTTTTTATTTTTACTATGGGCTATTCTCAAAATCAAAACAACAAACGAAAATCTTTGGCTGTTTTGAATATTGACTGTCAAAATATCAACATGACCCCCGAACAAATGGGCAATCTGGTGAGAATCGAAATTGACAAACTAGATTCGTTTGAAGTAATGGATAGATACGATGTTAAGTATCTTATAGACAAACACAAATTGAACATTGGAAATTGTTATGGTAAAATTTGTTTGGTAGAAGTAGGTGAAACCATCAATAGCGAAAAATTATTAACCGGAAGTGTGGAGCTTTTAGGTGAAAATATTGTGGTCACTCTTAGATTGATAGACGTAAAATCATCTGCGATTGAAAAAACAAAAATTATGGAATTTCTCAATTTACAAAAAGAGTTACCACAAATGGTCCGTATCACATTACAATCGTTGTTTGGTTTGCAAATAGACAAACAACAAATGGAACAATTGACCCGTCAAAATTTATTGGAAAATCAAATGGTTAATCCTAACAAAGATAGATTGAATCTTACGGGACCTCGTATGGGGGCAACAGTGTTTACAGGAAAAACTGCAGAAATCATGTCGGAATCCAAAGATTTGGGTGGATACAATGCTTATCCTGTGATGTTTCAATTTGGTTATCAGTTTGAAGTTCAATATCTTAACTCCAGCAACTGGCAGGCATTGTTTGAATTTGTACCCAATGTTACGGGGTTGGATCAAAATATATTTATTCCGTCATTGACCATTATGAATGGGTTGAGAAATAATGTTAATGGTTGGGAAATTGGTTTGGGTCCCATATTTTCTATCGTAAAACGTGGAAATGGTTATTATGATGAATCTGGGGCTTGGTATGGTCCTAATACAGATATTAGTCAAGCTGTTGGAACTCTTACTTTTGCTAAAAGATTGGACAACAGAGGAACTGCAGAACTCAATACAGGATTTATTTTTGCCATTGGAAAAACTTTCAGAAGCGGTAAATTGAATATTCCGGTGAATGCTTATGTTGTTCCCCATATAGATGGGATAAGATTTGGAGTATCTTTTGGATATAACGCCAAAAATAAATAATTTATAACAAAAATTATATTTAGCGATAATTTTCCATTATCGCTAAATATTTTATATGATTCAATTTATTGATAATCAATGAATTAAATCCTTCATAAATGTACTGACTTTTTCTTTCAAACTGCCCTGTTCGTCCACCGCTTTGATAAATGCACTTCCAATAATGGCTCCGTTTGCATATTTACATGCTCTTGTGAAAGTTTCTTTGTTGGAAATACCAAAACCAATCAATTTCGGATTTGTCAATTTCATATTTTCAATGCGTTTGAAATACACTTCTTGATCGTTAGCAATAGCTGTTTTGGCTCCGGTAGTAGCTGCAGAAGAAACCATGTATATGAAACCATTGGTTAGAGAATCAATAAGTCTAATTCTATTTTCTGTAGTTTGCGGAGTTATCAAAAATATATTTGACAAATTGTGTTGTAAAAATATAGTTTTGTATTCACTTTCGTAAATATCCATTGGCAAATCCGGAAGTATTAAACCATCAATACCGATTTCATTGCATTTTTTACAAAAATTTTCTATTCCATATTGATAAATGGGATTGAGGTAACCCATCATTATCAAAGGAATTTTTACTGTTTGGCGTACATCTTTGATTTGTTCAAACAGAATTTTGAGAGACATACCATTTTCGAGGGCTTTTTGACTACTTTGTTGTATGGTTGTTCCATCTGCCATAGGGTCAGAAAAAGGAATACCGATTTCAATCAAATCTGCACCATTTTTCTCCAATTCCACTATGGTTTCCAACGTATCAGTCAACTTAGGGAAACCTGCTGTAAAATAAACAGATAATATATTTTTTTGTTTTTTTGCAAACAATTTGTTGATACGATTCATAATGTTTTAAAATTTCAAGTGTTTGATGTAAGTATCCAAGTCTTTGTCGCCTCTTCCCGAAACGCACACAACGACACAGTCTTCAGGTTTAAATTTCATTTTTGGTAACGCAGCCAAAGCATGTGCAGACTCCATTGCCGGTATGATACCTTCAGTTCTCGTCAGTTCCAATGCAGCATCAAGAGCTTCTTTGTCCGTTGCATGTAGGTAAGTACCTCTGCCGGTTGCATGTAAATGGGCATGAATCGGTCCAACTCCCGGATAGTCCAAACCTGCGCTAATAGAATAAGGCTCAGTGATTTGACCATCTTCGTTTTGCATAAGCATCGTACGACATCCATGTATGATTCCTTCGCGACCAAGCACCAAAGTAGCCGCAGATTCCCCACTGTCCACTCCATGCCCGGCAGCTTCCACAGCAACCAATTTTACATGAGGAAAATCGAGATAGTGATAAAAAGCACCTGTCGCATTGCTTCCCCCTCCAACGCATGCAATCACATGGGTAGGAAATTCGCTACCGGTTTTCTGCAACAATTGAAAACGAATTTCTTGACTGATAACGGATTGAAATCTCGCTACCATATCCGGATAGGGGTGAGGTCCAATAGTTGAACCAATGATATAAAACGTATTTTCAGGATTGTTTATCCAATCACGAATTGCCTCGTTAGTTGCATCTTTCAAAGTCATATTTCCACTCGTAACTGAGGATACAGTTGCTCCCAACATTCTCATTCTCGCCACATTAGGAGCTTGACGTTCTATATCTGTTTTGCCCATATAAACCACACACTCCATGTCCATCAATGCACATACGGTGGCAGTGGCAACACCATGCTGTCCTGCTCCTGTTTCTGCAATGATTCGTTTTTTTCCCATCCGTTGGGCAAGAAGAATTTGACCGATAGTATTGTTGATTTTATGCGCTCCGGTGTGATTCAAATCTTCGCGTTTCAGATAAATATTCGTTTTGTATTTTTCACTCAGTCGTTTGGCAAAATACAAAGGGCTTGGTCGCCCTGCATAATCTCGCAGTAGAGTGATATATTCTTGTTGAAAATCCGGTGTTTCAATGATTTTCAGATAATTTTCTTTGAGTTCTTCCACGTTAGGATATAACATTTCCGGTACAAATGCTCCACCAAATCTGCCATAAAAACCATTTTCGTCAACATTGTAATTCATAATTCTTTAATGCTTTATTTGTTGAATAAACTTTTTCAATTTTTGAACGTCTTTTACGCCCGGTTCTGTTTCAAATCGGCTGTTGACATCTAAACCAACGAGCATTTGATGTTTGATTTTTGCTATTTTGTCTAAGTCATCGAGCCCCACGCCTCCGCTCAATAGAAACGGAACTTTTCCGGTGTATTTTTTTAAAATTTCCCAGTCAAATTTTGTCCCACTGCCTCCAAATCCGATAGTTTTGGTATCAAAAATGAAATATGCACAATATTTTTCGTAATTTTTTACTTCGTTCCAATCAAATTCTTCGTCTATACTGAAGGCTTTGATGATTTTTGTATCCAACCACGATAACTCTTTGCAATACTCCCAACTTTCGTTACCATGCAATTGTACAAAATCAAATTTGTGAAGTATTTTGATTGCCATCAAATCTGCAACAGGTAAATTCACAAATACTCCCACTTTTTTGCAATCTTTGGGTACTAAATCTGTGATTTTTGTATCAAAATTTTCTCCAACATATCTACCGGAAGGAGGGTAAAAGATAAAACCTACAAAATCAGGTTTCAATGCCAAAATGTCTATCACATTTTGCTCCTCACGCATTCCACATATTTTTACTTTCATAAATATGAAATTATATTACATTTAAACTATTGAAAAACGAAGAAAATGCTTCGTGCGGTTTCTCGTATTTCATAAACCGTTCTCCCATCAAAAAACCTTTGTATCCTACTGATTGCAAAACTTTTATATTGTCAATTGTAGATATTCCGCTTTCTGATATTTTTAAACAATGTGTCGGGATTTTTTCCGACAAATCTATAGAAGTTTGAATATTTACTTCAAATGTTTTCAAATTTCTATTGTTAACTCCCACTATATCAATGTATTCATTGATATGGTCTAGTTCCATTTCATTGTGAATTTCCAACAATGTTTCCAATCCCAATGATTTTGCAAATTTAGCAAATCTCATGGATTCTTCAACTGAAATTGAGGCTGCAATCAATAATATAATGTCTGCACCATAAATTTTAGCTTCAACTATCTGATATTCATCTACCATGAAGTCTTTTCTAAGAATCGGTGCGGTCAATACAGCGCTCACTTTTTCCAAATCTTCCAAACTTCCTCCAAAATACTTTTGGTCAGTAAGTACCGATACTCCGGCTGCTCCTGCTTGTATATATCCGGACGTAACTGTGACAGCATCAACTTTGTCATTGATTACACCTAAAGAAGGGGATTTGCGTTTAAATTCAGAAATGATTCCTATTTTTTTTTCCAACAACGATTTTTTCATTGAGTAATGACTATTTTTCGTAGTCATTATTTTTTTCTCCAAATCAACAAGCGGTAATAGAAGTTTCTTTTCTGCTACTTCTACTCTTTTGTTTGCATTGATTTCATCTAATATCGTCATATTTCTTATTTGTTTAGAAGAGTTTTGAATGTTTTTAACGCTTTCCCGGATTGAATGCTTTCTCTCGCCATCAATACACAATCTTTCAAAGAAATATTTTGTTTTTGACACTTTATGGCAACTGCTGCATTGGCTTCAACTGCTTGTGTTTGAGCTATAGTCGCTTTATTTTCGAGTACATTCAAAAATATTTTGGCAGCTTCTTCAATCGTTTCTCCTCCATACAATTCTTGGGGTTGTAAGGTATTCAATCCCAAATCTTCCGGAGTTAATATCAATTCTTCTGTATTGGAAATGTATTTGAAAGCACCGGTTAATGATATTTCATCGTAACCGTCCAACGCGTGTACAACTACAAATTGTTGTTTGGTTTCTTGAAAAAGATAATTGTACAAACGTGCCAACTGATTGCTAAATACGCCTGTCATTTGTGCTGCCGGTTTACAGGGATTAACTACCGGACCTAACATGTTGAAAAAAGTTTTTACACCCAGATTTTGACGTACCGGAGCCACATTTTTCATTGCCGGGTGGAACAAAGGAGCGTGCATAAAACAAATGCCGGCTTTTTCTATTTCGTTTCTCAATTTTCCGGTGTCGTTCGAAAATTGATAACCAAAATAAGTCAAAATATCTGACGAACCACAAGCCGATGTTACGCTTTTGTTGCCGTGTTTGGCAACTTTGGCTCCTGTACCTGCTACTACAAATGAGGCACAAGTAGAAATGTTAAACGTATTCTTATTATCGCCTCCGGTACCACACAAATCAATAGGTTTGTACTCATCTAAATCTACTTTAACGCAAAGCTCTAATAACGCCTCACGAAAACCTAAAAATTCTTCAACTGTGATACTTCGCATGATGAAAACAGCAAGAAATGCAGCAATTTGACTTTCGTTGTATTTACCACTGCTTATGTTTTTGAGTACTTCTTTGGCTTGTTCTTTAGACAAGGTTTTGTGTTCAAACAAGTAATTCAATATTTGTTTCATGTGTAAATAATTATGTAATAATTTGATTTTCATGCTCCTTTGTGGAATGGTTGATTGGCGGTAGCCCAT
>Ga0316611_1000768_pt1 | contig 10508 bp, 10 predicted proteins | sample MIS2016202_MG_FD_207675 | JGI IMG/M metagenome (GOLD analysis project Ga0316611, IMG submission 207675) | Microbial mat bacterial communities from Middle Island sinkhole, Lake Huron, Michigan, United States - MIS.2016.202 | ecosystem: Environmental > Aquatic > Freshwater > Lake > Sediment... | reverse complement strand
TACAGTATAACAATACTGATAAAAATGCTATGTGTCTAATTAAATTAAATGGGGGTGTTTAAATGATTGATTATAAAAATGTTATTTTTAAAGAAGTACACATTAAGCAACTAACAGTAGGAGCTAATGCAAGAATAGCTATAGGAACAGTATCTTATCCTTGGTCACTAAAAGTGCTTGAATCCACAGGAGCTATTGGTTTCTATGCAGACGCCCTTTCTGGCACAGCAAGGTTTTATGTTAATCCTGATGGCTCAATAATAGCGGGGAATGCAACCAGTACTGGTAGTACATCTATTGCAAACATAGGAACACTAGATGGGAGATATGGTTCCTTGGCTACAGCCAATGCGTGGAGTTTATTACAAACATTTAGTAAAGGTATAAATGCTAAGGGTATAGCTACTATTGATTATGATAGTGAGGTTACACATACTTCGTTAAGTATAGTAAACAACAAAACAAGTAACCAACTTTGGACTGTGAGAGTCAACGAGACTAGTAAAAGTCTCGAAATATTGAGATCTACACAGTCAAGCACCCCTATAGCATCGTTTCTTAATGATGGATCTGTAACTATCCCAGGTATTACGCGAATACAGAATATTGTTTTTTCAGGCTCTAACGAAATGAGTTCAAGCTCTGGGTTTTTCATGCAGTATAACACAAATGGCGATATCAACTGTAATGGTGGCACAAGCACAGGAAATTTAATTTCAAACAATTTCACAAAACTTGGTTCCTCTGCACCTTTAGTTAAAATGAAAAAGCTAACAGGCTCTACTGGAGCAGTTGGTTCGACAACTAGTATCGCCCATGGAATTGCTGACTACACTAAAATTTTAGCGATTGATGTTTTGGTCGCCAGTTTGTATCTGCCCAACGACCCAACACCTGCTAATAATTTTTATGTCCGCTATGGTGCAACAAATGTTGACGTGATTTTAGGAGCTTCAGCCACAACTATTGCAACTAGTAAATCAATTAAGGTGTTAATCACCTACGAAGAATAGACTTGCTAACCTTGTTAATAAGCGGGTATACGTGGTATATTTGTAGTAATAACATATTGTATAGGTGGTGAAACATGAGAAGAACGAAAAACTTAAAGATACCTTTGATAGAAAACGGCCAGGATAACTGGGCTACACTATATTGGGAAGCTATGGAGAAAATAGATGAACTAGGTAAAAAAGACGGAAACGTATTTACTAGTTTTGACAGAGTTAAACTTGACTCTATAGAGATGTATGCTAACAATTATACGCATCCAGCAACTCATCCAGCTAGTATTATTGTAACTGACGCTGATAATAGGTTTGTAACAGATATAGAAAAAGGCGTTTGGAGTGGTAAACTATCTGACGCATTATCTGATGATAAAATTTATGGTAGAAAAAATGCCGCCTGGGTAGAGGTTACAGGAGGCTCGGGGGATACAACCTTTTATGCCACAACCATGGTTGAACTTTTATCAGCACCAACAGCTGTTTCTGCGGTAACATTACTTGGGTATAACTCTCAAGGCGATGGAGGCGGTGGTATATTTGTTTGGGATGCTAGTAAAAATAAATCTTTACATAACGGGGTAACAATTGTTGACCCAGATAAAGTGTTTCCAAGTGATTGAGGTAATTCTTCATTAGTTAATTCTTGGTACAGTGCCGGAATTGGACTAGGTTGCTGGGTAAAAAATAGTGTAGATAATAACTCACCACAAATGCCCAGAACAAAACTAGTTTTTAGGGGCACTTATGATTTTTATGTTTATGGTGATTATTTTATTATGGATGGGTTTAGATTTAATGGGACTGTTTCTAAAAAGAGTGAATTATTAGTAAAAAACAATATTGAATTAAGTGGTGGCTCCGGTAATGCAGGGGTTGCAACTTTAGCTGTAGCAAACAGAGACTATTTTGATATTTTACAGCAAAATACTTGGTTCGCAGCGTTCGCTTGTATAAATGATGACAGACCCAACCAGACATGTTTTTATAGAACGGTGCCTTTTCTAAGAGTTCATAGTGTATCAGGTAATAAGTTGTTTTTAGCCCAATACATGGGGAGAGATTACACAGGTATAGGTAATAAAGCAAATTTATCTTGGGACACTAGTGCCCTTATTGGTAAAGAGATATTAATATGTAGCGAAACGTTTCCTGGTACACGAACAAACCACCCGTCTGGGAGGATTACTAAAATAACAGCAGCAGATAATGAATCCATAACTGTTGAGGAAGCTGGAACTATCAGTGAGTTTGATTATGTCCTACCTGCCCCGGATGCAAAGTATTTTCACTACTGCGGTTCTGTTTATTTTGATACTGCGGCTATAATGAATTTTGCTGACACTGGTACACATGTCGGCACCAGGAGTGTAAATATATACACAACTGTGCCAACTGGAGCGGTTACTACAGGGACTACTGTAAATTGTCATGGTCATATAAGCCCACTAGCTACCGCTATAGTTATAAATAACTCTGTGGGAAGTTATTTAAAGACCCCTTTTGGATTTAACGAACTGTTTGAAGATGGTGGGTTACATACCGTTGCTTATGTTGGCGGTGTAGTTGACACATTCAGGGATACTATGCTAACGGTACCTTTTATTTTTGGACAACGATTTGTCTACAAAACCTCTGGTACTGATGCAAAATATAGAAATTCACATAAAATGTTAGTTCTAGGTTATATAGAACCATAAAAGGAGATTAATATGGCATATTTAGGCGAGTGGTCAACATTGGTTGGAAGTGGGGCTATAAATGATACAGTGACACATGACAGGTCACTATACACATTGTTAGTGAATATTGCTAATATAACATTGAGTGAGCCATCAACAACCAATACTAACTATAGATGTGATGTTGGTGCAACCCCAATGACGTTAGAGGCTACCGAAGATGTTGAAGGGCTTAAGACTTTTAAACGTTCACGGGCTATAATATGTAAAGGATTGGCAGTAGGCACCCTTAATTCTACATATATAGATTTTGTTGACAATAATGATGTCGTGCAGGGTAGGGTAGGTCAAGCTTCATCCGGTACAGATGAAACTTATTTATATAATGGTGTGGATGGTGCAGGTATTAGACTGTCAACAACTAATGGTTATATAAACATGCTTGGTATCCCTAAAAGTTCGGCTGCAATTGATGTTTCGGATAGCGACTACCTTTTAAATATTAGTGCAATGGATATTAGATACTTGAAAAATATGGTTAACGCTACATTTTTATCAACATTGTACTCGTCTACAGGAGGTATTGGTGAAAATACTAGAGCAAGATTATATTCTACATATACTGGCGGTGGTAGCGGTTATGGTGGCTCGTTAATAATAGAGACAAGAAATAGTAGTAACGCTTGGGTTAGTAGTATGACAATAAGTGATACGGGGTCTATTGTTGCACCGTCTGCATCAACAGTAACTGCAACGTCTATCGCTAATGTTGGTACACTAGATTTAAGATATCGGACACTTATTGATGTAACATTTACCGGAAATGGTAATAATATAAAACTAAAAGGAACTTCCGCAGGTGTCGCAGCCTCCCCTTACCTACGATTCTATGATTCTGCGGACGATGCTCTAGGGTACTTCGGTGTTGGTTCCACAGGAAACAATGATATAATAATGGCGTGCGAAAAGGTTGATGGTAAATTTAAAGTTGTTACCGGTGGTTCTACCAACTTTATTATATCTGCTGCTGGGTACGCCACCCTAGGCTCAGGTTCACCAGCAATAAAAATGAAAAAAGTAACCGGGACAACAGGTTCAACTGACGGGGCATCTGTAAATATAGCCCATGGATTGACTGCTAGTAAAATACTTGCTATAGATGTACTGGTTACAGATGCCTCAAATAATAGGTATTCTCCGCAATGTACTGAGGCTAATAAAGAGTATAGAAGTTGGGTCGATAACACTAATGTTGTTGTAAAAGTAGGTGGCACGGATGTGCGTAGTAGGCCTATTGCTGTTTTAATAACTTATGAAGAGTAAAAGAAAAACCTCAACTTTAAATAGCTGAGGTTTCTTAGTAGTTTTCAATGGTTGGTATTATTTCCAAAAATTAATTAAAATTACATAGGCATTGGGGGCATTTCGCCACCCATATCACCCATACCTTCTTCCATTCCCATATCTTCCATTCCACCACCAGGTGCACCCAAGATTGCTTCAATCTGAGATATCTGGTCAGGTGTAACATTTGGATAACCGGCTGTCGCTAGTGCAGAAGCTAAATCACCTTGCGGTTCTTCGTCTTCCGTATCCATTCCTTCGTCCATTCCTTCATCACCTGGTAAAGTTGGGGAACCAAAATCCATTCCACCGCCAGCACCTGCACCGCCAGCACCTTTACCAAATATATCCGCCATTCCTTTAGCCATAACAAAACTCCTTACGATTTTAACAGAGATATACTCTGTACTTTAGTTGTCATTTTGTAACCACTGGCTAACGTGTAAGCTGCTGAGTGACCTATTCTACCAAATATTGTCATAGTGTTAACTATTCCTGAAGGAACCTCTATCCCAACAGAACCTTTACCGCTAACAGAACAAGATACTGTTTGAATATCATGTGCACCGAAGTTTACAGATAGTTCCAAATGATACCCTTGTCCGCTATGTAATATAGAAGTACTCCAAGCTGAATAGGTAGCAACGCTATCAACAACAGCACATACTCTAAATTTCTGTTCGCATAGTTCTACAAAGATAGCATCTGTTCCTGGAACATTAACAATAACATCGTCAACATCGGCAGCAACATCACCAACAACGCCAAATTGTGCTCTAGCAGCTGTGTTAGCTAGTTCCAACCCAGTTATATCATCTAAATGAATATCAACAACAAACGAATCTGTCTTTGATACCAATGGTATAATGGTTGCACCATCGCCAAGCATAAAGCCAGCAACAGCTTTTTGTAAGTTTTTGTTTGCCAAAGTTAAATCTAGTGAACCTGTTCCCAAACTATCTATAACAACTGTGGCAGCTGGTGTTGCAGTAGCATCAACATTAGATGTGAAAACATAAAGGTTACTACAGCTAACTCTAGCTAAGTTAACATCATTTGAGTCATCATCAATAGAATCTATGAAAGCATTAGTTGTTGGTGCTTCCAAAGCTTGACCAACAAACGTTTGACCAAAACCACCACCAAGTTTGGCTAGAAGATATCTCGCTCCACCCTTAACAGAAGTTCCCTTGTAAGTGGAAAGCAATTGTGCTCCCCATCTTTCCGCTAAACTATTAGTTAAATTAATCATTATCAACTCCTTTCAGTTTTAATTATGCCTGTATTAAACAGGCATTGTGAAGTTGAACATATACGCCGCATCACGAGGAGAGAACATTGTTAACTCGTGGGAAACAAATTTGTATCTTTGTGAAACGTTGATTCTTTCGTTGTAGTCAGGGTGAAGTTTTAAGAAAGTGTCGGCTCCAGAAACCGCAACATCTTTCATCTTACCGTCGTACATGTTAATTGCACCTTTTTCCATAATTGGAATAAAGTTTAGAGGCATCTCTGTGCAAGGGATTATATCATATCTAGTGTTAAACATAGTTATAGAGATACCACCGCCACCTGATTCACCCAAGTTAATCTTATCGTTAATATGGATAAGTTTGTTATCGCCTAACTGTTTAATCAAGTTACCATATAGAATAGGGTTAACTGGTATAATGTTAGTTGCTAACTTCTTGTTTCTGTTTCTTTGAGTATGTCTAACAACCATGTCAATAAATCCGTCAGCAGTGAAAACACCGCCAGCCATATCAACGTCAGTTGGTAAGAACATTGGAACTAAAGGTCTCTTCATTCCATGAACAGTGTTATCAACGTTAGAAAGTAATGCTCTAATACCAGTTGACCAGTAAGGGTTAAGTAAACCTAAGTCAGTAGTAAGAGACCAACCTAAACCTAAACATTGTCTCATTTTGTCTTGGATTGGAACAATGAATCCTGGGTGATAAAGGTAAGCAGCTTTCACAAAAGTTGTATCAGAGAAAGCAACCGCTGGAGCGAAAACAGCTTGGAATCCATGAGTACTGATTGCAGCAGCCATAGACTTACCACTAGCTATAGAAGGGTCACAAGGTCTACCCCAAGCAGGGAATATTTGTAATCCGTTAGCAGCGTTACCAGTGTGTGCACACCATTTAGTAGTAGCCAAATCAGAGTTCATGTAGAAACCATTTACAGCAGCTGAATCAAGTTCAGCAATTCTGCCTGGGTTTACTTCAATGTAACCTTTAGTAACCTCTACTCTAACAATTCTGAAAGCATCATAGTATACAGGAGCATCAGCAGTGTTTTCTTCACGGAAACCTAACATCAATAGTCTTGGAATACATGTTGCAATAGTTTTGTCTTTAGTACCGTTATTATCTTCATCATAAGAAACGCCTACAATAGAGATAACTAATGTTTCATAAAGGTGAGCGATTGAGCCGACAGCTGAGAAAGATGTTGAATCAATATCTAACTTAACTGGTTTGTATTCAATTGAAGCAGCAGCTGCTTTTATTATTGATAACCCAGTTGACCTTCCCTCTACACCTGAAACAGTTGCAAGTCTACCTGTTCCGTCAGTTAAACTCATTAGAGTCATAATTGAACGGTGGTTTTGCACTTTATATTTAAACTGTTCTTCTTTTGGAGAAGAGTAAGCCTTAGTTTCAGAATCAAACAATGATTCGTAAGGTTGGTTTTGCCACTCAAGAGTTAGTGTTGAATGCTTAAGGTTAGCTGTGTATTTAGTGTGTTGACTAAAGTCTCCTTTAGCAAACCTACCGTTAACTAAGTCAAAACCTGCTGAAGCACCAGTTCCAGGGTCAACCATATATGATTTCTCAATGTTCAATCCACCCTTCCATTCGCCACCTGGTTTTATACCTTTAGTAATACAAAGGTCAATACCGTTTAAGTCAACCCATAAAGCAGTTGACCGACCTTCTTGTATAAGTTTAAGCAGGTTACCACCATGGAAGTTACCATTTATGCCAATGGCGTTAGCCCCATTACCATAGTCATATTTGTTAAAATCGTTAGCCATATCGTACATTCCTTTCGTAAAATGTTCATGTTAACTTTAATGTACCATAGAACTGCGATAGCACGCAAGTAATCCTTTAGTCAAAAATATTTATAGGTGTGTGGCTACCAAAACACGCTTAAGATATACTGCAATTTTGTTAACTTCATTTTAGAGCCGAACACTTGTTCAGGGATTTCTTCTAGGGTAACTTCATTTTTAATAGTTTCCACTAAAGCTTCCACATTAGCAACTGCCCTAATTAGCGAGGCGTAGTTTTTGTACAGTTCGCAAGGAACGTTTGAGCCACCTTTGTGGAACCATACTGTTTCCATTGTGCCGTCTTCTTGTTCAACTTCTATCGGTTCAACTCTTGGATAGTTTGGTTTGCGTTTGGGTTTCTCTTTTACTGCTTCCCTTAATGCTTGGTTTTCTAGTTTTAACATTTCCAACTCAAGCAGCGTATCCTGTGGGATTAGTGTTTCAGGTTTAGGTGCGATTACTTTTGGCTGGATTGCTTTTGGTGGGATTACTTTTGTTTTATCTTCTAACTGTGTTGTTAAACGCATATTCTCCTCTAACAAAAGTATGTATTTTTCTTCCTTATCTATTAAATCCTCCCTGAGTTGCCTACCTTTTACGTTTCGCTCTATCAAAGAAATATGTTTTGCAGTGTTCAAAGAAACAATATAGTCAATTTGTGGTCGTCCACCGAGAGGGTTTTTCATAGAATTATGATTAACTGTGAAATCAATGCCCTCTCTGTAATCAGCTAATCTGTCTTTTGCCCAATCGGCGAAATGCTGTTTCGATTCGACAAAACCATGTACCTCACGCAAACTAACGCTATTCACGATTTTCCCGTTTAGCTCATTAGCTGATATAGTTATTAGTTCGCTATGAAGCACTGAAATAAAACTTGTCATAATAAATTCCTTCTAGCATGCAAATTTTTTGTTGACAAGATACCCAGAGGCATGCTAAAAAATAAGTATCTTGAACTAACAGTCCTAAAAATTTAACAGGGTTTTTAGGACATCTTTTTTATATCACAGGCTATCACATTAAGCAATAATTAATTTCCCACGTTTCACAAATTTGTGAAATGTGGGATTTGATGAAAGGTGTTGATTGTATTCAACACAAAATCGTGTCACAATATAATCAACTAGTTGACATCATCCAACACATGTAAACCATTTAGTCAACCGTTAACTTGACCTATGCAGATAACTAAGCTATCCTTAATATATACAACACTATCTAAGGAGACAATGTATGGCTATTAAAGATAAATTAGCAACACGAGGTGGAAATGTGGGATATGCTATGTGCAGGTCAAAACATGTTAAAGGACCAGATGGTTACGGTAAAGTTATAACTGTTGCCAGAGAGAAAATGATAAGTAACAATGGCGGAAAAGACCCTGGCTATAATGTAACAGCTAATCACACAACCGGAGGCAGTCATCATGAAAAAGATGGTGGCAAGTTTCGTAAGGGAACTAGAGCACAAAACACTGCGGAATCCAACAAAGCTAGGGCTAGGGCTAGAGCTAGAAGACTAGCTGGAAAGTAACCTTATGGCAATGAAGACTGAAACCGAATACTTAGAAACCTACCATGCTTACCAAAGACTTGTTGAAGCTGAAATGCGGCATAAGGAGAAACTAGAAAACGCATTTATCCCAGGAATGGAGGGTGTGGTACCGTTTCCAGAGCAAGAAGCTTTCTTCAAGGATTTAAGTTCACAAATATTACTACGTTGCGGTAATAGGGCGGGTAAAACATTTAGTAACATACGACATCTAGCTTGGGTACTTATGCGTAATCACCCCTATCAATTAAGATATAACTGTAAAAAGTTAGGGATAGAATACGAGAAGACTAAGCCAATGCAAATCTGGGTTGGTGCACCTAGCTTTGACTTCGTTATGGATACTATTTTAAAGAAATACTTATTTGCCATGGTTCCTAAGTGGTACTATACAGATGACAAAGGCAATGAGATGATAACATATCATGCTATTGCTGAGAAACCTATAAAATCCATTACCTTTAGGAATGGGGATATTATCCAAACTAGGAGTTACTCGCAAGAGTTAACTACTGCTATGGGTAGGGTTATTGATTTGGTTGTCTTAGATGAAATGCCAAATGACCGTATGATTATTAGTGAAATGGTTACACGTACTTTTGACTGCGACGGAACGGTTATCTGTGGGTTTACACCTTTAATTGAAAATGTTGAGATAAAAGATTACTTAGATGAAAAGTGTAAAACTGGGGCTATGAAGCTTCACTCCTGGTCACTTACAGCTAACCCACATTACCGTGATAACCCTCAAAGGTTAGCAACTGTTATGGCTGAATGGGATTGTTTACCACCAGCAGAAAGGGAAGCAAGGTTAAATGGGGACTGGTATTTTGAAAGTAAACATGGAAAGATATATTCTGATTGCAATATTGATATTGTTAAACCATTTGAGATACCTTCACATTGGCGGAAAGCTAGAGTTGCAGACCCTGCAGCACATAAGACAGGTATAAGTTGGTTCGCAGAAGACCCGGAAACCAATGACTGGTTTATGTACCAATCTACAGAGATAGGTAAATCATCTGTTGGCATTGATGCTGTTACTATTCTAAAAGAGATAGTAAGGTTAGAGCAGTCTACTGAATGGGCACTTTCTATTTATGATAACCATGAAGCTTGGTTTGGTGCTGACGAAGGGGTAAGAAAACTATTCAGACCCAGTATTCAAAAGAACATCAATGCAGGTATAATGGAATCAAAAAAACTGTTTAACCAAGGTAGACTTAAAATATTTGAAACATGTGGTGATGCTATTAGACAAATTCAAGATATAGAATGGAGTGCTGAGGGGAAACCCAAAGGTAAATCAAAAATGCACATGCTTGACACCATTCTTTACTTTTGTAGAGAAGTTCCACCGCCACCAAAGATTAAACCAACGCCTCCGAGACCAAGGAGTGAGCAAGAGATAGCACTAGAGAAGTTGAAGGAAACTCTTAAACGTGATAACATGAAGGTACAGAAGAAGCCTAACAAGGTTTATGGAATTGGCAGAATGAAACTTTCATATAGAGGGCGTCGCTAATGGTTTATATTTTAAGTGTTTTTCTATTTATAACATCACTCAGTGTTGTTTACTTGTACGTTAGGGTTTACGAGTTAGTGTGTAATTACGCCAAACTCAAACAAACTCATGAATATTTGGGTAAAGAGTATGAAGGCCTGTGTTCAACAACAGGTGGGATTATTCAAGACTTTAACAAACTATCGAAGAAAGTTGAGGAGCTTGAGGGTAAACTTAAGAAATACGAAGATGCCGCTGACAAAGTATCAAAGCTTCAAAGCATTTCTCCAAGATTAGCTAGAGGAGCATACAGAGCATGAATCCTAAAGTAGTTAATTTTATAGAGAAGCAGA
>Ga0316611_1000767_pt1 | contig 10509 bp, 10 predicted proteins | sample MIS2016202_MG_FD_207675 | JGI IMG/M metagenome (GOLD analysis project Ga0316611, IMG submission 207675) | Microbial mat bacterial communities from Middle Island sinkhole, Lake Huron, Michigan, United States - MIS.2016.202 | ecosystem: Environmental > Aquatic > Freshwater > Lake > Sediment... | reverse complement strand
TATTTAAAATTCATTCATTTCTTTAAAAATATCTTGGTTTATGGCATCAATATATTCTAAAAGTTTTTCTTTTCCGGTTCCTTCTGTTGATGAGGTAATGAAGTATTGTGGAAGTTCTTCCCAATTATTAGCTAAAAGTTGTTTTTTGTAGGCAGCAATATGTGAGTCAATTTTGGTTTTGCTAATTTTATCCGCTTTTGTAAAAATAATACAAAACGGAATTTCACTTTCGCCAAGATATTCTATAAATTCTAAATCAATTTTTTGAGCTTCCAATCGAATGTCTATTAACACAAATGCACAAACCAATTGCTCTCTTTTTTCAAAATAATCGGTAATAAACTCTTGAAAAACATCTTTGGTTTTTTTGGAAACTCTGGCATATCCGTATCCTGGCAAATCAACCAAAAACCAATTAGAATTAATTTTAAAGTGATTTATTAATTGCGTTTTTCCTGGTTTTCCTGATGTTTTTGCCAAATTTTTATGATTGGTCAACATGTTTATCAAAGACGATTTTCCAACATTGGAACGACCAATAAAAGCATATTCGGGCAAGCGTTCCAATGGGCATTTGCTTACATCTGAATTGCTAATAATAAATTCGGCGGTATTAATTTTCATGATATTTTTTTGATTCACTCAGAACCATTTTAATCTTACAAATGCTCTTTTGCTAACCAAAGATCAAGTAATCGATTGAACTCATCAGGATGCTCCATCATAGCCGCATGACCGCATTGGTCAATCCAATATAAATCGGAGTTTGGCATCAATTTATGAAACTCTTCGGCAACTTCTGGTGGCGTTACAGCGTCATTTTTACCCCAAATTAAACAAGTTTTAACGTGCATTTTTGGTAAATCTTTAGACATATTATGACGAATGGCACTTTTGGCAATGGTAAGTGTTTTTATAACTTTTATTCTATCATTTACAACATTAAAAACCTCATCAATAATTTCTTTGGTAGCTATTTTTGGATCATAAAAAACGGCTTCAGCTTTCTTTTTGATGTAGTCATAATCGCCTCTTTTTGGATAACTGTCGCCCATAGCACTTTCGTAAAGCCCTGAACTACCTGTAATTACAAGTCCAGCAACTTTCTCTGGATACATTTTTGTATGATATAATGCAATATGACCCCCAAGTGAATTTCCTAAAAGTATCACTCGATCAAAACCTTTATAGGTAATGAAGTCTTTGACATATCTAGCAAAAGCTTTTACGTTGGTTTTTAATATGTTTTGAGTGTAAAGCGGCAATTCAGGAATAACCACTTTATATCCTTTTTGTGAAAAGTAGCGGGCAACACCTTCAAAATTACTCAATCCTCCCATCAATCCATGCAAAATGACAATCGGAGTTCCTTCGCCAACTTCAATATAATTGTATTTTTTATCTTTTATTGTAGTCAAATCCATTTTATTTTGGCTTTTTTCAATTGTTACAAACATACATATTTTTTATCGAATTTTAGTAAAATTTGGGTGATATTTTTTAGGGTCTTCAAAAAAACACAACTTTCCATCTATACCCTGTTTTGCATACTTGTCCGGCACTATTTTAATATCTCAAAAAGCGTAATTCAGAATAAGAATTCATAAAAGTGGTAAAACTTATTAACAAAGTGGAATTTTGTGGTAAAAGGTGGTAAATAATTTTATATTTTTGCTCTTTATCCTTAAATTAGAATTAGTTGAACTCATTAATAGGAACATACGAGTGTAAGGTTGACATCAAAGGAAGGCTGCTTTTGCCTGCTCCTTTGAAGAAACAACTTACGGCTTCGCTTCAAGATGGATTTGTTTTGAAACGTTCTGTTTTTCAGCCTTGCTTGGAACTTTATCCAATGTCAGAATGGAATTTAATGATGCAAAAAGTAAATAAGCTCAACAAGTTTGTTAAAAAAAACAATGATTTTATTCGTCGTTTTCAAGCGGGAGTAAAAGTGGTCGAAATCGATGCTTTAGGACGATTACTTGTTCCAAAAGATTTGACCAATTTTGCTCAAATTACTAAAGAGGTTGTGTTGTCTTCTGCCGTAAATATTATTGAAATTTGGGATAAAGAGTTGTATGAAAAAGCAATTGATGATTCTATAGGAAATTTTGCAGATTTAGCTGAAGACGTAATGGGAACTATAAATGACGATGAAAATGGAATATCATAATCCAGTTTTATTGATAGACACCGTTGAGGGTTTGAATATTATTCCTAATGGGGTGTATGTTGATGTTACCTTCGGAGGCGGCGGACATTCAAAAGAAATTTTGAGTCGATTAGATTCAAATGGGAAACTTTTTGGTTTTGATCAAGATGAAGATGCGTGGAACAACAAATTACAAGATGAAAGATTTACTTTAATTCAAGAAAATTTTAGATATATCAAACGATTTTTAAGGTTTTATGGGATTAAGCAAGTTGATGGAATTTTGGCTGATTTAGGGGTTTCATCGCATCAATTTGATGTTCCAGAAAGAGGATTTTCAACTCGATTTGATGCTGGTTTGGATATGAGAATGAGCAAAAAAAACGATTTAGATGCCTACAAAGTAATCAATGAATATGACGATGCTAACTTAAAAAGAGTTTTTTTAGATTATGGTGAGTTGAAAACGGCTCCGGCTTTGGCAAGAACAATTATTGAGGCAAGGGCAATAAAATCTATTAACACCACAGACGAATTGAAATTGGTTTTACAACGTTTTTTGCCAGAACAATTTAAAAATAAAATTTTAGCTCAAATTTATCAAGCTATTAGAATTGAGGTAAATCAAGAAATGGATGTCTTGAAAGAATTTTTAGAACAATCTTTAGAGATTTTAAAACCGGGTGGTCGATTGAGCATCATTTCCTATCATTCTTTAGAAGATCGATTAGTAAAAAGATTTATGAAAAACGGATTATTTGAAGGCGAACCAGAACGTGATTTCTTCGGAAATTTTTCGGTGCCTTTCAAATTAATTGGAAAACTAATTGTTCCAAGCGATGAAGAAATTAAAATTAACAATAGAGCTCGAAGTGCCAAATTGAGAATTGCAGAGAAGAAGTAAACAGTGTTCAGTCGCAGTGTTCAGTCCCCGCTCTCGCCCGAATCCTTTCGGGTGGAAGTAAAAATAAAGCAGGCTTTAGAGTTGAAAAAAATAAGAGTATAAATGAAAATTGGAATTTACAACATATTAAAAGCAAAATTTCTTGTCAATGAAGACGCTACTAAAAATTGGCGTTTCATTGTGTTTTTGATTGTACTTGCCATAATCATGATTGCAAACACACACCGTTTTGAGCAAAAAGTATTCAAAATAGCCGACTTAACCAATGAAGTTAAAGAATTACGATCAGAGTTTGTCGATAGACGCTCCGAATTGATGAAATTAAAAATGGAATCGACAGTATCCAAAAAGATGGAAGCTCGAAATATAGTTCCCTCTCAGGTTCCTCCACAAAAAATAAAAGTTAAAAAACCAGAAGAAAAAAGTTTCTTTAAAAAAATATGGCAATAGAAGATAAACATATCTCTTATAGAATTTATTTCATGGCGTTCATCATCTTTTTGATGGCGTTGGCTATAACCATGAAACTCACTAATATACAATGGGTTGAAGGAGACTATTATAGAAAATTAGCCAAGGACAGAACGGTTCGAACGTTTATAATTCCTGCCAATAAAGGTAATATTTATTCTGCCGATGGAAGCTTGTTGGCTACCTCAATTCCAAATTATATCATTCGCTTTGATGCCATGGCTCCAAAACCTGAAGTTTTTGAAAGCAAAGTTGATTCTTTAGCAATGTGTTTGTCTAAATTATTAGGAAATTCGACCTCTCATTATCAATCATTATTGCGAAAAGCACGAACCAATAAAAACAGATATACTCTAATTGCAGAAGATTTAAGTTATACAGAATATGTAGAAATAAAAAATTTTCCTCTTTTCAACAAAGGAGCCTATAAAGGTGGAATTATTATAGAACAAAAAACGATACGCGAACATCCAATAGGAAAAATTGCTGAGAGAACCATTGGCTATGAGAGAATTGACGAAAAGGGCCAACTCAAAAGAGTAGGAATTGAAGGAGCTTTTGGAAAATATCTAAATGGAAAAGACGGAAAAATTTTAAAACAAAAAATTGCTAAAGGACAATGGAAACCCATTCGAGATGTAAACGAAATTGATCCTCAAGATGGCTATGATGTCATTTCCACAATAGATGTTTATATTCAAGATATTGCACATCATGCCTTGTTGAAACAACTCGAAGAATTTGACGCTGAGCATGGTTGTGTTGTGGTTATGGAAACTAAAACGGGTCAAGTCAAAGCCATTTCTAATTTAGGCAGAGATGCTATTTCGGGCAATTATTATGAAACCATAAATTATGCCGTTGCTGAAGCTCATGAACCTGGCTCAACATTTAAATTAGTTGATATGATAGCACTTTTAGAAGATAAAAAAGTGGACACATCAAAAGTTTACGATAGTCATGGGGGAGTAATTTCTTTCAGAGGCGACAAAGTTCGCGATTCGCATGATGGTGGCTATGGAAAAATTTCTTTAGGTAGAGGTTTTGAAGTTTCATCAAATACAATATTAGTTCAGGCGGTTTATGAAAATTATAAAAAAAATCCCCAACAATTTATCAATAGAGTCAATAATTTAGGTTTAAATAAACCAATAGGGCTACCTTTTCAAGGCGAAGGAAAGCCAATTGTCCATCAACCCTCAGATAAAAGTTGGTATCCAAACATTTTACCTTGGATGGCTTTTGGATATAATGTAACAATAACACCTCTTCAAACGTTGACTTTGTATAATGCCGTGGCAAATGATGGCGAAATGGTAAAACCAATTTTTGTTTCTGAAGTTAAAGAATGGAATAAAACGATAAAAAAATATGATAAACAAATTATCAATCCGAAGATTTGTTCTGAGGTAACCATAAAAAAATTAAAAGCTCTTTTAAAAAATGTTGTGGAAAAGAAAGGAGCTACTGGATATAAATTATATTCAAAAGATTTTTCAATGGCAGGAAAAACAGGAACTGCTCAAGCTAATTATGGAACTGATGGAGGTAGTAAAAAGCATTATATTTCATCTTTCGTAGGATTTTTTCCAGCCGAACATCCTAAATATTCGTGTATTGTTGTGGTTCATGAGCCCAATACCTCTAAAAATAATTATTATGGAGTTGACGTGGCTGGACCCGTTTTTAAAAGAATTGCACAAAAAATTTTTACAGATGCTCCTTCAACAAACGAAATAAATAATATAGATAAAAAAATTGCAAAACAAGAAACTAAATATCAAGAATATTTCACTAAAGCTCAAAATATAAAAACTAAAATCCCAAATTTAAAAGGAATGCCCGGAATGGATGCTATAGCACTATTAGAAAATTTAGGAATTAAAGTCAAAATAAAAGGAGCTGGAATTGGAAAAGTAAAAAACCAATCCATCCAAGCTGGCGAACCAATTATAAAAAATACAATTATAACCTTAGAATTATCATGATTGTTTTAAAAGACATATTATATAAAGTTGCAATTGAAGCTGTAAAAGGTTCAACCGAAATTGCTGTGAATAAAATCGAATTTGATTCGAGAAAAATTCAAGAAAATGATGTTTTTGTTGCAATCAGAGGAACTATTTCTAACGGTCATGACTTTATTGAAAAAGCAATTAATTTAGGTGCAATAGCAATTGTTTGCGACACTTTTCCAGAAGTTATTGTAAATGGAATTACTTATATTCAAGTAAAAGACACCAATGCAGCATTGGCTTTTATGGCTTCCAATTATTATGATAATCCGTCGTCAAAACTAAAATTAGTTGGAATTACAGGCACCAATGGAAAAACAACAATTGCCTCTCTTTTATATCAATTGTTCAAAAAAGCGGGTTGTAAAGTTGGTTTACTTTCCACAGTCAAAATAATGGTTGATGAAGTGGAATATAAAGCAACACATACAACGCCCGATTCGTTAACTATAAATTATTATCTAAATGAAATGATTGAAATGGGTTGCGAATATTGTTTTATGGAAGTGAGTTCACACGGAATTCATCAAAAACGAACTGAAGGATTGCATTTTGAAGGAGGTGTATTTACCAATTTATCGCACGATCATTTAGATTATCATCCCACTTTTGCTGAATATAGAGATGTAAAAAAATTATTTTTTGATAATTTACCAAAATCTGCTTTTGCATTAACCAATGTTGATGACAAAAACGGAGTTGTAATGATACAAAATACCAATGCAAGAAAGTTGACCTATGCTTTAAAATCTTATGCTAATTATAAAGCTCAAATTCTTGAAAATCAATTATCTGGACTTTTGTTAAAAATTAATGAAAATGAAGTTTGGGTAAAACTGATAGGAACTTTTAATGCTTATAATTTACTAGCCATTTATGGAACTGCTATTGAATTAGGATTAGAAAATCTGGAAGTTTTAAGATTATTATCTGAATTAGAAAGTGTTTCTGGACGTTTTCAGTTTATTGTTTCTAATGATAAAATTACTGCTATTGTTGACTATGCTCACACACCCGATGCTTTAGAAAATGTATTGAAAACAATAAATGATATTCGAACAAAAAACGAACAATTAATTACAATTGTTGGTTGTGGTGGCGATCGAGACAAAACCAAAAGACCCATAATGGCTAATATCGCAACGAAAATGAGCGATAAAGTTATTATTACATCAGATAATCCAAGAACAGAAAATCCAGCAACAATAATATCTGAAATGGAAGCAGGAGTGGAGCCTCAAAATTTCAAAAAATACATGTCAATTGAAGACCGAAAAAACGCCATAAAAACCGCTTGTCAATTAGCAAACTCAGGCGATATTATTCTCATTGCAGGAAAAGGTCACGAAACCTATCAAGAAATTATGGGTGTAAAATATGATTTTGACGATCTGAAATTAGTGAGTGATTTTTTGACCAAATAAACAACATTTTTTGATTTTAGAAATTTACCTTTTAAACTCATAAACTATTAAACCATAAACTATGTTATACTATTTTTTTGAATATTTAGATAAAACGTTTGACATTCCAGGAACAGGAGTGTTTCAGTATATTACGTTTCGTTCAGCGGTTGCGTTGATTTTATCATTAACATTATCAACAATTTACGGAAAAAAAATTATCACATTTTTAAGAAATCAACAAGTGGGCGAAACCGTTCGTGAACTTGGTTTAGCTGGGCAAACCCAAAAAGCAGGAACACCAACAATGGGGGGACTAATAATCATTTTTGCTACTTTAATACCGGTTTTACTCCTCACAAAATTAAATAACATCTATATAATTCTACTAATTGTAACCACACTTTGGATGGGAACTATCGGTTTTATTGATGATTATATTAAAATTTTCAAAAAAGACAAACAAGGCTTAAAAGGAGTTTTCAAAGTTATTGGACAAGTAGGTTTAGGAATTATTGTTGGTTCGGTTTTATATTTTAGTCCAGCCGTTACAGTTCGTGAAAAATCAGCAAAACCAATTACTTTTAATCAAACAGAAAGTACTATTAGTCAATCATCTAAAGAAATAAAATCAACAACAACCACCATTCCATTTACAAAAAATAATGAGTTGGATTATGCTCAAATCCTAAAACCATTTACAGACGACTATCAAAATTGGGCTTGGTTAGTTTTTATCCCAATCGTAATTTTTATTATCACTGCCGTTTCCAATGGTGCTAATCTAACCGATGGAATTGATGGCTTAGCTGCGGGCACATCAGCAATATCGGTACTCGCTATCGGAATTTTTACATTCATTTCTGGAAATATTATTTTGTCGAGTTATCTAAATGTAATGTATATCCCAAATTCTGGTGAAATGACCGTTTTTATTGCCGCTTTTGTGGGTGCATTAATAGGATTTCTTTGGTATAATTCCTATCCAGCATCAGTCTTTATGGGCGATACCGGGAGCTTAACTATCGGCGGAATTATTGCTGTTTTAGCAATTTCTGTTAGAAAAGAATTGCTTCTACCTGTTTTATGTGCTATTTTCTTTGCTGAAAGTTTCTCGGTTATAATTCAAGTGAGCTATTTTAAATATACTAAAAAAAGATTTGGCGAAGGAAAACGAATTTTTTTGATGTCGCCGCTTCATCATCATTATCAGAAAAAAGGATATCATGAAAGTAAAATTGTAACTCGATTTTGGATTGTAGCAATTTTATTTGCCATTGTAGCCATAGTAACTTTGAAACTTCGATAAAAATGAAAAGACTTGTAATTCTTGGGGGAGGCGAAAGTGGTGTGGGAACCGCAATTCTAGGAAAAAAAGAAGGATTCGATGTTTTTGTATCTGATTTTGGAATAATTAAAGATAATTATAGAGAGGTTCTTAATCAATATAAAATTAAATGGGAAGATCAACAGCATACAGAAAGTTTAATTCTAAATGCTAATGTGGTAATGAAGAGCCCTGGAATTCCAGATAATGTTCCTATAGTAAAAAAGCTACTAGAAAAAAAAATTCCAGTAATTTCTGAAATTGAGTTTGCTTCAGATTTTTCTCAAGCTATAACCATTGGAATTACAGGAAGTAATGGAAAAACAACCACAACCATGTTGACCTATCATTTGCTAAAAGAGGGTGGTTTAAATGTTGGATTGGCTGGAAATATTGGAAAGAGTTTTGCCTGGCAAGTTGCCGAAGAAAATTATGATTATTATGTGTTAGAATTAAGTAGTTTTCAATTAGACGGAATCATAAATTACAAACCTCATATTGCTATAATAACAAACATAAGTCCCGATCATTTAGATAGATATGATTATAAATATGAAAACTATATAGAATCAAAATTTAGAATAACAAAAAACCAAAACCAAAATGATTATCTCATTTATGATGCCGATGATATAGCTATCGAAAATTGGTTAAAAAATAACAAAGTAAACGCACAATTAATTCCGTTTTCAATTTCAAAACCAGTTGAAAATGGAGCATTTTTAAACAACAACACTATGGAAATTAACATCAACCAAGAAGAGTTTTTAATGGAAACTAGCTATATTGCTCTTGAAGGAAAACACAACATGAAAAATGCTATGGCAGCTACTTCTGTTGCTAATATTTTACGCATCAGAAAGCAAACCATTCGTGAAAGTATGTCTAATTTTCATGGAGTTGAACACCGTTTAGAAAAAGTGCTAAAAATTCAAAATGTACAATACATAAATGATAGTAAAGCAACCAATGTTAATTCTGTTTTATTTGCTTTAGACAGCATAAAAACTCCAACCGTTTGGATTGTTGGAGGAGTTGATAAAGGTAATGATTATTCAGAATTGATGCCTCTAGTTTATGAAAAAGTAAAAGCAATTATTTGTCTCGGTATGGATAATAAAAAAATTATTGATGCTTTTGGAAATATTGTTGATATTATGGTTGAGGTTGATAATATGAAAGATGCAGTAAACACAGCTCGGCATATAGCTGAAAAAGGCGATACGGTTTTACTATCTCCAGCGTGTGCCAGTTTTGATTTGTTCAAAAACTATGAAGACCGTGGAAATCAATTTAAAGCAGCAGTTAGAAATTTATAATTTTAGATATAAGATTTTAGATATTAGATATTAGATATTAGATATTAGATATTAGATATGACAAACGATCAACTTAAAAATAGAACAAAACACTTTTCTTTATCAATTTTAAAATTGATTGAAAAGATGCCAAACTCAATGTCAACTAGAGTTGTTATTAATCAAATTGCTAAAAGTGCTACTTCGGTTGGAGCAAATTACAGAGCAGTTTGTAGAGCAAGAAGTGATAAAGAATTTGTAGCCAAGTTAAATATAGTTTTAGAAGAGGCAGATGAAACTCAATTTTGGCTTGAAATAATCGAAGAAATGAAATGGATTAATAAAAAAGAATTGGATGTTTTGCAAAAAGAAGCAAATGAATTAGTGGCAATTTTTGTTTCAACTCTCAAAACGGTAAACAATAGATTAAATAATAAATAGATATATTATCTAAACTCAAAAATATCTAATATCTAAAATGAAACAACTATTATACAGACTACATGGGGATAAAGTCATTTGGGCATTTGTTGCTCTTTTGGCGTTGTTCTCCTTTATGCCTGTTTTTAGTGCAAGTAGCAATTTGGCTTACATGCGTCATGGCTCAGGAAACGCCTTGACCTATTTGCTAAAACATGCTATTCATATTTTTATTGGATTTGTAATTATCTATCAAGTTCACAAAATTCCGTATCATTATTTTAGAGGAATTTCAAGAATTACATTGCCTATTGTATGGATTTTGTTAGTTTATACCTTGGTAAAAGGAACTGTAATTGACGGAGCAAACGCCAGTCGGTGGATACAAATTCCATTCATAGGAATTTCTTTTCAAACCTCCACTTTTGCGGCAATAGTGTTGTATGTTTTTGTAGCCCGATATTTATCTAAATCTAGAACAGTTACTCCCAATTTTAAACAATCGCTTCTCGAACTTTG
>Ga0316611_1000766_pt1 | contig 10515 bp, 8 predicted proteins | sample MIS2016202_MG_FD_207675 | JGI IMG/M metagenome (GOLD analysis project Ga0316611, IMG submission 207675) | Microbial mat bacterial communities from Middle Island sinkhole, Lake Huron, Michigan, United States - MIS.2016.202 | ecosystem: Environmental > Aquatic > Freshwater > Lake > Sediment... | reverse complement strand
TGTTTTTCAATCATATCCGGATAGTTTTCAGTACATTTTTGCACCACATTTGCAGCCCTCAATCCTTCGCTACCGTTGTCTTTACAAGCCATAACATAAAAAGCATCAAACAATGTTTGGTTTTTGCCAACATAAGCAACTGCCTCTAATGCTGTTTTTTTCAACGAATCGGGTAAATATTTTTCAACCATAACTTACGCTAAAATTCTTCGATTATTAATTTTTCAAAAGCCACTTTTTGATATCCACATACGCTTACGCCTACCTTTACAAATTTGCGAGTTATAAAAAACCCCCCAACAACAAATGTTTCGTTGACAAAATACTGAAAATACTTGTTTTTGATGCGAACAATAATGTAACATGAATTCTCTCCATTGGTCTGATAATCAATGGATTTGGCATTGTCTGCAACTTGTTTTCCACCTCTATCTGTGCATATATGTGCTTTGCCTGAAGAGTTGAGATAAAAACCTATATTGTCATCTTCATTTTCAAATATTTTCAAACCAAAATCGTTGGATTCGCCGGATAACCATGTGCATTTGAGTGAAAAACAACAATCGCCCGAAATTTCTATTGGATTTTGTGACCAATAATGCCAATCTGCTCTGTTGGTTTCTATAATATATCTTTGATTTTCATCAAAATATTTTTTGTAATACCAAACGTTAGTTGACTCCCAATCTTTAGCAGGATTTGAAAAATTGTCGTCAAACAATACTTTATTGCTATCGTTGTTTGTAATTTTGATAGATTTGAATCCTACTTTCTGAGAACCACAATTTCGAACACCGAAATTTACAAATTTGGACAATGCTTTTGTATCTCCTGTGTAAACGGAACGACCGTTGCAAAACATTTCAAAATTCGCCCCTTTGAATATTACTTTTAATACATTGCTTTGTTTTGAATATCCAGGATAGGCTATTCCTTCGCTCCATGATCTGTTGACTGCAGTTACATCGTCCAAGATGATAGTATATTTTGCAGCCCCTCTGGCATGTAATGAAATTGCCAAATATTTTTTAGAATCCGACGTAAAAACCAAACCATACTCATCGTATTTTCCCGAAATCCAATTCACTGCACATTCAATTGTGAAGTTTTCAGGAAAATCAAATGGCACGGTATCCCAATAACAGTAATCCGGTACATCAGTTTCGAAAATATATTCGTTGTTTACAATGGCTCGTACTTGGGCAATTTTTGTATTCAAACTCCACTTCATACCTCTATTATTGAAGTTATCGATAATTATACTTTTCGTTTTTACGTTTTTCTTGTAAAAATTGTACAAAAGATAACCACCACCCAGCATTTCGCTTAAAATTAGTAAGCCGGAAAGTTCAATCTCCTGACGATATAGAAAAGTTGCAAAAAGGACGAAGGCATAAATTGCTATGTACGAAACAAATTGTGATCGGATAGCGGATTGTTCCTTTTGGTTAGTTTCTTTATGGACTTTGTTTGCAATATCATCAATTTCGTCAACAGACAATTTGGTAAATTCGGACAGCGAAACTATATTGGCATAACGAAGCCTTTCGGATCGGGTACTTTCTTCAATCTCACGATCCCTTTCGAATACTTTTGCCCGAATTTCTTCTAATATTTTATTTTCGTTGGTATTCATTTTATAGTCAATTCAAAATTATTCAAAAATTATTTCACAAATATACATTTTTTCTCGATTGTAGTTAATTTCAGAAATAAAAAAAGAAATAATACAAAAAGACTGCAATTTGTCTTTGTAAAATCAGGTTACCTAATCATTATAAGTAAAATATGTGATAGTTTTTATGCAAAAATGATGATTCTAATAATTATTTAAAAAAAAATCATACTATTGTAATGATAAATAGGTATCAAAAAAATGAGAATCACTGCATTTTAAAAGATCAATACTTTACTGAATTACCTTAAACAAAATAAATTTGTGTAAGTAAATATTATACTTTATATTTGCAAATATAGTTTTTGAAGTGACATTTCAATTGTTTGATATTAAAAAAATGATTATTAACTTGTTACTAATTTAATAATTAATTTTTATTATCTCACAAACTTGAGATTTAACAATATAATCCGTTGTTCAATGCTTGTTTTTACAATTATCATCACTCCAAAAATTCAGTAATATGTACGAAGATTTATCTAGTTTAGAGTTTCGAAATCAGATTGCAGAATTAAATTTGCAATTTGAAAATTTTCGCAAACAACAATTGTTGTTCAACGTTGCATTGAACAATATTTCGGAGTTAATAGTGACCAACACAAACTTTGATTATACAATTGAAACTATCAATAAAATTGTTGGTGAAACATTAGGGGTTGATACTGTTTCGTTTTACTCTATTTTTATTCAAGAGAAATTTTCAATTTGTAATCATAGTTGGAGTAAATTTTCAAATGACAATATGAATCAATTTGAAAATAATAATGCAATCGATTTACTTACTTCGTATTTTCTAGAAATAGTTCATTATCAATATCATATAGAAAGTCATGTCAGTGCTATAAACCAATGTTTTACTAGCGGAAATCGGATTGAGAATATACATGAAGTGTTTGGAATTAAAAGTTTGTTGTGGTTTCCCTTTGGTTTTGAAGAGGGGAGATTTCATGTTTTGACATTTCACCAGACGAATGTTGAACGGAATTGGAAAAAGGAAGAAATCGGTTTTGTTGCATCAGTTTCAAACCAACTGAATATGGCTATCATGAAAAAAAAGCTGTTAAATGAAAATAAACAGCTCATAGAAAGTGAAACAAAGTCTAAAATTTTGATAAACAATCTGCCCTGTGCTGCAATGATAGTACAAAAAGATACAAAAACAATATTAGCCAGAAATTCGTATGCAAGAGATTTAGGCGTGGAATTGGGGAAGTTTTGTTTCCAAATTTGGAATAACTGTAACCAGACTTGCGAATTTTGTGAATTGTCGAATGCTTATGAAAATGAAAATGCAACAGACAAAGAAGTTTTTTCGAAAGGAAATTATTATCATTGCTACTGGATACCACTCAACGATAAGGAATATGTACATTACATATTTGATATTACTGAACGAAAAAATGGCGAAATATTATTGAAGTTAAGAGAAGCAGAATTGGCGAAACAAACCAAACTATTTGAAACATTGTTGGATAATCTTCAAGTAGGCGTATTTATGGTAGAAGCACCTAGTGGAAAACCGTTGTTGGCAAACAAAACAGCAAAATATTTGTTGGGTAGAGGAATTCTAGAAACATCGAAAAATGATTTGGCTGAGGTTTGTCAAGCTTACAAAATCGGAACAAACGAACATTATCCACTAGATGAAATGCCGATTGTGTTGGGTATGTACGGAGAATCGAGGCATATCAATGATATGGCAATAAGAAGACCTGACGGTGTTGAAACTCTGCTAGAAGTATTTGGAACACCAATAAAAGATGTCAATGGCAATATTTGGGCAAGTTTAGTAAGCTTTTTTGATATTACAGAACGGACTAAAACGGAACAAATTTTAAAAGATCAAAACGAAGAAATACTATCTCAAAACGAAGAAATAAAGGCACGAAATGAAGAATATGAACAAACCAACGAAGAATTGATTATTGTCAACGAGCAATATTATTTGGCAAAAGAAAAAGCAGAAGAAAATGAATTGATACTTAATCTAATTTTGGAACATAGTCCTGTTTACATTTATATAAAAAATGAAAATAGTCAAGTGTTTAAGCTAAGTAAAAATTTTAAGAATTTACTCAATATACCTATCAATGAAATCATTAGAAAAACAAATCATGAACTTTGGAATCCCGAATATTCCACAAAAATGGATGAAGATGATTTACAAATAATTGAAAATAACATAATACTAAATATTGAAGAGGAGATTGAGGGGAAAATATACAATACCATAAAATTTCCGATACAAATGGACAATAAACCTAGATATTTGGTTGGTTTCTCATTGGATATCACAGAACGGAAGAATGCAGAATTGGTTATTAGCAAACAAAACAATGAACTTATAAAACTTAACAATGACAAAGACAGATTTATTTCTATTCTCGCTCATGATTTAAAAAGTCCGTTTAATTCTTTACTCGGGTTCTCCGATTTATTGGCAAACAACGTTAGAAAATATGATATCGATAAAATTGAAAAACAAGTAAATATCATAAATGAAGCCACCAAACGAACTTTTGCACTGTTGGAGGATATCCTACTTTGGGTACGTTCTCAATCAGGAAAATTGCGTTTTGTGCCTGACAAACTAAATGTTCATTCTGTTTGCAACAATGTGATTGATAAGATGCATTTAGTAGCAAATGTAAAGAGAATAACCATAAACAATTTATCTACTAACGATGTATTCATACACGCAGATATCAATATGTTTAAAACAATTTTGCTCAATTTGATAACGAATGCAATTAAATTTACAAGATACGATGGAAAAATAGAGATTAAGACAGAAATACATCAATCATTTGTTCAAATTTCTGTATCAGATAACGGAGTAGGAATTAATGATTTAATTAAGAAAAAGTTGTTTGACATAACCATGAAAGTTTCAACTGAAGGTACTGAAAAAGAAGGTGGTACGGGATTGGGATTGCTATTGTGCAAAGAATTTGTAGAAAAACACAATTGTAAAATTTGGGTTGAAAGTGAGGCATACAAAGGCAGTGTTTTCACATTTACCATGCCTTTGTATGTAAATAATTGAAAATGAATAAATTATACTCGTATTCCAAACACAGTTATATCATCGGTTTGTTCCCCTTTTCCAATCCATTCGATTATTGTCTTGTTTAATAATTCCTTTTGAACGGCCATAGGTTTAGAAGCTATTTCAAGCAATAGTTTTTTGAAATTTTTATGCATAAATTTTTTCTCCTCCGTACCACCCATTTGATCCGGAAAACCATCGGAGAATAAATACAAACAATCGCCTTTTTCTAGTTGTATTTCATTGAGTGTAAATGGTTTTTCTGCTAAAAATATGGCTATAGGTTGTCTGTTGGCTTTCAGTTCTATAAGCTCGGTATTTCGAACGATATACAACGGATTGTAAGCACCGGAATACTGCAACTCCAAGGTTTCGATATTTAGACAACAAAAAGTAATGTCCATGCCATCTTTTTGCTCCATTTCTTTACCTGTTTGATGCAATGATTGTTTCACTTTATCTCGCAGTTGTTCTAGAACATTATTCGTAGAATCCAATCTATTTTTGGCTATGATTTCGTTCAAAAAAGACATACCCAACATACTCATAAATGCTCCCGGAACTCCATGACCTGTACAATCGGCGGCACAGAAAAATGCAAAATTCTTTACTTGTTTTGCCCAGAAAAAATCACCGCTTACAATATCTCTTGGTTTGTACATTATAAATCTATCAGGCAACAACGTATTCAACAATTCTTCGGTAGGAAGTATTGCATTTTGTATGCGTTGTGCGTAATGTATAGAAGATAATATTTCGTGGTTTTTATGCTCAATCAATGCTTTTTGTTCATGTAACTGTTCATTTTTCAAAAGAATTTCATCATTCTTTTCTTGTAGTATGAAATTTGCCTTTTGTTTTTGTTTGTAATTGCCATATACAAGTATAGCTATGCCCAAAACAAGCACAAAACCTGATATGAAAATGATAATCCATAACCTCATTTGTTTTTGTGTAGATTCATATTCCAAATCTTTTTGTTTCTGCTCCATTTCCATTTTGTTCATGGTATTGTTGCGTTCTATTTGTCTGATAACATTTCGCTCCACTCTATCTTGTTCATCTTCTTGGTATTTCAAACATTTTGAAAGAGCTTCGTTACTTTCCTTATATTTACCCTCTTGTTGCAATAGTTTTGCCAACAATTTGAATTCTAAAATTGATGTTGTATTGTCTTTATTTACACTATCAATCATTTGCATACCTTCTTGCAAATACTTTTTACTGACAGTGAAATTTTTTTGGCGAAATTTCAATTCTGCTAATTTGAAATACACTTGTGAAATGTTCACTATTTCGTCGTTTTTTTCGAAACATTCAACAGCATTCCGGAAGTAATATTCTGCACTATCGTTATTCAACTCCTTATCATAAATATCTCCTAAATTACTTTGGGCTACCCCCATATTGAACGTATCTTGGACATTTTTTGAATAATGAAGGAGTTCAAAAAAATTCTTTTTTGCCTCTGCATATTTTTTTTCTTCTAAGTATAATAATCCTAACGAATTGTAAACTGATATAATTTGTTCAGCATCATTTATTTCCGGTAACAACGAATATGCTTTGTTAAGATATTTTGCAGATAAATCCGTTTTGTCTTGTTTGTAATAAATTTCTCCAATCATACGAAGTATGATGATTTGTTTCAATTTATCCTTTTGGTCAACCAATGTTGAACACTTCATTGCTAGTTCCAACGCTCTAAACAATTCATCGTTTTGAATCAATGTAGATGCAAGTTTCAGATTGTAGGTTACTTTAATTTTATTGTCATCTAGTTTTTCCGTTAATTCTACACATTTTTTCTGATAGTAGATACAACTGTCAATATTTTCGTGGTAAAAGTAATATTCCCCAATATATCCAAAAATACGGATAACATCTTTTGTGTTTTTCGTTTTATGGTAATGATCAAGTACTTTCCGATAATAGTAAAAAGCACTATCAGATATATCCAGCAAATCGTAATAACGTCCTTGTAATGATTTTATATAAACAATCTTTTCCTTATTCGATTGTTTGTTTGCTAATGTATAACCTCTGTCCAAAAATGATTTTGATTCTGTTGGATTAAATTGCGATAAATACAATTCTGCAATTTTCACATTCACATTCATAGCTTCTATTTCTGCTAAATTCCTATCTTTCAATTTGTTAATTAAAATGGATATGGAATCTATGTTCTGACCATAGGAAACTAATGGTGAGGATAAACAAAATAAAATTATCATTTGAAATTTCAACAAATATTGAAATGACAATACATAACGAATAAATTCTTTCATAATTACATTTTTTCTATTTTGCCTAATGTATAATTGAATAAATTTTAATGATTGTCATCGAATTGAAATATTCAATCATCATTTCCAAAACAATATATTCGATTCAAAACATCAATTTTAATTATTTTTAATTTGTCAATGAAGCAATAAAAAATAACCTTACAAAAATTGTACTGTATTTTCCTTAATTTTAGCCAACATTGACTTATTTACAAACAACAAAAATCAGACAAAAATATATATTTTTTTGTAATATCAATTAAAAATTTTTTGATTTGAAAAAAATGTTAAAATGCTGATTATTAGATCCATTTATTATTTGAGTTTATAACAATCTAAATATTTATAAAATTTATTTAGTTAAAATCGAATATTAAACATTTAATATTCAAAAATATTTGTAATTTTGCTCTAAACTTTAATTTAAACTCTTATTTCTATGAAAAAATCATTACTCATTTTTGCCATTTCATTGGTTGCTAATCTTTTATTTTCGCAAACCGTGAATCAAATTATCAGCACTGCCGGAAGTACGAATGTGGTATCCGGTATATCTGTTGAATGGACTATAGGTGAACCTATTACCGAAACAGGTAGCAATGCATCTATGTTACTTACCCAAGGTTTTCACCAACCCAATTATCAAATCTCTGCCATCTATGAAAATTTTTCAGAAGCTATTGATTTTGCTCTTTTTCCCAATCCTGTACAAGATTTGCTGAATCTGAAAACAATTAGAAATAACTCTGAAAAGACTTCCTATTCTTACCAAATCATCGACACAAACGGAAAAGTTCTTCATAGTTCCGATATTCAATCCCAACTCGAACAACTCGACTTTTCCCAAATGTCCAATTCTCTTTATTATATCTCAATTTTTGATGCTAAAAAATTGAAAGTTAAAACTTTCAAAATTGTAAAACAATAACTTGGTAAAGGATAGTAACGCGACCTTTGCGTTGCTATCCTTAAAAAAATAAACAAAAGACGATCTTTGACATATTTTTGGCTGTGGTTTTTTTTGAAAAATAAAACACAATAACCCGTTAGGTGATTTATGTTTATAGAAAAAGTGTTCCCGAATTTTCATTACCACATTGGGCTATAATCTTGATAAACAAACTATTATACCAAATAATAATTTCCCTAACGGGAAAATGAAGATGATGGTTTTCAATATTTTCTACAAACATTGTTTCCCTACCGGGAAATTGCATACCGCTGGTTTCAATATTTTCTACAAACATTGATTCCCTAACGGGAAATTAAGAGCTACCATGAACATGTGTTGCTACAAACATTATTTACCAAATTGGAAAATATGCCGTTAGGCATTCCATGTTTGTAAAAAATGATTCCCGTCACCTCTCTTTTCTTTGCCGATAGGCAAATGATAATGAGTTGTCCTAATTTTTGACTGTGGTATTTTTTGAAATTTTCAAGAAAAGATTTATCTTTGCGATATACAAAAAATAGGTAAATGAAATGGAAATAGCAATTGATAAAAATGAATTGAAATATATAACCAATTCAAAAGGTGAACCGTCGGGTTTGGTCATAGAGTTTAATGATCCAAACTACAAAGGTATTTTCCGAAATGGATTGACTGATTTGCAGAAAGAATTATTAAAAATTTATTCTTTAAACATAAACGACGAGTCACTTTTGAATGAGATAAGAATGCAAATTTCAAAACTATTGTTTCAGAAATTCAAAAAGAGAATTTCAACAGAATGGACTGAAAAAGAATATTCAGAAGAAACAATAAAAGCTTGGGAACATGGTGAATAGGGGGTCAAAAGTTGTAGTTGATACCAATGCTGTTTTAAGTTCCATTTATGAAAAATCAAAAAATCACATTATTGTAGATTGCATATTTAACGGTTGCTTTGACTTGTTTGTAAGTAATTCTATATTATTGGAATATGAAGAAAAAATCAATACCAATTTCAGTTCTATTAGTTCCGAATTATTTATCAATGCTTTGTTGATTTTGCCCACTGTGAAAAAGATAAATACTTATTTCGATTTGCGTTTGATTTACCCTGATTATGATGATAATAAATTTGTTGATTGCGCTTTTGCTTGCAATGCTGAATACTTGGTTACCAACGATAAGGATTACAATATTCTTAAATCGAAACAATTTCCAAAAATAAATTTAATCAAAATAGAGCATTTTGTGGATTTGCTAAAACAGACATTTGTCTAGGTCTCCGGTTTTGACTGTGGTATTTTTTTGAAATTTTCAAGAAAAGATTTATCTTTGTTGTTAATAAAAAACATAGCTTATGCAATCCACAAATTTTCCTGTACAGGTAACCATACCTTTTAAGCAATTGGTTTCCATTATTAACGACATGGATTTGGAAAAAAAACTATTGCTAAAAAAAGAAATTGAGAAGTCTATTATTATCCAAAACGACAAGTTGAGTATGGATAAAATTAAACCTATGACTTTGAAAGAGTTTTACCTTTTAATTGCTAAATCTCGTTCTGATGTACAAAATAATCGTTTGGTGGAACTTAAAGATTTGAAGACTCAAAGCAACAACTGGTAATGAAAATGAAGGTATTTTGGTCTGAAACTTCAATCAATCAATTGAAAAACATATATCTGTATTACAAAGAAGTAGCAGGTGTAAATATTGCAATGAAATTGAAAAACAAAATAATTGATTCGACAAATATTCTTACATTTCAACCTTATTTGGGTGCAAAAGAAGAGTTACTATGTCATTTACCTGAAGAATACCGATATTTGGTAGAAGGAAATTATAAACTAATTTATTCTGTAGAAAACAAAAAAGTTATCATTCATTTAGTTTTCGATTGTCGACAAAATCCCGATAAACTTTCTGAAAATATAGCACAACAAAACGTATATTAATTTTATGGATTTTCTACTGCAATAGTGATTGATTTGCAACCCTAAATTTGACGTTGCTTATCTCTACCTAAAAATTTACCTTCAACTTTTTTTCAAAATGCCACTGTAAAAAATCTTTTTTTTGATAGTGGCTTTTTTTCTTTTGTCCTAAGCTTCTCTTGTTAAGTCAATTATTAAGCACCATGAAATATATATTTGTATAAATTGTTATGTTTAAAAATTCAATAATCCCGTTAGGGATTGAATATTTGTAGAACGGAAAAACGTAATAATATTCGTTACCCCGTAGGGGTTTAATTCACATTATCAAGCTATTATAAAAAATATGTTCCCTACGGGAAATATAAAACTTTGTAATTATACTTCTACAAACATGAAATGCCTACGGCATAAAATCAAAATCAATGACAAATAAAATTGTAATGATGCTTAACTCCAAGTTACCGGATTTTTACACACTTTTAATTTTTCTTTTCAACAATCCAAACAACAAATCAAACATGAAACAAAAACTCAAATTTCTAATCTTTGCGTTGGCAATAACCTTTGCCACTTACGCACAAACGCCACAGGCGTTTAAGTATCAGGCTGTTGCCCGAGATGCCAACGG
>Ga0316611_1000764_pt1 | contig 10549 bp, 9 predicted proteins | sample MIS2016202_MG_FD_207675 | JGI IMG/M metagenome (GOLD analysis project Ga0316611, IMG submission 207675) | Microbial mat bacterial communities from Middle Island sinkhole, Lake Huron, Michigan, United States - MIS.2016.202 | ecosystem: Environmental > Aquatic > Freshwater > Lake > Sediment... | reverse complement strand
TGCTGTGACTTTATGTCTCCTACTGATTTTGATCGTCTAAAAGAGCTTGTAAAGGAGAACAAGGAAGCAGGAATCTTCATTCATTGGAGGAAAATGAAAGGAAATTTATCAACACCTCTCTTGCATCCAAAACTAATACTTTTTGAGAAGAAAGATGGGAAAGTGGAGATTTGGTCAGGAAGTCATAACTGGACAAAGAACGCTCTACTTGGTCCACAACTCAACTTCTCAATGATCATACATGCCAAGGTAACTGATGAGATTTATGGTAAGGTAAAAGGTCTGTTGGAATACTATCGTAACTTGTGTAAGCCATTTGATCCAGAACGTATTGATTGGTACAAGAAGTTACGAGGATCTGGGTCTGGAAAACCAGTGAACTTAATTGAATTGGAAGATTTGGGAGATGGTGATTCTTCTGCACCTCAAACTGTCAAGAAAGACAGTCAAATCTTGATTTTTGATAAAAGGGCTAAGGGTAGTAACATTAGAAGTATCGCAAAGGGGGGAACGAGGGTTTTTATTTCTGTTTTAAATCCAGATTCCAGAAAAAAAGTTTTTTACGAAGCTATTGTTCGTGAAGAAGGATATGTTAAGGGACGTGATCCTTTCAAAAAATATCGGTTTGTTGGATTCAACCCAGGGAAAACACGCACACACGTACAGTTAGAAGCAGAATCCGAGCCATTAATTCAACCTCTTATGGAAGATGAAGATAAATACATTTACGTCATTCTTCGAATCATAGATGATGGCTCTCCTGATGAATTGAAATTTCGTTCTCCCGCCGAAACATGGCATAACGAAGAAAACTCTCCCTTATCGAATCAAAAGCGAACTAGTATTCGCGGGGGGATTACATTTCTTATACCAATGGATCAAAAAGAGGTAGAAAGAGAAGAGTTAGAAGAAAAGGTAACAAGTCCAGATAATGTAGTTGTTAGGAAGAGAATCTTGCTCGATGTCGACTAACTTGGTCAAAGTAGTTTTAAGCAACGCGAGAGTTGCGAATTCAGACCTCACAAGTCCCTGGGACATGCGAGGTCTGATTCCACATGCTTAGTTTTGCTTTTGCTCAGTATGCTGCGCTAAAGCCACTTGAAAGTCGGGAAGGTTCTCGGCGAGCGAGGCCGTGAGAAGAATAGCTTGTAGCGTTTCCGCATCAGCTATTTTGGCTAAGGTAGTTTTAAGCAGCGCGAGGTCTGAGTCTGAAAGTGCAAGACGGACGCGGAGAATTTGCAAAATATCCTTTTGGCGCGTTGTCAGGGTAGCTTTCTTCCGGCTTTCTTTATACTTCTTCCGCAATTGCCGCAGCTCCAGCAACTGCCGCATGTACGGCGTTTCAGTGAATTCCTCTTCCTCTACAACAATTTGCTCAATCATCGCTAGAAGCTCCTCGTCTGAAATCAGAGAAACCAATAAGGTTAGTAACTTCCCCCGTAGCTCGGCATCCGCGACCTCGCCGATCTGAGCAATTACGGTGGAAGCAGGATCCTTTCTCCGTAAGCTGCCTTTAGAGCAGTCATTATAGCATGTTTAGAGGCAACTGGAGCTTTGAGAAATATATGTTATAATGAAGCAAATCGTTGGAAAGGAAAGGCTTTCTTATGACCACCCTTACACTTGAGCCACGAGTTGCGAACTTGGAAGACCTTATGGCACAGCTTACGCAGAACATGAGCCAGCTATCAGAAGAGAATCGCCGAACTACAAGTCAGGTGCAAAAATCCTCACTCCAGCTTGACCTATTGTCGAAACAAGTGCAATTAACTGAGCGCCATGTACAACAGACCTCGCAGCGTGTTGACGAATTGGCCGAGGAAATGCAGAAGTTCAGAGCCGAGATGCAGGAGGAATCACGCAAATTCAGAGCTGAGATGCAAGAGATGGCAAAGAATTCAGATAAAAATGCGAAGGAGTTTCGACGACAAATGGCCGAACTTTCTCATAAAATGGGAACGCTGGCCGAAGACCTCGTCGCCCCAAGTATTCCACGCATTTTGGCTGAAATTGTCAATTGCCCTGAGCTTCCCCAAATGGAAGGCGTGCGAATTCGCAAACGCTTGCCTGATGGGCGGGTGAAGGAATATGATACAATTGCAGTTTGCGGTGGTTATATCTTGATCAATGAGACAAAAAGCCGCTTACGCAGCGAGGATATTGCAGATTTCGTCAAAAGCCTCGAAGAAGTGCGCGACTTTCTACCAGAGTATGCAGAGAAGCAAGTCATTGGAACTTTAGCTAGTTTCTACATTGACCCGAACTTGGTGACGCATGGCGAGCGCCAAGGCTTGATTATGTTGGGCGTTGTAGATGGTTTGATGGAAATCCTCAATCGAAGGAACTTCGTGCCCAAAAGATTCTAAGAGGATTCGGCTTCTTCCTTAACCTCAATCTTTTCTTCGGTTTGATCGCTTTCCTCGCTCGGCGGATTATGCACTTTGCGCTCGACCCGCACCGACTTAACCGCTAAACCACTCACGCTCTCCACCGTAAAATTGGCTTCTTCCATCTCAATAAGGTCGCCAGGCTCAGGCGGACGATCTAAAAGCCCAACTAATAAGCCCCCAATCGTCTCTACATCGGGTAGATGCTCATCTTTTAAGAAGAGATCGGGGATGGCTACGCGCAAATTGTCTAAGAGCAAATCGCCCCGCGCCAGCAACACGCCAGGTTCAATTTCAAACAACGGTGGTGGTTCTGGCAGGTCAAACTCATCGTGAAGCTCCCCAACCACTTCCTCAACAATATCTTCCAGCGTTACAATCCCCGCCGTACTTCCATATTCATCAAAAACGAGCGCCATGTGCGTATGCGAACGCTTGAAAATCGCTAAGAGGCGGGCCACGGCCATCGTTTCTGGGACTTTGGGAATGTAGCGAATCAGGCCTTTGAGATTGAACTTGCCAGGCTTATGGATTTGCTGATCAACAAAGTCTTTGACTAAAAGCATGCCAACAATCTGGTCAAGGTCTTTCTCATAGACAGGGAAGCGACTATAATGAAAGTTCTTGAGATGCCGCCGCAATTCAGCCAGGGTACAGGTGAGCGCAAGCGCTGAGATGCGCGGGCGCGGAGTCATTACTTGCCCCACCCGCCGTTCCCTAAAGGCAAAGATATTCTCTAGGATCCGCTGCTCATTATCGTCTAAAAGCCCCCCTTTATGGCTCTCTTTGATGACGATCTCTAGCTCTTCGGACGAATAAAGTCGTCGATGAGGGCTGACGGGGGGAACCTTTAAGAGCCACAAAACCCCGTTTCCTATCCCATTCAACAGAATGACCAGGGGGTAAAAGAGCTTCTTGGCAAAGGTTATCCAAGCGCTAATGGCTAAGACCGTCTTCTCCGCAAATTGCAGAGCGAGAGATTTGGGAACCATCTCCCCAAGCACCACATGGGCGAAGGTAAGCAGGGAGATCGCCAGGACTAAAGCTAACGTATGGGCTAAGACCACTTCAAGGTGCAACCAATGCTCAAAAGGCCCAATTAGCCAGGTCGCAATGGTCTGTTCGCCGTACATTCCTAGCCCTAGACTGGCAACCGTAATGCCGATTTGCGCCGTCGCAATGTAATGGTCACGTTGGATAGGGTCATCCAAGATCGCCTTGACCGCTTGCGCTTTGAGATGCCCCTCCTCAACCAGTTGAGTAATCCGCGTTGGGGGGACACTGATGATACAGAACTCCGCCGCGACAAAGAGACCATTAAGCAAGATTAAGGCGATGATGATGAGGGAGGGAATCACGAACTGTTCCATTTAAGCCTCCCCCCCTTCAGCCAGTTTGCCTTGCGGGAGGAAAAGGATAACTTCCCGCACCGCAGGGCCATTCACCGCTTCAACCCGCAGCTTTAGGGCCTCCTCACCTTCCCCAATTAGAACCTCATCCCCCACTTTGGGCAACCGTTCCAGTAATGCCATCGCCAACCCCCCTATCGTTTTCACTTCTTCATCTGGGAGCTTGAGACCGAGCCGCTCATTCACATCATTCAGTAAGACTTCCCCATGCAAGCGCACCGAACCATCAGGCCCCGCCGCCAGCGGGGCTGGCTCATCCTCTTCTTCATCTGATTCGTCTTGCAACTCCCCAAAGATTTCTTCGATCAGGTCTTCTATCGTGATCATCCCCGCAGTCCCCCCATATTCGTCTAAGACAATCGCAACGTAGCTCTTCTCCTGCTGCAATTGATCCAGGACGGCTAAGGCGGATTTAGAGCTAGGGGTGTAAGAGACAGGCCGTAAGACAAGCGAGAGTAGGTCCTGCTTCTCGCTGTGCAAACGGAAGAGATCTTTCAAGTGGACGATGCCGACAATCTTATCTATTGTCTCATCATAAAGGGGAATTCGCGTATAGGAAGTGCTGGTCGCCACCGCCAACAGCGCCGGCAAAGCGCTGGCGGCGGGGGCAGCCACCAACCGTGTCCGGGGCATCATCACGTCCGCCGCCGTAAGTTCAATCACCCGAAAGGTGTTCTGTAAGAGTTGCCGTTCGCCCGCTTCAAGCAACCCTCCTTGAGCGCTCTCCGCAACCAGATATTCAATCTCTTCCGGGCTAAGAATATGGGCTGGATGGATATTGGGAGGTACGCCCAGCCAGCGTAAAAGCAAGTTGCCAGTGCCATTAAAGAGCGTGATCATTGGTCTAAAAAGGGTCAAGGACCAACGCATTGGGATCACAACCCCCAAGGCTACCTTCTCGGGGTAGCGCAGCGCGAGAGATTTGGGAACTAACTCCCCAAAGACGACTTGGAAAACCGTCAGGAGAAGTAAGATCACGGTGGCGGCCAGCGACTCAGCCGCGACCTGTTGCATGCCCCCAAAGTGTTCAAAGAGCGGGATAAGATAGATAGCAATCTTGGCTTGGCCATAGAAGCCTAAAATGAGGCTTGAGAGCGTGATCCCTAGCTGGCAGACGGCAATATAAGTGTCAAGGAGGTGCGCGTCAGCGAGGATCGGCGCGAGCAACTGGGCGAAGGGATTGCCCTCCACCGCCTGCTGTTTAATCAGCGTCTGGCGGGCGCTGACGGTGGCAAATTCGGCAATCACGTAGAAGGCGTTAAGGAAGATCAAAAATGTCGAGACTGCTAAGATCGTTAGGGCCGTACTCAATGCTCATCCTTTCAATCACAGTTCTCTGGGGGGCAGAGAACAATAGCCCCAGTATAGCGGTAAATGGCTGCTTCGTGCAAGACTCAACCGCCAGTTTGACTAAATTGCCTAAACTGGCTATAATGTTGAGCGTGCCCTGGGCCACTAGCTCAACGGCAGAGCAATCGGCTCATAACCGACAGGTTCCAGGTTCGAATCCTGGGTGGCCCACCACAAGCCTTCCTATGCCTCGCCCCCACATTTCAGCTATTATCCCTGCTTGGTCAGCTCCCTATTATCTCCCGGCTTGCCTGGCGGCCCTCGCGGCCCAACTCGCTCCCACCGATGAGCTTATTCTCGTGGATAACGGCTCAAATGGGAAGGTTGCGGGCTGGGCCAAACAGTTTGCGCCTACTGCTCGTCTGCTCATTTTACCCCAAAATTTAGGCTTCGCGGGCGGGACAAACGCTGGTCTCAGAGCCGCGCAGGGCGAATGGCTCTTGCTCTGTAATGATGATGCTTTGGTCGAGCCTGGCTGTGTCGCCGCTTTAGCTCAAACCCTGGCCCTCGCCCCAGAGATTGGAATGGTGGCGGGGGTTTTGGCGTTTAGTCGCCAGCCGCAGCAAATAGCCTCAGCCGGGATTCAAGTGCAACGGGATGGGGTTGCCAACGACCTCTATTGGGGGCAATCTATCGCTTCCTTGCCGCCAGAGCCAACTGAGATTTTTGGGGCCAGTGGCGGCTTGGCGCTCCTGCGGCGCACGCTGATCGAGGACATTGGGCTATTTGAGGAGCGCTTCTTCTGCTATTTAGAGGATGTCGATCTGGCGTGGCGGGCGAGGCTCCGGGGCTGGCGCACTTTCTTAGCCCCAAACGCCCGGGCCCGGCATGTCTGTTCGGCGAGTGGGGGGGCACGAACCAGCCCCTTCAAACAAAACCTTCTGGCCCTAAACCGCTGGCGCGTGCTTTTGCGCTGTCTGCCCACGCCGCTCTTCCGCTCTTGTCTGCCCACCATTTTGCGCTATGAGACCCTAGCTTTCGCCTACGCCGGCCTCACCCGCCAACCCGCAATTGCGGCGGGCCGCCTAGCGGTCAGCCGCGAAATCCCCCTGCTCCTCCACCAACGCAAGGCCATCCAAGCCCGGCGCACGGCTTCCATCGCCGCCCTAGAGCGCTGGCTTAGGCCTGCTTCTTTTCCCCTCCAGGCCCTACTAAATAGTGAGCGTTAAGGGGCCCAGGCAAATTGCCCCTCGCCGACCCTCAGCCTGCGCTGGCCAGGCAGGCTTCCCCGCAGCTCCCTGCTGTGCATTCTTAGCGTACAAATTAAGGTGGTTTCAACTGGCTGCTGGGTCGGGCCCTACATAAAGGCTGGATCGGGCCTACATAAAGGCTGGATCGGGCCTACATAAAGGCTGGGTCGGGCCCTACCTAAAGGCTGGGTCGGGCCCTACCTAAAGGCTGGGTCGGGCCCTACATAAAGGCTGGGTCGGGCCCTACATAAAGGCTGGGTCAAACCTCCTTCATTTGTTAAGTAAGAGTGAACAAAGTGCTTTAGCAAGCAGCACTTGGCCGCCAGTTTTGGCTCAAAGCCTAGCTCAATTGCTCTAGTCCTTTAGCGTTTTAGCAACCCCTAAAGGACTTCTTGGGGTAACGAGTCGACCACCTAGCCTGGCTGGTTTCACAAGCGGGCGAGCTTGAGTTACAGCAGTTCTCGCTTGGGGACTTCCCGCAACGCTTGGAACTTGCCAAATGCCCCAAGATCTCATATACTCTACCTGGCTTTCAAGGGCTGGAGCGGCAAATCTTTGAAGCCCAAGCGTTTGGCCTTGGGAACGATCATCCGCTCAGGCCCCCCGCTTAATCTTGAAAGGCTGGCCGCTTCTGCCCTCTGAATCACAAGCTTTCGCAGGCAAGTTAAGGCTCATCTTAGCCTCGGCCTCGCCCCGTCGCCACGAATTGTTGGCCTTGTTGGGCTATCCTTTTAGCGTGATCATCACGGATGCCGAGGATAGTCAAGCTCCTGTGCCGCCCGAAATCCTTGCTGCTTTGCCGCCCTATCCTCTGCCCAGCGCCCAGCACCCCACCCTTTTGGCTTGGCGCAAAGCGCAGGCCGTTGCGGAGTTGGAAGCAGGCGACATTGTCCTTGGGGCAGATACCGTCGTGGTCTTAGAAGCGGCTTTGCTGGGTAAACCCCGCGACTCCGCCGAAGCCGAAGCCATGCTGACGCGCCTCGCGGGGCAGGTGCATACGGTCTACACAGGGCTGGCGGTCTGGGCCCAGCGGCCCCAGAAGTGGGCTTTTGCGCTAGTGGCCAGTGAGGTTACGCTTGCGCCCTTAGCGGCCAGCGAGATCGCAGCTTATGTGGCCACGGGGGAGCCGCTCGACAAGGCTGGGGCCTACGGCCTTCAGGGCTTGGGAGGACGGTTGGTGCGCCAAGTGCAAGGCAGTTTTACGGCAGTGGTAGGGCTGCCGTTGCCTCCTACGGTCAACCTTTTGACCGAGGCCGGCCTCGCAGGTCTAGCGGATCCGACCATTGCCTACCATCAGTGGCTTCAAAGCCAGGGAAAGGAACCCTTCCCATGCCCACCGACGTTCCCGTAAAGCTCTTAATCGTAGATGACCACCCGCTTTTTCGCCAGGGAGTACGCTACGCCCTGACCGCTTGCGAAGGGATCCAAGTGGTCGGCGAAGCCGCCAGTGCGGAAGATGCGCTGGCGTGGTTAGCGAAGGTTGACTCCAGCCATGAGCCAAACGTTGTCATCGCGGACCTCAAGCTTCCCAAGATGGACGGCCTCCAGTTGACCCGCGAATTGCGGCATCGTTACCCAAACATGGGGGTGGTCGTCCTCAGCGTTCATGAAGGAGATGAGCAAGCCTTTCATGCGCTCCAAGCTGGGGCGGCGGCCTATCGGTCTAAGGATGTTGAACCAAAGGTCTTAGCGGAGATCTTGCATCGGGTTGCAAATGGCGAGTATGTGATAGACGATGTGCTACTTGAGGAGCCAAAGGTTGCCAGCCGTGTCCTCTCGCAGTTCCGCGATTTGCCCCGTGCCTTAGCTGTAACACCAGACGCGGATTTCCCGATCTTCACCCCGCTAAGTGAGCGCGAGATTCAAGTCTTAGAACGGGTGGCCGCCGGCGGAAGCAATAAGGAGATCGCGGAAGAGCTAGGGATCAGCACCCAGACGGTGAAGAACCATATCTCCTCAATCCTGCGGAAGCTCTCCCTCAATGACCGCACCCAAGCGGTCCTTTATGCGCTCCGCCGGGGGTGGATCGAAGCGCCGGAAGCTCGAAGGTCAGCGAGCTTTAATGAGAGCCATTTAGCCAAACCCAGCGACCCTTCTGAAGCCTCTGAGGACACAGACCATGCAGGCCTTACCCCCTGATCCCGTGTTGAAGCGAGTCTACCTTTCGGGAGTCCCCATCGCCTATCGCCAGGCTGGAAGTGGGCCCCCGTTGCTGCTCGTGCATGGCTGGGGAGGTTCCTCGCGCTATTGGCAAGCCTGCTTGCGAGACTTAGCCGACCTCCGCACGATCTATGCGCTAGACCTGCCAGGCTACGGCGAATCGCCCCCTCTTCTGGAGGCCGCGACCAGCGAGCGCCTCGCGGCCTTGCTCATGGAGTTCGCGGATACGCTCGGCTTGGCCCAGTTCGATCTCAACGGGCACTCCTTCAGTGCCAGCGTAACGGCCTTTGTTGCGGCCCGCCACCGCGCCCGCGTCCACAAGCTGATCTTGACCTGTGCCAGCACCTACCGCAATGAGCATGAACGGCGCTTAGTCGACCAGATGCACCGCATGATGACCCATTGGATGGCGCTCCGGCATCCCTTGATGGCCAAAGTGCAACCTCTGCGCCAGCTCATTGGGCGGCGCTTTTTCTATCGTTTGCCAGCGGATGATGAGCTTTTGCAAGACATCTTCCAAGACTTCTTGCGGATGGACCGGCGCACGGCGAAGGAGAGTGCCTCTAGCGCAGCCAACCCGGCGGTAAACCCTGCCTTGCAGCAAGTTGCCGTCCCGACGCTTGTGATTGGGGCCCGCAAAGACGCGCTTATGCCAGCGCAAGGCATCCCCTTTATGGCTAATCTAATCCCCAATAGTCAGCTAGTTTGGATTGAAAAGTGTGGCCATCTGCCGATGCTTGAGCGACCTGCCGAATACAATCAACTCCTGCGTACCTTCCTTACTGAGCAATGAAGGCTTCCACCGATGCCAACTGATCTCACGGCCTATCGGGCTGAGTTTCCCATCACTGAAAAGTATGCTTTCCTGAGTCATGCTGCTGTTTCACCCCTTAGTCGGCGGGCGGCTAAGGCCGTAGAAGCTCATCTGGAGCTTATCCAAACCAAGGCGTTTGGGGATTATTTTGGGGAAGTTTTTGGGCTGCAAAAGGATTTGCAACAGCGCATTGTCGCCTTAATCAATGCTCAGGGGCCAGATGAGATCGCCCTCATGCCAAATACTGCAACGGGCCTCAATACAGCGGCGGCGAGTCTGCCCTTGCAGCCAGGGGACAACGTTCTAGTCCTCGATGGCGATTATCCTGCAAACATTTATCCCTGGCTGAATCTAGCTCATCGAGGGATCTTGACAAAGTTTGTCCCGCAGCGCAATGGTGGCTTAGACTTGGAACTCTTAAAAGCGCGGCTAGACCGCCGAACCCGTGTGATTGCCCTGAGTACCGTGATCTTTGCGACGGGCTTTCGGAATGATCTGGCGGCGGTGGGGCAATTGTGTCAGGAGCGCGGAATCTTCTTTGTGGTCGATGGGATTCAATCTTTAGGGGCCTTCCCAATGGATGTCCGGGAGTATCAGATTGATTTCCTCGCTGCTGGCTCCCAGAAGTGGTTATTATCTACCCCTGGCTGTGGGTTTCTCTATTGTCGGCGAGAACTAATCGAACAATTAGCTCCAGGAGCCTATGTAGGGGCAGCCAGCGTAGTCGATCCAATGAATTACCTCGACTACAATTTCACTTTAGCCCCCAATGCAGACCGTTTCAATCTGGGCACACCGAACTTGACCGGGATGGTTGCCCTTCAAGCTACCCTTGCGCTCTTGCAGGAGATCGGGATTGAACGCATCAGCCAGCAAATCCTCCTGCTAATTGAGACTTTAATCACTGATCTACACCGAAGGGGCTATCAATTGGCGGCCAGTACGGAGCTTGCCCAGCGGAGTGGGATTGTCGTGGCACACGTTGAGGATGCGTTAGCGGCTTGCGAAAAGCTGGCCAAAGCCAACATTATCGTTACCCCACGGGGGCCAGGCGTGCGGATTGCACCCCATTTCTACAATACGGTGGAGGAGGTTTTGCGCGTTGGCGAGGTGTTGGGTGATGCAAGACCATAGAATAGCAGACTTCTTAGACAAAATCACGCCTGGCGACTGTCTTGATTACCTTCCAATGCTAGAGGACGAGAGTATTGATTGTTTTCTGTCTGATATACCCTATGG
>Ga0316611_1000763_pt1 | contig 10554 bp, 13 predicted proteins | sample MIS2016202_MG_FD_207675 | JGI IMG/M metagenome (GOLD analysis project Ga0316611, IMG submission 207675) | Microbial mat bacterial communities from Middle Island sinkhole, Lake Huron, Michigan, United States - MIS.2016.202 | ecosystem: Environmental > Aquatic > Freshwater > Lake > Sediment... | reverse complement strand
TTGCCCAAGTTGTTCGGTGCTATATTTTGTATTCATTTCGGCAAGTACTCTTATTCGTTCTTGCGTTAGAATGCTGTCTTGCGTTTGCAGCATGAGCGTTGAATAGTAATAGGCTTCTTTAAAGTTGTTGTTACTCACGCAGATAATTGAAAGATGGTGAGCTATGTTATAAATTTCTTTTAAAGCGGAAATGGAACGGGCTATTTCGAGTGCATTTTTGTAATAATACAACGCCACATCTACCTGATTTTTGTGAAGATACAGTTCAGCCAAATAGTTATGTGTTTCAATAACTCCGTAAGGTAAATGCAATTTGTAGAAAAGCTCCAATGCTTTTTTTTGCAACTCCAACGCTTGTTGTATTTTACCTTGTTGCCGATAAATATTGGCGGTAAAAAGCACCAAATACGCATCAATTCTATCAAAAGGAATAACCTCTTCGGCTTCTTGGTAATATTTCAGCGCAAGGGTGAAATCTTTTTTGGTTTCATAATATTCGCCGAGGTTGGTAAGGGCAAGTTTTTGTTGAATCAAATTGTTTTTGCTCATGGCTTGCCCCAAATGTTTTTTGCGGTAAATAAGTGCAAGCGAATCGTTATCGAGTTGAAGGTAAGCGTATGATATATTGATGAGTATTCCTTCATTATCGGCATAATTTATCGCTTCGGCTTTTTTGAAGTATGTTAAAGCTTTTAGATAGTCCTTCTGGTCGTAAGCTACTGAGCCAATTCCGTTTAACCCTTCGGCTAAACCTTCTTTAAAATTTACCAATTCACTAATTTTGTATGCCAACTGATAGTTTTTCAGAGCATTTTCAAGTTTTTGTTGCAGTAAATATATTCGCCCCAACATGATGTATGATTTAACAATTTGGGAGGGTAAAAAATTTTTTTGCGCAATTTTTAACGCTTCATAAGCATACAACAAGGCTGTATCAGGAGAGTGGTAGAATTGATCTTCTGCCAAAACTTGCAGCTTTTCAATTCGTTGTTTATCTTCCTGATAGGTATTTGCGAGTGGTAATTGTGCAAAAATTTCCCCCGAAAAAATTAAAGTCAATATCAGAAGCAATAGGTGCTTCATTGGGTTTGTTGTTTTATTTTTTGTATAGACGTTTTATTTTTTTATGCTTTTATAATCAATTATTTAGGTAATTATACAAGTATTCGCTCAACAAAATTACGTAAAATTCACTTTTGCCACATTATTTGTCATAAAAAAACAATCCTCTTATTCAGTTTGCAAATTTAATGTTTTTTTTTGAAGGTAAAAAAATATAAAACGAGTGTTAAGAAGTATTCGTGCAAAATTATTTTCAATTTAGAACCGTAGGTTGATATAAAAATTGATAAACAAACATTCAAATTATGTGTTTGTTTATCAGATATTTATAACGAAAATGAAATGCCAACCCCAACCGACAAAAAAAAGAGCCACAAACTTAGATTGTGGCTCTTTTTTTACTCATTTAACAATTCCTTTTTGGAGTGAATACTTGTCCTATTGTTTTATGATATATTTTTTTTACAACCGGCTATTATGAAAAATAATATGCGTATGTTTCGGGATTTCAACGCACTATCGTTTCAAAGTTGCACATAAGTTTCTTTCTTGCACAATGTTTCAACCTGCCCATAAGCCTGCAATTATTGCAAATTGTATGTTATCGTAATATTTTTATCATTATCTATCTAAATATCAAAATTTAGCACTTTTTATTGTAATATCATTTTTAAGAATTGGTCGAAAAGCATTATTTTCTTAAATCCCTTTTTTGTCAATCCTTTGAATAATTTTTCATCTCTGGTCAATAATGTCAAATCGTATTCTAATGATAGAGCGATAAACCAAACATCGTTGAAATCAATATCTTTTGTCAAATCAGTTGCTTTTTTTATATTTTCTTCACTAACAACGTATCTCGGTAATACTGTTATTTTTGATAAAATCCGGTTTGTATATTCAACCTATTGATTTCGTTCAAGTTTTGATTTGTCAAATATTGTATCTTTATATTCATCTATTTCTTTGAATATGTAATCTATTGTAACAAAGCGATTAAACATCACAATTGGTTTGTAACTTGATTTTCCGCTTATTAGAATACTCATCAAAATATTTGTATCAAGAATATAATCAAACATTTGCGTAAACTTTTATGTATTTGCTATATCTATCGTTTATAAATGCACTTTTTTTTGCATTTATCCAGTTTTTATCGCTGGTTAAATTATCTTTTTCATAATCTTTTAAAATATCGTTTGCTGCTGCTTTTAAAATAGTTTGTGTGATAAATAATTGCAAATATTGTTCAATTGTCTGTTTTCCCAAAGCCTGAACAATCTCATCTTCAATTTTTATAATAAACTCTGACATTTTTTTAGTTTTTAGTTTACGCAAATTTAATCAATTTACTTTAAATCTGTTTATCGGTGGTTAATTTTTATTTGCTTTTATGAAAAACAATATGCGACGGTTTCGGGATTTCAATGAATTATCGTTTCAAAGTTGCACATAAGTTTCTTTCTTGCACAATGTTTCAAGTTTACACAAAAGCAGGTAATTATCGCAATTTTTATTTTTCAATTATTTCTCTCACTTTATTTTTTAATTGTTCTAAATCAGGGAGATAAAGTTGATATTTTGATACAATCAATTTTGATGTATCTTTTAACATTGCATATTCAACCATAATATCATCTTTTTCTTCTGATAAAATTAAGCCTATTGGTTCGTTATCAGATATATCGTTAACTTCTTTTTCAAAATATCCTAAATACAATTTCATTTGACCGATATGTTCGTGTGCAACTTCACCAATTTTCAAATCTATCAAAACATAGCATTTTAATTTTACGTGATAAAATACCAAATCAACAAAATAATGTCTGTTATTCAGAGTTATACGTTGTTGTCTTCCAATAAATGCAAATCCTTTTCCTAATTCTAACAAAAAATGTTGTAGATTATTAATGATTGCCTTTTCTATATCATTTTCAGTATATTCATAATTTTCCGGAAAATTCATAAATTCAAAGACATGAGGATTTTTTATAAAATCTTCTTCGGATTGTATGATTTGTCCTTTTTTAGATAATTCCAAAATTTTTTCCTTGTCTTTTCCTATTGCAATTCTATGAAATAATGCAGTTTTCTTTTGTCTTCGTAATTCTCTGATAGTCCAATTTTCTGCAATTGATTGTTTTTCATAAAACTCTCTTGCTAAATTATCATCTATCGAAACCAGTTCTATATAATGCGACCATGTTAATTTGCCAGACAGCGTCTGGCAAATTGGGTAGTAGAAATACAATAGCCTCATATATTGCAAATTACTTCGACTAAATCCTTTGCCGTGTTGCAATGTTAAATCTTTTGATAAATCAATTAAAAGTTGTTTTCCATATTCAGCTTTCAGTTTTCCGCCTTGCTCAAATTCGATAATATCTTTACCAATTTGCCAGTAAGCGTAAAGCATTTCAGTATTTATTGCTGAAATTATTTTACTTTTTGCAGATTGGTAAATATTTCCAATCTTATCGATTAATTGTTGATATTCTATATTTTTAAGTAATTCACTCATATTTTATTGAATTTGTTTGACGCAGACACACATTTGAGGCGTTTTTCATTAAATTTCAAAAATTATCAGGTCAAGTATATTGTTATCTCTTATATATTTTGTGATTATTGGCTCTGAAACATTGATAAAATTTTTTATCTCTGCAATCTCAGTAATAGCAATTAAGTAGTCTTTATCGGACATTAGTGGCCAACCGTATTTTCTTAAAATCTTATGCACAATATAATTTCTCTTATCTCTCACATCTATAAGATTTTGTTTGACTATTTCATCCGGTATATGAACAATCAATTCATTTATTAATTGCCCAAGCGTTTTTTTTTCATTATTCTGAAAATAATCGGTTAACGCGTTAACTCTGTTTTTGTCTTGAATACTCGATAGTAAAGAATAAATACAAGTTTCAAAACATTGTATTTCTGTTAACGTTTGTCCCAAAGCAATAAACAATGCTTTGTCATTTCGTTCTTGAAAGTCAAAAACCAAATTCGTATTATCTACCCTTATTATTTCCATTTCTTTTTTTTATTTGCTATTACGAAAAGCAAAACAGCGTATGTTTCGGTATTTCAATGAATTATCGTTTCAATTACCCATAAATGCTGCTTTCTTGCACAATGTTTCAAGTTTGCACAAAAGCCACAAAAAAAAAAGCAATGAAAGCTCTACCATATCTTAAGACTCTTTTTTCATTCGTATGTAAATCGGTTCTAACTCTATCTTAATCAATTTTAAAACCGTATCAAATTCCAGATTGAAAACAATTTTAGCTTTATTTTTAAAAGCTTTCCATTGAGTTAATCTATCTTGATTTTTGTAAAATTGCTCTTGAAAAATACTGTGATTATCTGAAATTATTGTCCCTCTTGTTTCAAAAGTCAATTTAATTGCTTCTTCAAGTTCCAATTTATCTATTTCGTTGTTTGAAAGTAAAATATAAATATCGTAAAAATCTTTCATTCTGCTGTTTGCTTCCGAAAGTTGTATCATTGCTTCAAATTTTTCTGCAATTGCTGAATAAATTGAATTTGTCAATTTCTATCTTTTATTACGGATATTATTTATATTAGCCGTAAAATTAGCTAAATATTTTCATTTTCCAAATTTGGATTGTCTTTCAACAATCATTTTGCCGATGTCAAAATTTTGATTTAGATGATGATAATTTACAGATTTATAGACATCTAATTTTGCACTATTAATCCGCCCGATTACTTCGTCAAAAAATTCCTTATATTTATTAAAGTCTAATTCATTCATTTAACTTAATTTATCAAATCTCCAACAGCTGTTGGAGAAATTAGTAATCAAATTTATAATATTTTATCTACTTTTTTTTGAAAATAATTCACAAATCAGCATCTGTCTATATTAATTTTTATATCATTTTTGGTTCTTGGATACTTTTTGTGGAGAAAACAGAGAACGCGGATTTTACTGATTTTCAAACGCGGATTTTATCCTATAATCAGCGTGAATCAGCGTTACCAAATTATCCGTTTAATCAGCGTTCCACAAAATTGTTCCAAGATCCATTTATTTTTACAAAAGTAGTAAATTTTCACAAATTCATTTTGTTTTATTGAACCGAACGTATAGCTACTGGCGCAGGTGGTTTTGGGGTGTTTTTTGCGAAGCGTAGCGAAGCAAAAACGCCCCAAAACCGCTTGCGACCAGTAGCATGTTAGGTTCTTTGATTTTTATCTTAGTTAGTATCTTAGTTAGTTTATTATCCTCTGTCATGTTTTAGTAAATTGCATTATCGCTTATATACTAATTGATTACATATTGATTTTCTTAATAATTTCATTTTCTTAGTTAGTGTTGTTAGTTAGTGTTTATTAAGCCAATCAATTCCTTTTTCTGTCGTAATGTACTGTTGGTTTCGGCTATTAATCTTCTCTGGAATTGTATATGACAATGTCCCTTCTTCGATTAATGGCATTATAAACTTTTGGTAGTTATAGGTTTGATTGCTTAATTCCAATTCATTTTCTAATATTTCACGTCTGCTTTGTGGTGTTTTACAAAAACTCAATACAGTTTTCTTTTTAATATTGCTCTGAATTTCAGGATGTATTTCTAATTGTGTCAGAAAATACATTCTGTCATGATCCATTTTAAATATCGGTTGGGGTGAACCATTGCGCTTCATTGCTTTTCTGATAGTTGGAATACCTGTTCCTTTTGCTTCTGTAAGATTTAGTTCTTATAATATTTACGATCTGAAAACACGTTCCAAAGAGCATTTTCTACATCTTCAACAAGTTTCATTTGATATTTTGGAGAAATCAAATCTTTCATTACGATCTAATTTTTAATTTTAAACATTATTTTTGACGCTCCTTGAGAACGGATTGGTGTAGCCGCTTACCCTTTTTTTGTGCATCAGCCAATTGAGCGTCGGCAAAAAAAAAGGGCTGCAGGTCTGCATCATGTTAGTGGCTTGTTTTCAATCGTTTTACTGTCTGAACGGATTTAAATTGTTAATTTAATATTTTCCAATTAAGCCGTTTCAAGTTCTTCAACTCTCCATACAGATTGTTCAACTTGTTTAAATACAGGAAAGAAATCTTGTTTATGTTTTTGAACAAAATATAAAACTTCTATTCCTACGATTTTATTTTCATCGTCTAAATCTACGTTTATACTTTCAGCTATTTCCTCCGTAGAAACTATCTTTTTATCAGTTAGTTTGATATAAAGTGCGTCTGCTTCTTTATCGTATGTTATTTTCATTTTTTATCAGATTTAGTCATTTTTTCATCAAAATGAGCAGTGACAACTAATTTTTTTATTGGATTGAACACTACTTTCAAAAATTTACCTGCTAATTTAATAAATTTTTTGAAATAATGGACTTCATTTTCAGATTTTACAATTGTCTTATCTGGATTTAGCACTGTTTCAACTATCCAATTTTTTTCAAGTTGACGTTCTTCTATCCGTTGTTCAACATGTTTAGAATAATTTATTTCATCTTGCGTCATTTTATTTATTTCGTATTTAATTATTCATTAATACAAAGTTACGATTTTTTTAGTAGTTTTCAAATTAGGAATTTTAAAAAAGTTGCAAAACTGTTTTACTTCGCAACTTTTCAAAAATTAAATTAATCAACTGATTAATCATGCCTAAATTGTGCCAAAAGTTCAAAAGTTAAACCCACCTAATATAAGTATATATTACCTTCGTGCTGCTGCTCCTCCACCACCAAGTCCGCCTATTCCAATTATAAAACCCAACCAATAAAAGAATCCGGAATTGTGTTCTGCAGAAGTGCCTTATACTTTTAAGTTTTATAGACGACAGTCGTTTATACAACTTTGTTTAAAATTTGTTGAAAGTGTTGTGTTTTTTCAAACTTTGCCTTTTTATAAACCTCAAATATTCTGGCGAAAGCAATATTAATAATTACTTATTCAAACAAATATAAAAGAGCGGAAAAATTTCCGCTCTTCGTTCATTAGTGTTAGAAACAAAAAATTCACCAAAAAAATATTTTTTATTGAAATCGATTCAATTTTCTGATTCTAATTTATTGTTTAGCTGTTTCTAAGATTCAAAATAGCTTTGCCAATATTGTCCACAAGGTCGGAGGCAGTAACTGCTTCTTCGCTCATAATAGCGGCGGCTATATCTCCGGCAAGTCCATGTAAATAAACGCCAAGTAAAGCTGCCGATTCAGAGGAATAACCCTGTGATAATAAGGACAATATAAGCCCTGTAAGCACATCGCCGCTACCGCCGGTAGCCATTCCGGGGTTTCCGGTTGAGTTGAAATAAACAACTCCGTTGGGGCAAGCAATGCAAGTGTGTGCGCCTTTGAGAACTACGTAACAGTTGTGGCGTTCTGCAAATTCTTTTTGCAAGCGGTGGCGTTCAAAGCTGTCTTCCGAGCGACCTACCAAACGTTCAAATTCTTTTGGATGCGGTGTAAAAATACTATTTGCCGGAATTTTATCCATAAATTCAGGATTTTCAGCAATAATATTTATTGCATCGGCATCAAACACAATGGGAACGGTAGTTTTTTCCAATATTTCGCGAATGGCGGAATGTGTGGAATTGCTTTTTCCGATGCCCGGACCTACACCTATTACGGAATAGTTGTTAATGTTTGGTACAGAAGACATTACCTTGTCATACTTATCAATACTTAACATAACTTCGGGAACGGCTGTTTGCATTATTTCGTGCCCTAAACGTGGTATGTGCGTGGTTAGCAGCCCTACACCTGAGCGTAAACAAGCTTTTGAAGACAAAACTGCTGCCCCCATTTTACCGTAACTTCCTGTTATTAAGAGTGCGTGCCCAAAAACTCCTTTGTGAGAAAATTTCTTTCGTTTTATTAAACGTTTTTTTGCTACTTCTTGGGTAAGATAGAAGCGAGTTGTCTCTGAATTTTCTAAGGCTTCTTTACTCAAACCTATTGGTAGAATGTACCATTCACCTACATATATTTCTGTTTCGGGAAAGAAGAAGGTGAAGTAAGGCAGTTCCAAGGTTAAGGTGTACGTGGCATGAATTGCATAGTCGTTCGTTTCCTCGGAAGCGTTTAAATATCTGTACGAATTGGGCTTTAACAGATACGAACGCATTTCTTCGTTTTCTTCGCTAAACAGACCGGAAGGTATATCAATGGAGATTACGGTTGCTTTACTTTTGTTGATATGTTGAACAACTTTTGCAGGGAAACCCGCTAAAACTCTGGTTAGCCCTGATCCGTATAACCCATCAATAACGAGGTCGGTAGGAAGAATAACGGGTAAATCAATTTCACTTTGTAGGTTTGTGATGCTGATTCGCTCGTAGCTCTTTAACTTATCGTAGTTAATAGTAGCTGTTTCAGAATATTTTTCTGAAATAGTAAAAACTTTGACCTGATAATTACGGTCTGCCAGCAGACGCGCGATAGCAAAGGCATCGCCACCGTTGTTACCCGGTCCTGCAAAAATTTTGATTTTATTGGTTACATCAAAACGATTTGTAATCCAATTCGTACAAACTCTTGCAGCACGTTCCATTAAGTTTACACTATGAATAGGTTCATTTTTAATAGTGTAAGCATCAACTTCTTTAATTTGACTGGAATTTAGAATTTTCATGTATTAAAAGTGTTAACTTGATTAAAACAGGCTATAATTGAGTTTCCAAAAGTAAGAAAAAAAATGTTCTTTCAAAAATTTTTTTTTACGGCGGTAAAGTTAATTTTTATCACTGAAATAAAAAATTGAAGTTTAAAAAAACCTTTTTATATTTGTATTCCTAAAAAATGTAAAAATTTCTTAAAATTTCTATATTAATAACTTTTAAAAATTCAATATTATGTTAAAAGGACAACCGAAAGGACTGATTGCTGCCGCACTTGCCAACATGGGTGAGCGGTTTGGGTTTTATACCATGATGGCGATTTTAGTGCTGTTTCTCCAAGCCAAGTTTGGCTTAGACGGAAAAAATGCCGGTTATATTTATTCCACTTTTTATGCTTTAATTTATATTTTAGCATTGGTAGGTGGTCTAATTGCCGATAAAACAAGAAATTACAAGGGAACAATTATGGTTGGTATTTTGGTAATGGCATTGGGTTATTTTCTGATAGCTTTGCCTTCTCCTACGCCTTCTCCTAATCCTACTTTGTATTTGGTTCTCACTTGTATGGGCTTGTTTGTGATTGCTTTTGGTAACGGTTTGTTTAAAGGGAATTTGCAAGCACTTGTAGGTCAAATGTATGACAAACCTGAATATAGCAGCAAAAGAGACTCCGGTTTTTCAATTTTTTATATGTTTATTAATGTGGGTGCTATTTTTGCGCCGCTTACTGCTATTGGCGTAAGAAACTGGTGGTTACAAAGTCATGGGTTTGCTTATAGTTCGGAACTTCCGGCTTTGGCACATTCATTTCTGAAAGGTAATATTACTGCCGATGCTTCCGCACAATATCAAACATTAGCCAATAAGGTGAGCCTTAACGCTCCTAGTGGAGTTACCGATTTAACAACTTTTGCAAACGAATATTTGAATACGTTTACTACCGGTTTTCACTATGCTTTTGGAGTTGCTATTTTTGCAATGTTAATTTCTTTTGCTATTTATCTTGTTAATAGAAATAACTTTCCTACCCCTCGTTTGAAAACCAAAGCTACCGACTCATCAAAACTTTCTGCACAAGAGGTTGAAATGGGAATTAAAGAAGTAAAACAACGTATATTTGCTTTATTTGCAGTGTTTGGCGTGGTTATTTTCTTTTGGTTTTCGTTCCATCAAAATGGTTTAACTTTAACTTTCTTTGCAAAACAATATACCGATTTGAGCGGTATCAGCATAAATTTGGGCGGAATACAAATTGTTGGTGCGGAAATTTTCCAATCCATTAATCCGTTCTTTGTCGTATTTTTAACTCCTATTGTTGTGGGGCTTTTTGGTTGGTTAAATGCAAGAGGTATAGAACCTTCCACGCCTAAGAAAATTGCTATCGGTATGTTAATTGCCGCTCTGGGGTACGTTATTATGGTGGTAGGTTCCATGGATTTACCGTTATTTACAACTATTGACCCTGACAGTGGTGGCTCGCCGCTTGCTGACGCTAATAAAGTTACTCCTTTCTTATTGGTAGCTACTTATTTTGTTTTAACCGTTGCTGAATTATTCATCAGTCCGCTGGGTATTTCGTTTGTATCGAAAGTTGCTCCGCCTCAATATCAAGGTATTATGCAAGGTGGTTGGCTTGGTGCTACTGCAATAGGTAATCAATTGTTATTTATTGGTGCTATTTTATATCAAGCAATACCGCTTTCGGCTGTTTGGGGCGTGTTTGTGGTAGTTTGTTTAATTTCTATGAGCACCATGTTGTTTATGTTGAAATGGTTAGAAAGAGTGTCGAAATAAATTGTTAATTGTTCATTATTGATGACTTTTTTTGGGAATGTTTTGAAAATCAATTGCCCTGACCTTTAGGTCGGGGGGGGGAG
>Ga0316611_1000758_pt1 | contig 10585 bp, 8 predicted proteins | sample MIS2016202_MG_FD_207675 | JGI IMG/M metagenome (GOLD analysis project Ga0316611, IMG submission 207675) | Microbial mat bacterial communities from Middle Island sinkhole, Lake Huron, Michigan, United States - MIS.2016.202 | ecosystem: Environmental > Aquatic > Freshwater > Lake > Sediment... | reverse complement strand
ACTAAATAAATTCCAGCAATAATAAGAAATCCTAAAGCATAACTATCCAAAGCTTCCCCGATAGCAAATGCTCCAGCAATAGAACAAAAGAACAAAACCATCGTCAACGACAATGCAATCAATACAAATTTCAACATCATCGTGGTCGATTTCATTGCCACTTTGAATCCCCATAATTTATAATAGGCTACACTATTTTCGATATAAGCTTGTGCTTGTTTTTGAATGTATTCGGTATGTTCTTTCAATTCTTCAAAGGCCATAAGTTTGTATTTAGAAAAATTAATTTTCGTGATTTGCCATTTGTTTTTTTTGAAGTTTGGCGTTTTGTTCTTTCAAATCGGCCAACTTGGTTTCCAAAAAAGAAATAACGTCTTCGGTTTTGTGACTCATATTAGAAACCATTTCTTCATAGTTTTCTTCAAAATCCTGTTTAGATCCTTCAAACTTTTTTCTCAATTGATGCGTTACATCTTCAAATTTATGTTTCAAATTGTCTTTCGCATCATCAAAACCATCTTTAATTTTTTCTCTGGTTTTGGAACCTTTGTCAGGAGCAAATAAAATTCCTACTCCTGCTCCAATCGCTGCACCTAATAAAAGGGCTAATACTGAATTTCCTGCATTATTTGACATTGTTTCTACTATTTAAAATTAATAATAATCTAAAGTTACAACCTTTATGAACAAAGCAATGTTAATGAGGCGTTAAAGTGTTTTAAAATCGTTTGAAGATTAAATAAACTATCGTTTTTTGAAGAACTATTTGAAAACAACAAATGGCTGTAAAAATTAAAAAAACGGCTTAAAATTAATTTATGAAAGGCTGTTTTAATTGCTAAAACTGATATAATTTCTAAAATCAATCGAAAAAACAAATGATAAAAAAAAGCACTCCTAAAAGTGCTTTTGATAGTTATTGTTTATTTAAAACTTGTTCGATAAATTCTAATTCTCTTTCGGTGGTACGTTTTCGTTGGATTGGATTTTAATTTTAAAATTTCGTCTTTGAAAGAATAAACAAAATTAGCATCATACTTTAAACCCAATAAATTCAAAAGTACTCTGCGAGCAATTTTAATACTTGCATATCTTTACCTAAATCAGCAGGATTAATGCCTTTATAAAGAGTTATTCCTTTTTATTGAATATTTTTTTAAAACAAATAGCAATAACGTGACAAAGATTACCAATAATGGAATAAAAAAGTAATTTACCATATAGTAAGTATCTGAAAAACAAATTGTAAAAAAATAATCAACAAAATAAAAATAAAAAAGTAAAATACTGCAAAATAAAATAATAATTTTTGTTTTCATATTGTTAGTTTTTAAAAAAAGCATTAAACATTGTAAAACGACCAAACGGAATTTCTTGAAAACTAATATCTTCTATTATTTGATCACTCAATCCTTCTGGAAACTTAGAATAAAGCATAGTAGTTTCTACAAGAGAAGAAATGTCTTGGACTAATTCTTTAATTTTTCTTGTGTCTGATTTTTCATTTTTCATCTTAATAATCTCCATTTCCGAAAAAATTAATTCAATTTTATTTTTTTGAATCTTTATTATATAAAATGGAATCAAAACACTTAAATACAAAGTCACAGTAAACAATTCCCCTTCTTCAACCACAGTTAAATGAAAAGTCAAAGCTCTATCTTTATAATCAAAAAGAGACATATCCCTTATATTTTTGAGACTAGAATCTTTTTTAAATGTTTTTTCTAAATCAAAATATAAGCTTTTATTCATTTCAAAATGCTTAATAATTTCAAGTAATCTTTTATGTTCTTTTGATTCCATGTATTCGTATTCCTCTGTTTGTGAGCAGATTTTTTTTGGATAGAATAAATATGCCAAATTTATCAATACATTATTTATCATAATTAATTACAATTTCCAGTTCCAAACATATTTGTTTTATAATCAGTTGGTGTTCCACTAAACCCAGATGCGTTAAAATTAACTCTACCTCCAGGAATATATAAAGGATAATTATGCTTTAACCTATCTTCAAAATACAAACGCACAGTTAATTCTGATACTGGTTTATTACCATACATGCTAACTGTTTCACTCATTGATGTTTCAACAGCTTTCGCAGATAAAGTGGCTGCAAGTCCGGCACTAATATCCGTATTCCCTACTGATAAATTTGTTGGTGCTCCAAATAATATTGCATTTGGATAATTAATAATTTGACTAAAATGATAACCATTAGGACTTATTACAACAATATTAAAATGAATATTTTTAACCGCTGACTCTTGCCATAGCGAACCTATTTTATTTTTAAAATTAAAACTTTCACAACTTGGAGGAGCATCATTTGATGCGTTAGAAACTGAATCTCTCTCACCATGAGGGGGATTTATGTAAGTTCCTGAACTAGAACCAGAACCACCACCATTACCATTACCAAATAAACCACCAATACTAAAGCTTCTTGACCCTATTGATGCAGATGTTCCTGAACCGCTAGCCACAATAACTTCGTCCAAATCAATAATAGGAGCCTCTTTCATCGTAATGCTATGTCCTTTCTCTTTTTTCTTTAAAGCATATATTGCTATATTGTTTTCAAATTTAGCACCTTTAATAAAACCTTTCTCCAAATCCCAAGTTAATATGTATCCTGAAAAAACTTCCAAGTTTTCTAAAACTTCTTTTTTCTTAATTTTACGGTTTTGAGGAATTAACTCCTGTACCAAAGCATCATAATTTAGTTTAAAAGGATATAAATATAAAGACTTTTTCCCTTTATATTCGATGTTTGGATGTTTTTCTGTAAGAGGTATTACAATTGCCTTAGAGGAATCTTCTAGTGTTGTTTCAAAGGCAAGTTCCCAATGATAATTTAAATCGCTAAATTGTGGATCAAACTCTATTTTAGCTTTATAGTCCTCGAACCAGCTCTTTGCAACCGAAATGCTCGTTACTGAATTCCCTGCTGCTAATTCTTCGTCCTCACAACTGGAGAAAACCATAACAACAATAAGCAAAATGGCTTGTGCTAATTTAATTAAATTTTGTTTCATAGTTTTTTGTTTTTACCTGTTCATTTTGCTTATGCTAGGCTGAAAAGGATTTGTTAAACCCGGTTTTGAATTATTTTTGACAAACATAATTAAATATTCTTATAGGACAATAACTCCTATATAAAATTTTATCATTTCATTGAATTTTGTGTGTGCGAAAAAAAGTAGATACAACATTCTTAAAAACTTTTGGTAATAATCTAAAAATGGTCAGAGTAAGTAAAAATATTACTCAGGCTCAACTTGCTATTGACTGTGATTTTGATGTGTCGGTAATTTCAAGAATAGAACGAGGCATTGTAAATACTTCACTTTCAAATCTAAAACTAATTTCTTCTGCTTTAAATATTCCACTTAAAGAACTTTTTGATTTCGAAAATTGAGTCCACTCAGATAATCCTGTTTTGATTTTTTTAGTTTCTTTTTTTATTAGTTGAATTCAAGTTAGTAAAACTGATACCCTTTTTTAAACATCCGTAATTACATCAAATCCTTTATAACTTCCAATAATAGCCAAACCAATTATATTTTGAGCTAATTCTATTTTAGTTTATAGCTTACTATAAACTGTAAACTAATAAATAATATAAGCGAATTTTGACCTAAAATTAAAAAAAAGCGATTAAATCAAAAAAAGAAGCAAACGCAAAAGAAGATGACAGACATTATTTTATCGCTTAAAATCAATTTATGAAAGCTGTTTTGTATAACAAAAATTGATGAGTATTCACAAAACAATAGCAAAAACAAATAATAAGAAAAAACACTTCGAAATGTAATTTCAATAGATAATCTTTATTTTAAAATTAAGTCCAAACAATCAACCCGGTTTTTGGAAATTTTAGATTCATTTTTAGGGAATTTAGAATATATCATAAAAGTGAGATTTATTAACACTACAATAAAAAAAGACGAACATTTAAAAAAAATATTCTTTACAAAAAAATATCTGATTCTTAAAAATTTACATTCTAAACAACTATTTAATTTATATTTGCCTACAATTAAAGTAAATAATAATATAGAATAACAAATGAAATATTTTGATGTAGCCATAATTGGCAGCGGTCCATCGGGAGCTTCGGCGGCATTAGAATTGTCGAAAAACGGGATCTCATCGGTGATTATCGAAAAAGAAATTTTACCACGCTACAAAACCTGTGGCGGAGGATTAGTATTTCGGGGTAGAAAAATTTTACCATTCAATATTTCATCAGTAATAGAAAAGGAATTTTTTGAAGTGGATACCTATTTTGAAGGAACTAATCTAAAATTTACTACCAAAAGAGACAAGCCAATCATAACGATGGTTATGCGCGACACATTCGACAGCTTGATTGTACAGAAAGCTATAGAAAATGGCATTACGCTTTTGCAAAACCATAAAGTAACAAATATTACCTTCGGTTCAGTTCAAACTATTCATACAACTGGAGGCGATGTGCAATCAAAATTTATAATTGCCGCAGATGGTGCTTTAAGTCCTATAGCAAAAATAGCTGGTTGGAAGGAAACACGCACTATTATTCCAGCTTTAGAATATGAAATAGAAGTGCCTAAGGCTGATTTTGATCGTCTATCAAAAAATGTCCGTTTTGATATCGACGCATCTCCTTACGGATACGGTTGGTGCTTTCCAAAAAAAAATCATTTGTCTGTTGGTGTTTGCGTATTAAGAAAAAAGAATCAAAAAATAGATTTGAAAAAATACTACGCTGAATATTTAAAATCTTTAGATATTAATACAGTTTTAAGTGAACAAGCACATGGTTTTATAATTCCTGTTTCAGCTCGAACTGATAGATTTGTTAGAAAGAACGTGTTTTTGACAGGAGATGCTGCAGGATTTGCTGATCCAATAACAGCAGAAGGAATATCAAACTCTATATTGAGTGGATTTTTAGCGGCAAAATCCATAGTTGAAAGCAATCTGAATGAACATGAAGCAGCAGTATTGTATCAAAAAAAATTAGAAAATAGTATTCTATCAGAGATAAAATCGGGGTCTGTTTTAGCCAAATATTTTTATGAACAGAAAGCCATTCGTAACTTTTTTATTAGAAAAAAAGGAGATCGATTAGCTAACTTTATGACCGATATTTTTATGGGCGACAGAACATATCCAACAGATTATCTTGCCTTTATAATAAGAAAATTAAAGAAAAAATTGATCAAAAAATTTAATTTAGCAAAATAAATTGCATAACAGTTCTATTTTATATTGATTTCAACACTTCTAAAACTCTTTCGTTTTTTTCAGTAGTCCTCAAATTATTAATAACAGATTGATATTTAGATAAATTTCTATCATCAACTTTTAAATTTTCTAAAGCAAGAATTCGAACCAAATGTAATTGACTTTTCAAAGACATATCATACAATTTAGCTAAAAAGTAGTCATCAAAATCTTTGCAAAAAACAACTGGCGAATATTTAAAAATTAAATTTGAAAACAACAATGAATTGGCATCGTTTTTCACATTTTTTACCACTAACTGCACGAGCAAACTGTAGTTTTGTACAGATTTAATGTTGTTTAAAATAGATTCAAATAATAATTCAGCAGAAATTTCATCTTTCTCTTTTATGTATTTATTGATTTCCTTTTGGGTAGCTATCAATAAATTTTCTTCTTTTTTGCCTTTTTCTTCCCAAGCATCTTTGAGTCCAACGGTTTTGTTAAACACTAATTTTTCCTCTGTAGAATCTTTATCCACATTGAAATATCCGATGCGTTGGAACTGAAATTTATCGCCTGATTTGGCTGTTTCGAGACTTGGTTCAACAAATCCTTTTACGATTTGCAGTGAATTGGAATTCATAAAATCCAAGAAATCCTTTTCTTTATGACTGTCTGGCGCTTCATCTGTGAAAAGTCGGTCATACAGGCGAACTTCTGCTTCGATAGCGTGTTTGATGGAAACCCAATGCAAGGTTCCTGCTACTTTGCGTTGACTTGCTTCTGTTCCGCTTCCGCTCAAAGAATCCGTATCATAACTAACGTGAATTTCGGAAATATTTCCAGCTGTATCTTTAACAACACTTTCTCCTTTAATGATATACGCATTTTTCAATCGTACTTCATTTCCTAAAGACAAACGGAAAAATTTGGCTGGAGCCACTTCCAAAAAGTCTTCTCTTTCGATGTATAATTCTTTCGAAAATGGCACTTTTCTAAAACCTGCCGCTTCATCTTCTTGATTATTTTCGGAATCCAAAAGCTCTTCCTTCGCTTCAGGATAGTTGGTAATTACTACTTTTATTGGATCTAAAACAGCCATTACTCTTGGCGCAGTTTTGTTTAAATCTTCACGCAAACAAAACTCCAAAAGCGAAACATCAATAATATTTTCTCTTTTGGCAACACCAATTACATCACAGAATTTTCGGATTGAAGCTGGTGTATAACCTCTTCTTCTCAAACCTGAAATAGTGGGCATTCTGGGATCATCCCAGCCGTTGACTATATTTTCTTGAACCAATTGCAACAATTTTCGCTTGCTCATTACGGTGTAATTCAAGTTCAAACGCGCAAATTCATATTGGTTGGGTCTCACTAAAGTATCATCATAAATTTGGTCTAAAAACCAATTGTATAATTCCCGGTGCATCACAAATTCCAAAGTACAAATCGAGTGTGAAATTTGCTCAATATAATCACTTTCGCCGTGGGCATAATCATACATTGGATAAATATTCCAATCATCGCCAGTTCTGTGATGGTGACGATGCAAGACCCTGTACATCAAAGGGTCGCGCATCAGCATATTGGTCGAAGCCATATCAATTTTGGCTCGCAAAACGTGACTTCCTTCGGGAAAATCACCTTTTTTCATTCCTTCAAACAAAGTCAAATTCTCTTCCACCGAACGATTTCTGAAAGGACTATCGATTCCAGCTTGTGTCGGCGTTCCTTTTTGAGCCGCCATATCTTCGGAAGATTGACTGTCAACATAAGCTTTCCCTTTTTTAATCATCAAAATTGCCCAATCGTACAACTGCTGAAAATAATCAGAAGCATAACGTTCTTCGTCCCAATTGAAGCCCAACCAAAGTAAATCTTCCTTGATGGCATCTACATATTCCTGTTCTTCTTTGGCGGGATTGGTATCGTCAAAACGCAAATTTACTGGTGCATTGTACTTTAGACCCAAACCAAAATTCAAACAAATGGATTTGGCATGGCCAATGTGTAAATAGCCATTAGGTTCAGGCGGAAAACGAAAACGTAATTTATCTTGTGGAAAACCGCTTGCTAAGCTGTCTTCGATAATTTGTTCTATAAAATGAAGGGATTTTTCTTCGGTTGACATATTTTTTGTAATTTTAGCAAAGGTAAAAAAGTTTAAGGTTTAAAGTTTAAAGTTTCATTAGAAACCTATAAAAAGTTAACAACACAATTTTAAACTTTAAACTTTAAACAAAAAATTATGGGAATTATAAAACTAAAAAACATCCGTACTTACTCCTATCACGGTTGTTTAATCGAAGAAGGAAAAATTGGTTCCGATTATTCAGTTGATTTAGAAGTGAAAACTGATTTACGAAAATCATCTCTTTCTGATAAACTAGAAGATACGGTAGATTATGTGCTTTTGAACCGCATTGTCGAGGAAGAAATGGCTATTCGTTCCAACCTTTTGGAACACGTAGCCCACCGAATTATTAAAAGAATTTTCGATGAAGTGGCTGCTATTTCGAGAATTACCTTGGCAGTTTCTAAACTAAACCCTCCTATTGGAGGTGATGTTGAAGCTGTTACGATAGGAATGGAAGAATACAGGAATTAGGATTTTAGAGGGGAGATTTTAGATTTCAGATTGAAAATTTTTGAAAGCAAAATTTTTTAAACTTTAAACTTTAAACTTTTAAACTTTTACCTATATTTGCACACCAATAAATAATTGGCGTCGTGGCCGAGCGGCTAGGCTGGGCTCTGCAAAAGCTCCTACTCCGGTTCGAATCCGGACGATGCCTCTGAATCAACCTCTCTTTTCGGGAGGTTTTTTTTATGTTTGTCATTCTGACGAAGGAAGAATCTAAAAAATGAATTAAAGTTATGTTCAAATCCAGACGATGCCTCAGAATTGAACTCTCTTTTTGAGAGGTTTTTTTAGCATTGTTAATTTAGTATAGATGGTGATTATTTTGTTAAAATCTGATTTTGAATAGTTTACAATAATTTTAGAATTAGAAAATATTTTAAAACTATATTAGGTTAACAATGCCGAATATTTTATTAAATTTGAAAAAAATCAAATCAAAATGGAAAGAAGAAAATTTTTAAGAAACGGTTCGCTTTTTACAATTGGGGCATCTTTATTGAATCCATTTAGCAGTTCGGCTAACGATTTTGATGCTAATTTTATTCAAAAAAATAAAAAAGCTAAAAATATAATTTTTATTGTAAGCGATGGTATGAGCATTGGCACTCTTAACATGGCAGATATCTATTTGAGTCGCAAAACAGGACAAGGAACTAACTGGATTCAATTGTATAAAGACAATAGAATAACTCGTTCTTTGATGGATATGACTTCGGCTTCTTCTATTGTAACAGACTCTGCTGCCGCTAGTTCATCATGGGGAAGCGGCTTTCGTGTTAAAAATGGATCTTTAAATATAGGTGTCAATGGTGAAGAATACTTACCTATTTGGCAAAAATTTAAAAAAGCAGGAAAAATGGCAGGTTGTGTAACTACTGTACCCATAACTCATGCAACTCCAGCTGGTTTTTGTGTTGCATCAAAAAGTAGAAATAGTCAGGAAAACATTGCTGAGATGTATTTGGATTTAAAATTCGATATCATGATGGGAGGCGGAAACAAATACTTTTCAGCAGATAGTCGCAAAGATAAGCGCGATATGTATCAAGAATTTACCGCAAAAGGATTTAATGTAGTAAAAACGCGAAGCGAAATGATGGCATCAGATAATAGCAAGCCCATACTTGGAGTATTTTATAACGATGGACTTCCCTACACCAAAGATCATGAAAACAGTAAAGAACTTACAGAAAAAATTCCAACATTGGCAGAAATGGCTCAACGTGCTATTGATAAAATGAAAAATCATACCGAAGGTTTTGTATTGCAAATTGAAGCAGGAAAGGTAGATTGGGCTGCTCATGCCAACGATATTGCAGGTTTAATCTACGATCAAGTGGCTCACGACGAGGCTGTGAAAGTAGCAATAGACTTTGCCGAAAAAGACAAAAACACCTTGGTTATAATTACTTCCGATCACGGAAATGCAAATCCTGGTATAATATATGGCAAAGAGGCCAACAGTAATTTTGATTCTATCCAAAAATACAAACAAACCAATGAATGGATTTTGAACGGTATTGGAAAAGAAACCTCTGAAAGTCAAGTTATAGAACGTGTTGAATTTGCTAATAATTTTGTTTTAAAAAATGAAGAGGCAAAAGAATTATTAAGTTATTATATGAATGTAAAAACAGAAAATGAGCTTTATAACCCAAAATCTTTACCATTTAAAAAATTATCAGAAATACAACAAAAATACAACTCGGTAGGTTGGATAAGCATGAATCACTCTGCAGATTATACAGAGTTAGCTCTTTTTGGTCCTGGTAGTCAGCTGGCTAAACCGTTTGTAAAAAATACCGATATGCACTACTTAATGTTACAAGCAGCCGAAGTAGAAAACAAGTTTTAAAATTTTTGACTGAAAAAAAAGATTGAGTCTGCTCCGGCAACCCTATTTTGTCTTTTTTTGCTTCTTTTTAATAGTTTCAAAGAAAAAATATTGATTATCAGTTACTTACAAATATAAAAAAATAATAAATCGTCCAAAATTAGAAAAAAGACCTTTTCGGAGCGGACTCAAGATTATATTTTAATTTATTTGCTAATATATTTCTTTAAAAATACTACTTATCTATTCTTTCTATAACATCTTTTTTTACTTCTGGAAACCAACCTTGAATGATTAAAGCAATTCCAAAAATCATCAAAACAATACTAATTCCTTTTTTGATTTTTAGAATATTTACAGGGGTCATTTTGTTTTTTAACTGCTTGGCTAATAGTATTTTGATGCAATCAACCAGCACATAAGTTACAATTACTGAGGTAAAAAAAGTAAACATTCTAGTGTTTTGCATTTCTAATTTTGGTCCAACCGAAATAATTACAGCCAACCAAAATCCCAATACTCCAATGTTGATAATGTTCAGGAAAAAGCCTTTTATGAATAAGCCTAAGTAATCTTTTCTGATAATTTCGTTATCAATTTTATGAGTATCCACCTTTTTTTGTTTGTGTAATCCTATATACGAAATAACACCATAAGCCAGCATCAAGATTCCGCCAAACATAAAAAGTGCGGAATTATCTTTTAGACTCGTTATCAATCGATAGCTTCCCAAATAAGCAATGAAGATGAAAACTATATCGCCCAAAACCACTCCTAAATCGAATACTAAAGCTGCCCTAAATCCTTTTATAATACTGGTTTCCAATAATATAAAAAAAACAGGACCTATCATAAAACTTAAAAAAATTCCCCAAGGAATTCCT
>Ga0316611_1000757_pt1 | contig 10587 bp, 7 predicted proteins | sample MIS2016202_MG_FD_207675 | JGI IMG/M metagenome (GOLD analysis project Ga0316611, IMG submission 207675) | Microbial mat bacterial communities from Middle Island sinkhole, Lake Huron, Michigan, United States - MIS.2016.202 | ecosystem: Environmental > Aquatic > Freshwater > Lake > Sediment... | reverse complement strand
GGAAAGAGGCTTCATATTCAAAAAACTGAAATCAGACTTCAAGCCAGGAATCAGAGTACAAACTTCTGCCCACAATAACATCATAAGTTTTGACATAATCAAGCAGCTCTTTGGAAAGCTTGCTTTTATCAGGCTCTATACCGTCCATCATGCCATAGATCAGGTTTACAATGTCAGGACGTTTGCCTTTGGCAATAGCCGTAAGCTGATCATCCAGAGGATCGGAAATAACCGATACCATGCCGCATTTTTCAAGCATAACCATGTAAGTCTGGTTCAGAATGCCTCTGAGATGGTGCGGCGGTCCGTTGGAAATATTGGACAATCCGCAGGTGCTTTTTGCGCCCGGCGCAATGTCGGGAATCATTTTCTGAAATTCCATCAGGCTGATCAACTGAGGCTGCTGAATATTGACCGGCGTAACAATACCGTCAATCCACATTCTTTCATTGGGAATGCCGGCTTCGTTTGCCGCATAAATCAGTTCAACACAAAGCGCAGCCCGTTCATTTTCATCACGGGGAAGACCTTCAGGACCCCACATCAGCGCAACAAAATCCGCGCCGGAATCTGCCGCAATCGGAATCATCTTTTCATAGCGTTCGGGACGGCACATAATGGAGTTGATAATCGGGCGGGCGGCTGTGGGCTTATACACCTTCAGCGCCTCCGCAATTGCATTATAGTTGGATGTATCCAGCACGAGCGGAACATCGGTTACTACTTCCTGAACCACTTTGACCACCCATGGCATCAGCTCATGTCCCTCTTTTTTGGCGGGACCTAAGTTGATGTCAATATAATCCATCCCCTTTTCTCTTTGAAAAATGGCTTCTTCCTGAATGGGTTTGGGATCTCTTTGTTTGAATGCCTTTCCGATTTTGGTGGAAATAACATTCAGGCTTTCACCGATAAGCAGCATAAAACCTCCGTCTGATTGAACGGTGAGAAGGGAAACAATCGCTTCCGCTTCTCACCGGATAAATTATCTGGCTTTGAGGAATGCCGGAAGATGCGCGGCTTCTCTGGGACCTACCACGATTTTCCAACCTGTCATTTCTTCTTCCATATCTCCTGCAATTGCAGCAGCATAACCCGGGATAATGATTTCTTTCTTGGCAATCTTATCTGCAATTCCGGATTTTTTTACAAATGCGCCGACATCATCACCTGCAAATTTTCCGGCTGCCCATGCGGTCATAACCGACAGACCTTCGGAATCTTTGATCAGCAGCCATGTGGGAACACGGCTGGCTTCGATTTCGCCGGAGACAATAAAATAAGTCAAAGCAAAGTTACTTGTAACGCAGACCGGCGACTTATCGGTCGGGTTGCCGATTTCATAAATGCCCTGTGTTACGGTCATCGGGCGCTGCGGGTCTGTGAAGATGTTAAGGCGTTCCAGCAGAAGCGGGAAAATATTCTCACCTGTAAAATCAGACAGCACCGCAATCGCGCCGTATTTGGCAACAAACATTGAAGCAACCATTGTTTCCACATCAATATTATCTGCCATTTCACACGGAAATACTATGGTCGGGAAGCCCACTTCGCGTTTTCCGGCTTTGAGAGCCGCACGGCGGATGGCAACCTGATCTTCCAATGCTTTTTTCACTTCTCTTGAACCTGAATCCAGAACAAGGTCTTTCAAACCCATGCCGGTCAGCTTGGTGGTCAGCGCAATCAGTCCGTCAATCGAATCTGATTTGACCGCCAAAGGCAGTTCGGCTTCTTTTGCCAATGCGCCGAAAGCATCGGCATTCGCGGCTGTTGCAGCATAAATGAGCGGTTTTTTGAATTTGCACGCGTCAACACCGGCTTTCATCACATCGGCTTTTTCACTCATCAGAATCACGTTGAATTCCGATGTCTCTGCCACCTGTTTGGCAACTGCGGCAAATGCGGCGGCATTACCGTTCACATCTTTCACAGCCACCATTTCAGGGCGAAGATTCAAGCCGACGCGTTCATATTGCAGCGCGTTCCAGACTTTGAGTTTTTTCGTAAGATCGGCTGCGGAAATATCTGAACCAATCACAGCGGCAAATGCCGTCGGGTTGAAAAAGGTTTTTTCATGGCGATACAATACGGTTTCACCGCCGACAGTGAACGCTCTGACGCCTTTTCCGATGGCAACAGGACGAATCGGCGGCGCAGAAGCTTCAGCCAGTTGAGCCTTTGCTTCGGCAGATACATAAGGACAACTATCGAGTTCAGCTTTACCGGAAGCCAAATTCATTGCAAATGCAAGACATGTCGGAACACCGCATTCCTTGCAGTTGGTTTTGGGCAGGAGTTTGAAAATCTGAATACCGGTTAATGCCATTCTTTATCTCCTTGTTTTAACCTCACCCCCAGCCCCTCTCCTATCAGGAAAGGGGAGCGGGCAAAGGTGCGAGTTTAGTTTTGTAAAAAAAACTTACCTCCCTCCCCTCTCCGTTTCGGGAAAGGGGCGGGGGAGGGGTAAATTAGCCAATCAGAGACGGCATGGACAATGCCGGATGATTGACTTTTTTCAGGAAGGGCAGAATTTCTTCTTCTGTCATTCCGACTGTTTCATCAGCAATCATGTCATAGAAATTCGGAACGCCCAATGCAGTTGCGCGTTTGATGATGCGCTCTTTGATTTCTTCTTTGAGAATTTTCGGCAGCCATACGATTCGCAGGAATCCGCCATCGCCCACAAGGAATTTGCCCTGGGTGATGTTGTACTTGGAATGTCCCACAAATCCCGGAGAAGACGCGCCGCCGCCCATAACACCGGCAAGGGTCGTGAACTTCATGCCGCAGGGGGTATCGCCGGTATAATCACGACCGACCGTCATCACGCCGTTACACTGGGGCAGCGTTGCCGCAATACATTCGCAGCATCCGCAGGTGGTCATGGGGCTGTGCATCAGGGAGTAAAAATTGTAATGCGTGATCGCGCCTCTGGAGGCTTTCTGAACAAATTCATTGACGCCTTTCCATTGCCCCATTTTGGGATCAATACATTCGCCCTTTTCAATCGGCTGGTTAGGACCGACCGGGTTGATTTCAAAAGACGCTTTGCAGTCCATCCAGTTGTACGCGCCGCAGAGTCCGGTTCTTTCCGGGCTGACGGTGCAGACATGGGTAGGTGCGAATGACTGACACAGCGTACAGGAGTAGTATGTCTCAACATCTTCATCCCGCATCTTTTCAACACGCTCATCACGCGTTCTGTATTCGGCTCTGGCGCGGGTGGTAATCTTATCCACATCTTCTTTGTTGGTGTAGATCGTAACCTGAACTTTGTCTAAAATCTTGCCGAAATCCTGATGGAACTTGGCATGAAGCACAACGCCGATATGTTTGAGGCTGAAACCTTTTTCAATCGCGGCTTTGCTGATACGCACCCAGGCAATATCTCTCTGCCCGATGTGCATGATGTACTGAATATAGTTGGTCAGATGGTGAATCTGGCGTTCCAGAATCGGCTCGAAATCCGGCTGCATCTGACGACCCGCAACCTGAACATACACTGCCAGCGGGAAAGAACTGCCGGCTTTCATATCCGGCATATCGGGACCGACAACCGTTACTTTGCCGTCTTCAATATCGTTCATCTCAGCCATTTTCACAAGCTCTGTACACTGAGTCTTGCCGCCGCCCGCCTGACAATACAGATCGGCACCGCGAACGCGCTCGCCTTCATACGCAGGACCGAAAGCCAGCGGAATGTCAATCTGAGATACGGTAACTTTAAGACCTCTGATTTCAACGGATTTCTGTACCATTTCTTCATGTTTGACGTTTGCCACAACATGCTCGTAAGTACAGATACCGGTGGGCAGAATCTCAGGAATGTCTGTGTCAGCCAGTGTCGGGAAGCCCCAGTTGACGCATCCTGCTGCCGCCGCCGCCCATTCCGCATTGACATCGCCCAATGCGTTGACAAATGCGAAAATACGATCCTTATTATACAGAAGCATTTTTTTGTAATCGCCGGGCTGAACGCCGCCGAATGCCATTGCGGCGCGGTTGGCAAAGCCCAGAGCAAAAATAGCCGAAGAAATATCGGGACCGAAGGGAACGATACGCGTATTCCAGCCGACCTGAACACCTGCCTGAAGCAACTGCTCAATAACCGTTGTGCCGTTCTGGTTTGCCGCACAGAAGATGTAAAGGCTTCGTTTCTGATAATCTTCAACGATCATTTTTGCGATTTCAGGTGTCGGAGCCGCGCCTACGATAGCTGCAAATCCGGGTGCGGAGCCGTCAACAAATTCAACGCCTCGTTTACGCAATACAATGTCATCTGCCGCGCCTACCCAGATTTTGCCGTTTTCGATATCCGGGTCTTCGGAATGAATATAGAAATTCGGATCATTGAGATAGCGAAGTGCTTCTTCGATTTCAAAAGCAAACAACGCAGCCATGCCCGCGTCAAGAAGCGGTCCCAGATAGGGAAGATGATGCGCGCCTTTGACATGCGGCGGCAGAAGCCCGCGTGCAAACGCAAGCGGTTTCTTCATATCTTCAAGTGTTTCCACCTTATGCCCGATCAGAGAATAAATGACCGGCAGATAATACGCGGTGTTGGGAAAGCCGACTTTTGTGCTGGCATTGTAAGCCTTAAGAGCCTGCTGGTACTTTCCTTCAACTTTGGAAACAATATTATAAGCACCCTGAATGGCTGCAAATGCTACTAATCTTGACATGTACTTCCTCCTTCATTGAGGTATTTTCAGTTGAAAAATATGTGTTATGTGTCAGGTGTTATGTGTTATGTGTTTTTTTCTTAACACTTAACACTTTTCCACTTAACACTTTTCGCTTAAACAGCTTCCAGTTTCTGACGATCCGCCATATCCATCAATACGCGTTCTCTGGCTTTGTCAATGCCGAGTTCTTTGCGTTTGCGGTCAATATGAGCAATCATCTTATGGGCATGTTTGATCGGATCAGCTTCCAGATCCCACTTGCCGCCATAAAGTTTTTCCATGTCTTCAAACAGATGTTTTTTGAATTCCGGTGCGCCGGTTACCGGCAATGTTCCGCCGAAAATCGTATAAACACCTGAAGCCACAAAATAATGACCGATACTGATGGCTTTTTCACTCATCCATTCAGGCGCGCTTCCGGCTGCGGGCAGATCGCAGAGGTCTTTGCCCAAGCCGCCTGCTCTGATAACTTCGGTAGCTGCCAAAAGAATACGGCTGTTATCCACACAGGAACCCAGATGAAGTACCGGCGGAATACCGACAGTTTCGCAGACTTCCGCAAGCCCGGGTCCGCAGAATACGCCCGCAGTTTCAGGCGTGAGCAAGCCTTCCATCGCGCAGGCAATACCGTTGCATCCGGTGGTGAGAACGATGACATCATTTTTGATGAGTTCTTTGACAATGGCAATATGCGCTTCATTATGACGGCTTCTGGCATTGTTACACCCGACCACGCCGCCGATGCCGCGAATACGACCGTTGATGATGTTGTCATTCAGCGTATAATATGATCCTCTGAATGTTCCGCCCAGATGATATTCGATGGATTCCACGCCGAAACCGGCAATCTGAACCGCTTTGTGTCTCGGAATGAGAACATCCGCGCCTCTGTTCTGGAAGTTGTCAATCGCTATACGGATAATTTTTTCAGCATCCTGAAGCGCATAGTGTTCGTCAAATTCGATATGAATGACGTTATTCTGCTCCATACGCGCAATCGGATGAGTGGTAATGAGTTTGGTGTGGAAGCATTTGGCAACATTGGCAATGTTCTGCATAATGCACTGGATGTCAACAACCATTGCATCCACCGCGCCGGTGATGATGGCAAGTTCCTGCTGCAAAAATGTTCCGCAGAGCGGTACGCCGTGTCTTTGCAGAATTTCATTTGCCGTACAGCAGATACCGGAAAGCTGAATACCTCTTGCGCCTTTGGATTTGGCATATTCGATCAGTTCGGGCTTCTGAGCAACCGCCACGATCATTTCAGACAGAACCGGCTCATGACCATGAATAACGATATTGACATGATCCTGTTTCAATACGCCCAGGTTGGCTTCGGACTGCAAGGGATAGGGTGTTCCGAACAGAATATCCTGCAAATCGGTTGCCAGCATGGAGCCGCCCCAGCCATCTGCCAGTGCCGCACGCGTTCCCTGTTTCATCAGGTTTTTGTAATCCTGATCAACGCCCATGTGGGTTCTGTGCATAATTTCGACGATTTCACGGTCAATATTTCTGGGCAGAACACCGTTTTTCTGCCATTTTTCATACAAGGGCTTGGGCGCTCTTTTCAGATACAGGAGTTCGCCGCTGGCTTTGCCCCATTCGTTGAGAGCTTTTTCACCGACTTCGACCGCAATTTCATCGGTATTTCTGTCAACTTCTTTGCCCTCAACCATGACTTTGGTGGCAACGCCCAGATGTACGGCAACTGCCAGAAGCTTGTTAATATCTTTGATTTTATACGCTTCGCTTTCTTTTCTGGCAGCAGAATTAAAAACTTCTGCCACACAGCGTCCGTGATCCGAGTGAGCCGCGGCACCGCCGGCAATCATTCTGATAAAGTTACGCGCTGCAATGGTGTTTGCAGTTGCGCCGCACAGACCTTTGCGGGTGTCTTCGCCGACAATACCGCCCTTGGGCAGCGGAACGCGACAGGGACCCATGCTGCAGTTTTTACAGCAGATTCCCTGAATACCGATATTACAGGGCTTCATATTTTCAGCCCGGTCAAATATCGTTTCAATTCCCATTTTCTGAGCGCGTATGATCATTTCCTGAGTCGCAATATCAATAGACGACGCAACAGGATCTGCCAATTTTGCCGCTTTTTCTTCTTTGTCTTCGGCTTTTGCCGCGACCACTTTTTTTACTACTTTTTCTTCTGCCATTTTCTGAGGTTCCTCCTCTAAATTTTAAACAGGCAAATTCAGATTAATTATGTTCAGACGGGGTTATGCTGCCCGTCTGTGAATCCTATCAAGTTTGTGCAGCATTTTTTCCATTGCGGACATCTGAACTGCTGCCGCCGTCATGGCAACTGCTGCCGCTTCTTTTTCATGTCCGCCGTGCCCTTCGCGTTCTTTGGCTCTCTGCTGGCGAATCGCTTCGGCTTCGGCTTCGCGTTGTGCTTTTGCATCAGCTTCGGCTTTCTTCTTTGCATCAGCATCAGCTTTTACTTTTGCATCCGCATCTGCTTTGGCTTTTGCCGCTGCATCTGCTTTTGCCTTGGCATCTGCTTCCGCCTTGGCTTTGGCGTCTGCTTCGGCTTTGGCTTTGAGTTCGGCTTCGGCTTTGGCTTTTGCTGCCGGGTCTTCAGCCGGTTTTGCCGCTTCTGCTTTGGGAGCCGCCGCCGGAGCTGCTGCTGCTGCCGGAGCTGCTGCCGCCGGAGCCGGTTTTGCTGCCGGAGCCGCTGCTGCCGGTTTTGCAGCTGCCGCAGGAGCTTCTTTTTTGGCTTCACCCGTTTTTTCAATGGTCAGATTCGGCGCCGGAGCGAGCGCAGCCAAATCAACAGTTGCTGCTGCCAACTGTTTGCTGACGCCTTTCACCCCTTTTGCAGAACCGCCGTCACACATCAGATTGATGTATGATTTGACCATGCGTACAGCTTCGGGATGTCTCATAATGAGAATATCCGAGCCAGCCATCAGATAGGTGATTGCGCCGGTGGCTTCCATCATGATGCCGCGTTTTTCAGGATCGCCCAATGTCGGCGCGTCAGCTGCGGTCAGTTTGGCTTCTTTGCACTTCCAGACTTCGTTGCCCAGATTGTTGATGATGGGCAGTTGAAGCTTGTCATCGCCCTGAGCCAGAGCAGCCATGCGGAGACGTTCCATAACCGAATAGGAATATTCCAATCCGTATCCGAGACCGCCGGTTGTCGGGTCAATAATCATCCGGCTTGACGGCATTCCAAGGTTTTCAAGCAGAATATTGACCTGTTTGGCAAGGTTGACATCAATAGGAGAAGAAGAAATGATCGTATGACCATAGCCCATAGCCGCTGCGCCGATACCTTTGTGGTTTTTGTCTTCCACAGGTCCCATCGTCAGGTTATGTCCCTGACATTCTTCGGCGATTTTCTTGAGGGTTTCTTCGTCTTTTTTGACATTGGCAACGCCCCAGACAATCAGCGGAACTTTGATTGCCCCAAGCACTTTTTTGACTGTTGCGGCTGCTTCTTCGGCACTGGCATTTTTGCCGTTGGGATCAGTGCTTTTCAACTGAAGCACAATCATATCCGCGCCGAATTGTTCCACGCATTTCTTTGCCCATGCCGCAGCATCTTTCACCACGTCTTTCACATGGCTCAATGCCGCTTCGGGCCATTCTTCAGGCTCCATGTCCCAAACTTCCATGGCAATTTTCGGTTTGTTGGGCATTTTGCCTTCAAACTGATAAAACGGATAACAGTTCTGACCACCGACGGTTACGGCTTTATCGCCTTTTCCCAAGGTGATGGGTTTGATGTTCCCGGAATAGGATTCCTTAACAATATCCAATTTACTTCCTCCTTCCAGTTGATAAATGTTTCAGATTAATGAAGATACACACTGCCGCTTACTTATCGTTTCATCTGTACGCCGCACGGCATAACAGACGGAATTAACTTTGGGGAAGAGTGTTAAATAATACGGAGAGGCTACTTTGTCAATAGAAGATGTCATCGGGTTTCATCTTTTAATGACACACTGTCTCAATACACTAAAACACACCGTAAAACAAGCTTAAAATTGTAAAAAAATGTGGGTATTCTTTCGTTAAGGATTATCTGTTATTTTTAATTGATATTTCACCTTGACAATCCCTTCTGACACAGTTTAAAAATCTGTTTCCGAAAAGGGAAGTATACCGACATGCAAAAAATGAATCTTATAAATTATGGAGGGTATTATGGGTTTTATGGTAAAAAGCGGTTTGCGCGCAGGTACATGTCAGTCGGAGCATTCAGAACGGCTCAAAAAATGCGACCTGATGGTGAACAGTGGGAAACGGCAAAGCTGTAGAATTGATTCGGCAGAGGAAAAGTATAATTGCTTACAGAGAGAGAAAGCGAATGTGGCTAAGGGGCTTACTCCATCTGGTGGACGTCATCGTGCAAATGCGATGATAGATGGTAAGAGGTAATAATATCTTTTATTTTAAAATCCACGGCTGGGGTGTGAACATAATAATCTGATGGATTGAGGAGGTTAAGAGTTTATGCGAATTTCGACGGGTTTAAGTGCCGGAACGTGCCAGACAGAATGGTACACATGCAAGTCAGCAAACCTGAAGGCTAACAGTCCGGGCGGTCATTTTAACAAGGCTGGTGCAAAGGCTGGTGAAGCTGGTTGCAATAGAAAGTATGATACCTGCTGTCGTCGGGGGGCTGATGCAACCTGTCCGCCGCATGGTATGGGATATTCGCCATCGCCGGTTCGGATCGGGGCGCAACGCGCGTAGCTTAAGATTAAGACAGCCAAGTGATTAACAGCGCTCGGCTGTCTTATTTCCGCTCGCTATTATCAGGAAATTATAACAATGACAGAACCCTATAGACACAGAGAAGAAATAGTCAATGCCCATCTTGCCATACTTCTCACACGGCATGGCGTGGCTGCCGAAGCCGAAACTATTCATCAGTCCGGGCAGCACAGACCGGATGTCATGTTCATACTCGGCGGACTTCGCGTCATCATCGAAGGTAAGTTCTCTGATGCTGCCGGAGCCGAAGATGCCGTGATGTCTGATGCTCTCAGCCGGGTAAAAAGCGGCATCTGCCATATCGCTGTTGCGCTGGTATATCCGAAAGACATCCGTACCACTGACACCTCGCAGATTGAAAAAATCCTGTCAACATCCAGACTGCGCTTCAACATAATCTCCGAAACCGAACCGACAGGGTGGGCGGAAGCAACTCCGTCCGGCATACTCTCCGCACTTCGTCATATACACGGGGTATTGATAAAAGATGATATTGTAGCAACATCAGCCAAGAAGCTTTCCGAAAGGATCGAACTTATTGCCGACTTATGGATTGGTGAGACGGCTACATCTGACAGGCTTTCCGAGCGGCTGGGTATGCCTGCAAAGCGCGGAGAAACAAAAGATGAACAGAAAGCTCGCCGTAAAACTGCAATCAGAGTCGCATCTCTGATGATTGCCAATGCCCTGATATTTCAGGAACAGCTTTCTTCGCATGGCAGGGATAACCGCGTTGATCCTCTCCAGACTTACGATAAATCTGCCGATCCGGCCGGAGAGATCAGAAATCATTGGCATGAGATATGGACAAAGATAAACTATCGCCCGATATTTGAAATCGGTGAGAAGATTCTTCAGGACATTCCGACATCATCACGTAATATCATACCCGCTGTCCGATGGCTGATAGAAGAAGCAAAAGCCATCTGCGCCAATCAATCCGCTCTCAGGCACGATCTGATGGGGCGTATATATCACTGGCTGCTGTATCATTCCAAATATCTCGGCACTTATTACACAGCCACATCATCTGCGACATTGCTGCTCAAGCTTGTATTTGCTAAGGAATGGGAAGGGCGGGATTTCGGTTCTTTGAAAAAGCTGTCCGATTTCGTGGTCGCTGACCTTGCCTGCGGAACAGGCACATTGCTTA
>Ga0316611_1000755_pt1 | contig 10608 bp, 7 predicted proteins | sample MIS2016202_MG_FD_207675 | JGI IMG/M metagenome (GOLD analysis project Ga0316611, IMG submission 207675) | Microbial mat bacterial communities from Middle Island sinkhole, Lake Huron, Michigan, United States - MIS.2016.202 | ecosystem: Environmental > Aquatic > Freshwater > Lake > Sediment... | reverse complement strand
GTGAGCCATAAAAGTCCTTTGCGAGTTTCAAAAAGGCGATTATATGTGATATGATAGCATAATCAAAGGATTTGCAAAACGGGCTTTGGAGGCGGGGTGGGGTGGGAGGAAAGAGTTGCCAGCCTGCGTAGCACGGGCTTCCAGCCTGTGAAAGCCAGACAGGCAGGATGCCTATCCTACGCCTTCGGCCTGGCGTAGCACGGGCTTCCAGCCTGCGTAGCACGGGCTTCCAGCTGGCGTAGCACGGGCTTCCAGCTGGCGTAGCACGGGCTTCCAGCTGGCGTAACACGGGCTTCCAGCCTGCGTAGCACGGGCTTCCAGCTGGCGTAGCGCGGGCTTCCAGCTGGCGTAGCACGGGCTTCCAGCCTGCGTAGCACGGGCTTCCAGCCTGTGTAGCACGGGCTTCCAGCTGGCGTAGCACGGGCTTCCAGCTGGCGTAGCGCGGGCTTCCAGCCTGCGTAGCACGGGCTTCCAGCTGGCGTAGCACGGGCTTCCAGCTGGCGTAGCGCGGGCTTCCAGCCTGCGTAGCACGGGCTTCCAGCCTGTGAAAGCCAGACAGGCAGGATGCCTATCCTACGCCTTCGGCCTGGCTCGCGCCTTCAAGTCAGCCCGCTGATTAGCCAAGGAGAACCTAAAATGCTGCCTTGTGAAACGCTAACCGCGCTTAGGTCGCCCCTTTCGCAAGGGGAATGTCTGGGGCGCGAAGAGTTTGAAGCGCGTTATGCGGCGATGCCACCAGGGACTAAAGCTGAATTGCTTGAAGGGGTTGTCTGGATGGCTTCGCCTGCTGGGTTTGAGCATAGTCTGGCCCATAGCGAGATTGTTGGCTGGTTAGTGGTTTATGCGGCAGCGACTTCAGCGGTGGATGTCCAAACGAAGATCAGTACGCGGTTGGGCCTGACAAATGAAGTTCAGCCTGATGCCATCCTGCGACTTGAAACGGGCTTTGGGGGAAAGTCGCGGGTGGCGGCGGATGGCTACCTTGATGGGCCACCCGAATTAGTTGTGGAGGTCGCGGCGACCACCAGTAGCTACGACTCAGGCCCAAAGTTTAGGCTCTACGAGCAAGCGGGGGTAGCCGAATCCATCGTTTGGGAAGTGTCCAACCAACAGTTGAGTTGGTTTGCCCTGCGGGAGGGGAAGTATATCCCGCTTCTGCCCGATGCGGCAGGGGTGATCGCTAGTCAAGTCTTTCCAGGCTTGTGGCTGAATGGGTCTGCGCTAGTGGCTGGGAGGTTGCAGCAAGTTATGCTTACTTTGCAGCAGGGCCTGGCTTCGCCCGCTTATGCAGCGTTTGGCACGGCCTTAGAAAGAATATCTAAAGGAGAGAAGTCATGCTGAATCAAACCTTCACAGAGCTTCTTCCTTCCCTTGAGCAAGGGGAACGGGTGGGGCGAGAAGAGTTTGAAGCGCGTTATGCGGCGATGCGACCAGGGACTAAAGCTGAATTGCTTGAAGGGATTGTCTATCTTATGGCTTCGCCCGTCTCAATTGATCATAGCCGCCCCCACGCAATGCTGATGACTTGGCTTGGTTGCTATTGGGTCGCTACGCCAGGGGTCGATTTGCACGACAATGTAACCCTTCTGCTTGATGAAAGCAATGAGGTTCAACCCGATGCGCTTTTGCGCTTAGAGGATCAGTTGGGGGGTGGCTCAAAGGTCAGCCATTGGGTTGAAGGTCAACCTGAGTTGGTGGCTGAGGTTGGAGCCAGTAGTGCTTTCCACGATTGGCAAGTAAAGCGGAAGGTCTACGAGCAAAGGGGGATTCCAGAGTACCTTCTCTGGCAAACCCCTATTCAACGCCTTCATTGGTTTCAGTTGGTTAATGGGAAGTACCAAGCGCTTCCAATGGATAGGGAAGGGATTATTCGTAGCCAGGTCTTCCCTGGCTTGTGGCTGAATGGGCCTGCGCTTCTGGCTGGGAAGTTGCAACAAGTTATGCTTACTTTGCAGCAGGGCCTGGCTTCGCCAGCCTATATTGCGTTTGGAACTAACTTAAAGGAAAAGTATGGATAAGCAACACATCATCTTTTTGCACGGCTTAGAGAGTAGTAGTCAAGGGACGAAAGCGACTCTCTTGAGGCAAATCTTCCCTGAGATCATCATCCCAGATTTCACTGGGTCATTGGATGAGCGGATGACGCAGATGCGGCCCATCATGGGAAAAGAGCGGGATTGGGTGATCATAGGGTCGAGCTTTGGGGGGTTGATGGGGGCCTTGTTTACCTGTCAGAACCCGCTCTATGTGAGGCGACTAGTGCTTTTTGCGCCCGCACTTACGCGCCCCTTCTTCTCGGAAGCCAAGCTCCCTGTGGTAGATGTGCCAACCGTTATCTACCACGGGATTCACGATACCGTAGTTCCGCTGGCGAAGACGCGGTTTCTAGCCGGGCGTACCTTTCGCAACCTCACCTTCCATGAAGTTGCCGACGACCACCAACTCTTGCAGACGGTGCAGCGGCTTAATTGGCAAGAGGTGCTAGGGTTAGCCTAGCAGAGTAGCATAAAGCTGCTCTACTTGCGGGATGACGGCCTCTACCGCAAACCTTTGGCGAGCGACGGTCTTGGCATTCTCGCGCAACCGTTGCCGTTCAAAGGGATTTGCTAAGAGCGCATTCAGCTTCTGGGCAAATTGCTGTGGGGAAGCGGCCAAAAGACCATTAAGGTCATTGGTAAGGATGTCGGGGGTTCCACCCGTGGGCATGGCCAAAATCGGCGTACCAACGGCGCAAGCTTCCAGAAGCACGCGACTCAAGGGTTCACCCCAGAGAGAAGGGAAGAGAAGCAGATCAGTCCGCGCCAGCAGGCGCAAAACTTCTTCGTGGCTGGCCCAATTGAGGAAGGTGACAGGTACGCCTAATTTGCTCAAATCTTCCTTTAGCTTCTGCTGAAGGGAACCCTTCCCGACGATAAGCAGCGGCCACTTGCAGCCTGCTTCGCGGAGAATCTCAGGCAATAAGCCAACCCCTTTATTCGGCTCCAGCTTCCCGACGAAAAGTAAGAAGGTCGCAGGTAAAGGGGTTTTAGGCGGTTGGGCCAAGACCTCTTCGATGGCGGGAAGGTCAACCATGTTGGGAAGCACAAAGAGCCGCTCTTTGGGGACGATCCCCGCTAACCTTTGGGCAATGTAATTACTTACCGCGATCACCGCATCGGCTTGAGCTAAGAAAGTTGCGCGGCGCTTGAGATGCGCGAGAATATAAGGGATGGCGGGCAAAGCCAGAATTCCTTGCTTAGGCCCCAACCGCCCCAGCAGGTCAGTAGCTACGGCAGCCCAGCGCGAGCCAAGATCCTCGCGCATTTGGTAGGGAAAGCGATTGCCGTGCAACCCAGTTGCAAAGTAATCCCAGGGCCAGTGGTCGCGTACCGTCACGACTACAGGAACACCCAGCTTGTGCCCAGCCAGAATCGCGGCGGGCGCGACTTGCGAATGTTGAGCATGAATGAGTAAATTACTCCGCTGACTGCGCCTTAATTGGCTGTGCCCCAAGTCGACCAAAGTTGCGGCTAAGGAGGGCCAGAGCTTTTCATAGCGATAATAATTTTGCAGAAAAGGCAGACGCGGTGCATAATAGCCGTGGCGCAGCAGGGGAATGCCCAGCGCCGAACCCCAGTGAAGCCCTTTTTGGCCTTGCACGGGCACAAGCGCCGTTACGGTGTGGTTGCGCTTTTGCAAAGCCTGGGCTAACGTCAACGCGCTCCAGGCTGCGCCCCCGACGTTGCCTGGTGGAAAAAGATCGGTTGGCAATAGAATCTGCATTGATTTCAAACCTCATAAGCTAAACTGGGCCAAATTAAAAAAGCCTCGGATCTCGCGGGCCAATTTCATTGTTTCTGCCCGCTCTATCTGCTATAATAGAATGTCCTTAATGGTAGATCTGTACTAAACAAAGGAGGCTTGCGGCAATTCCTCACACTCCTCAAGGCGAGTGCTTTCCTTGCCGCATTGTACTATGAATGCAGCACGCCGAGTTGTTGTAACGGGTATTGGGGCGGTCAGCCCGCTGGGGCTGGATGTGCCTACGCTTTGGCAAAACATTTTAGCGGCCCAGAGCGGGATCGGGCCGATCACGCTTTTTGATGCCCGTGCTTTTGAAACTCAAATGGCCGGTGAAGTCAAAAACTTTGAACCTGAAAACTATCTGGATAAGAAGGAAGCGCGGCGCACAGACCGCTTTGTGCAATTTGCGCTGGCGGCCACGCAAGAAGCCTTACGGGTCTCAGAACTCAAAATTACTGCGGCCAATCAAGCCGAAGTAGGGGTTTTTTTGGGGAGCGGGATTGGCGGGATTAGCACCTTGGCAAGCCAATTAGAAGTGTTAAACCAACGGGGGCCCAAACGGGTTAGTCCCTTTGTCATCCCCGCGATGATCACGAATATGGCCGCGGGGCAAATCTCGATTCTCACGGGGGCGAAGGGCCCCAATTTTTGTACCACTTCGGCCTGTGCTAGTTCGGCTCATGCAGTGGGCGAAGCTGCTGAGACGATTCGGCGCGGGTGGGCGAAGGTTATGATTGCGGGCGGCAGTGAAGCCCCGATTTCGCCAATTGCGGTGGCCGGCTTCAATAGTGCCCGTGCGATCTCGACCCGCAATGCTACGCCCGAAACCGCTTCGCGGCCCTTTGACCTTTCCCGTGACGGGTTTGTCTTGAGCGAAGGAGCCGCGATTTTGATCTTAGAAGACTTGGAACACGCTCTCAGGCGCGGCGCACCGATTTGTGCTGAATTGGCTGGCTATGGGACAACCGCTGATGCTTATCATATCACGTTGCCGCCCGAAAACGGAGAAGGGGCAGCCAGCGCAATGCAAACCGCTTTGCGCCATGCGGGGGTGGAGCCGACGGAGGTTGGTTATATCAATGCTCACGGGACAAGCACAACCGCAGGTGATATTGCGGAAACCCAGGCTATCAAAGCGGTTTTTGGGGCCCATGCCCAGAAGTTAGCGGTCAGTTCGAGCAAATCGCAACTGGGGCATTTGTTGGGCGCAGCGGGCGCGATTGAAGCCATTATAACGCTGTTGGCCCTTCAGCATAGCATCCTACCGCCGACCATCAATTTGCAGCAACCTGATCCCGTCTGCGACCTTGACTACGTTCCCAATCAGTCGCGCCCCGCCCAGATCAGGGTTGCGCTGAGTAATTCCTTTGGCTTCGGGGGCCACAATACTTCCTTAGTTTTGCGGAGCTTCCCTTGACCTTATGCGCCAGGCAAGTTGTCTGTTCTACCAACTTTCCTAGAAGTTTTGACTGATGAAACAGCAACCTTCACCTTCTCTCAGTGCCCTGTTTAAGGACCAACAGCTTTTTGAGACCGCTTTGACTCACCGCTCCTTCATTCACGAAGACTCTAAACGGAGTAGCTTTCCTTCCAATGAGCGGCTTGAATTCTTGGGCGATGCAGTTCTCAACTTCCTGACGGCCTCATGGCTCTATGAACGGTTCCCCAAGCGGAGTGAGGGCGAACTTACGGCGCTGCGGGCGGCGCTGGTCCGCGCCAAGTCCTTAGCTCAATTTGCCCAAGAGCTAGGCTTAGGCCCGCAAGTAAGGATCAGTCAGAGTGAGGAGCAACGGGCGGCCCGCGAGCGCCCCGCCTTACTCGCGGATACCTTCGAGGCTCTAGTTGGCGCGATCTACCTTGACCAGGGAATAGAGACCGTTTGGGGCTTTGTGCAACCTTTCTTTGAGCGGGAGGTTGAGCGTGTCTTGACGGGGAAGGTTGAGTTTGATTATCGCACGCGGCTGCAAGAGCTTGTCCAGGCGCAGGCCAACATCGTCCCGACCTATCAGGTGATTGCAATGACGGGGCCTGACCATCGTCGCCTTTTCACAACGCAAGTCCTGATTGGCGAGAAGGTGTGGGGGCAGGGGAGCGGGCCCACCAAACAAGCTGCTGCCCAGGAAGCGGCCCGCGTCGCTTTGGAAACCATCGGCTAACCGCGCTACTCTAGTTGGGGAGGCTTTTCACCTTGAGGTCTTCAGCATGGCATTTACGTCGCTTGCTTGTGACAGGGGGCACAGGCTACCTGGGGCAGGAACTAATCCGCCAGGCTAGTGAATGCGGCTTTACGGTGGCCGCAACTTACTATAGCCATCTACCACCTAAGCGCATGACAGCCTCCTGGTTCCCGTTGGACATTCGCAATGCCCCCGCGGTGAAGGCGACCTTCGCCGCCTTTCGCCCTGATGTGGTCATTCACACCGCTTTTTGCCAAAACCCTCCGGGGTTATGGCCCGTCACCGTGCTGGGGACCTCCAACGTTGCCCAAGCCGCTCGCTCGGTCAACGCACACTTGATCCAGATCTCCAGCGATGTTATCTTCGATGGGGAAAACAAAGTCCCCTACCTTGAGAGCGCTGCTCCCTGCCCCATCACGGCCTACGGGGAGGCTAAAGCGGAAGCCGAGCGCATCGTCCGCGCCGTTCACCCCGAAGTTGCTATCGTTCGGACTTCCCTCATCTATGGGTTTGAACCCCCTGACCGGCATACACAATTTGCGCTCCAGATCGCTGATGGGCAGAGCAACGCTCGCTTGTTTCACGATGAATACCGTTGCCCGATCTTTGTCAAGGACTTAGCTGCCGCGCTGCTCGAAGTAGTCCAAAGTAGTTATAAGGGGTTGCTGAACATCGCGGGCAACGAGTGCCTAAGTCGCTATGAATTTGGGCAATTGCTGGCAAAGGTTTATGGGCGCGACCCAACCGCGATCAAGGGTGGCTGGAGCCACGAAAGCCCTGAACCGCGCCCCCGCAATTGCGCTTTGGATATTCAACTTGCCCAGCAGCTTCTGCAAACTCCCTTGCGCGGGGTGCGCGAAGTCTTAGCCGAACGGCTCTAATTCCCTTCCTCAATTGAAGAGACCTCGCAGGCTTGTCAAACAAAGAAAGCTTGCGAGGTCTTTTAGGTCTTTTGATCAATTAAATTAAAAGAAGTGCCCAGCCCCTTTTTTACGAGGGACTGGGCACTTGAGTTTAGTCTAGACCAGGAGTTTAGCGAACGATGTTGGGGAGATAGACCGTTGTCTGATTCGCTTGAACCGCTGGGGCCTTCTCAGTCAGGTTTTCCTGCTGATCAATCGTACCATCGCCACCCTCATCGGTCCGAACGGTGACGTTTGTGTTGCTGTAGTCCACGTAGCCAACGTCTGCGCTAGTGCTTGGCACATCATTAGCCACTAAGGTCTGCGTACCTTTGGTCACTGCAATGCTGTAAGGTTCGCTACTCTTAACTTCCAGCTTTGCTTGGTCGGAGTTGACCTTGACGCTTTCCACACCCTCAATCTTGAAACCGTAGCTGGTGTCATTTTCGCCATTGATAGCCAGGCTGATATTGGGTTTCTGGTCACCGTTGTTCGTTACTGCTAAGGTTCCACCATCAGCCGCGACCTTGACTTCACCGCCAGCGGCGATATCGGTCACGGAGTGAACATAGCCTTTACCTATCTGTGCAACTTCCCCACCTTTGGTTTCCATTACGGTGGTGTAAGTTCCATCGGCGGGTACAACCCAGATCGTGAAGGGTTGGTCGGCTGAACCATCACCAATGGGCACAGCATAAGCACCTGGAATTTCAGCGTTGCGTTGGCCTTGGGCATTCGCCACATAACCATTGCCGATCACCCAAATTTGAATGGTCTCAATCCCAGCAGTCACTACGCCACCGCAAATGGAGGTTGGGCAGGTGCTGTTAGCATACAGGTCAATAGGGATAACGCCCAGACTTTGTGAATTGACCTTCAGGTCGTTGGTTGGAACTTCATTGCCAGTCCATGTAGTTGAGGTACTGAGAATGTAACTCCATTTACCTTGAACCGTATCAATGTCGATGAAGCTTAGATCGCTCGTTGTTATTGCGTACTTATAAGGATCATATACATAGATCCGGAAGATACCATTACAGCGATCCTCAACCTTGTAGGGTACAAATGTCCTGTTAGTTGTACTGCCAGAGACAGTATACCTTGTGAAGAGAATCAAGGGAGCTTTTGAGCTATCGCTTAGGTAAGAGCGAATAGTCTGCACTGTCGTCGCTAGGGGTTTCTTTCGAGCATCTTCTCGCGCTTGAGTTGGGATATCGAGTCTGCCCATCGCAAAGTATTTGCCAAGGTGCGGGTTGATCGTAGGGCCTTTGACAATCCCTTTGATGGTAGTCGCCCCAAAGTCCGCCGTATAGTCTTGTAGATTAGCTGGTGCGGAAGGCTTGGAATAGAAGCGCAGAGATGTCACTGCCATTGGATCGAAGCGGCTGACGGCCAGTGCCTGATTTTGTAGAGTATTCCAATCCCTTGCAGTCGATTTGTAGTCACAACTTGTAGCAGTGGAATTTGCAGCGTTACACATCTTCGGGTCTTTACCGAAGATACTCCACATGTCACTCAAATTGAAATCCGGATTTACGGGCCAGGATGTTGATTTAGGATCAGTGCTAGTGTTCCACGGACCAAAGTTATATCCACTGGTGCTTGGGACGAAGCTCATACTAGCCACTGTTGAGCCTGGTGTACAAATCGCAACCTGAGTTGGGGTCGGTGTATCCGTTGGTGTATTGGTCGGTGTATCCGTTGGTGTATTGGTCGGTGTATCCGTTGGTGTATTGGTCGGTGTATCCGTTGGTGTGTTGGTCGGCGTATTGGTGGGCTTGGGCGCAATGGTCAAGTCGAGGGTCGTGCAAACGGTTCCCACACAAGCCTGGACTGTAACCGTCCCCGCCGTTTCAGGGGCGATAAAGGTCGCGGTAGCATTGCCCGTAGCATCCGTTGTCGCATTGGGGGTAATACTGCCACCACCCGTTACTGTGAAGGTTACTTCTTGGCCACTGAGGGGTTGCCCATCTTTGGTCACGGTAGACACAAGGGAGGTACTGCTGCCCGCCACAATGGTTCCAGGATCAGCCAACGTTACCACAATCACAGGAGTAGGAGTCGCTGTATCCGTTGGTGTATTGGTGGGCGTATCCGTTGGTGTATTGGTGGGCGTATCCGTTGGTGTGTTAGTCGGCGTATTGGTGGGCTTGGGCGCAATGGTCAGGTTAAGGGTCGTGCAAACGGTTCCTGCACAAGCCTGGACTGTAACCGTCCCCGCCGTTTCAGGGGCGATAAAGGTCGCGGTAGCATTGCCCGTAGCATCCGTTGTCGCATTGGGGGTAATACTGCCACCTGTCACGGTGAAGGTTACTTCTTGGCCACTGAGGGGTTGCCCATCTTTGGTCACGGTGGACACGAGATTGGTACTGCTGCCCGCCACAATAGTTCCAGGATCAGCCAACGTTACCACAATCACAGGAGTAGGAGTCGCTGTATTGGTGGGCGTATCCGTTGGTGTATTGGTTGGTGTGTTAGTCGGCGTATTGGTGGGCGTATCCGTTGGTGTGTTAGTCGGCGTATTGGTGGGCTTGGGCGCAATGGTCAGGTTAAGGGTCGTGCAAACGGTTCCTGCACAAGCCTGGACTGTAACCGTCCCCGCCGTTTCAGGGGCGATAAAGGTCGCGGTAGCATTGCCCGTAGCATCCGTTGTCGCATTGGGGGTAATACTGCCACCTGTCACGGTGAAGGTCACTTCTTGGCCACTGAGGGGTTGCCCATCTTTGGTCACGGTGGACACGAGATTGGTACTGCTGCCCGCCACAATGGTTCCAGGATTAGCCAACGTTACCACAATCACAGGAGCAGGGACAGCTGTGTTGGTGTTGGTTGGGACCGTTGGGACAGCTGTGTTGGTGTTGGTTGGGACTGTTGGGACAGCTGTATTAGTGTTGGTTGGGACTGTTGGGACAGCTGTGTTGGTGGGCTTGGGCGCAATGGTCAAGTCGAGGGTCGTGCAAACGGTTCCTGCACAAGCCTGGACTGTAACCGTCCCCGCCGTTTCAGGGGCGATAAAGGTCGCGGTAGCATTGCCCGTAGCATCCGTTGTCGCATTGGGGGTAATACTGCCACCTGTCACGGTGAAGGTCACTTCTTGGCCACTGAGGGGTTGCCCATCTTTGGTCACGGTGGACACGAGATTGGTACTGCTGCCCGCCACAATGGTTCCAGGATTAGCCAACGTTACCACAATCACAGGAGCAGGGACAGCTGTGTTGGTGTTGGTTGGGACCGTTGGGACAGCTGTGTTGGTGTTGGTTGGGACTGTTGGGACAGCTGTATTAGTGTTGGTTGGGACTGTTGGGACAGCTGTGTTGGTGGGCTTGGGCGCAATGGTCAAGTCGAGGGTCGTGCAAACGGTTCCTGCACAAGCCTGGACTGTAACCGTCCCCGCCGTTTCAGGGGCGATAAAGGTCGCGGTAGCATTGCCCGTAGCATCCGTTGTCGCATTGGGGGTAATACTGCCACCTGTCACGGTGAAGGTCACTTCTTGGCCACTGAGGGGTTGCCCATCTTTGGTCACGGTAGACACAAGGGAGGTACTGCTGCCCGCCACAATGGTTCCAGGATTAGCCAACGTTACCACAATCACAGGAGTAGGAGTCGCTGTATCCGTTGGTGTGTTGGTCGGGGTATCCGTTGCTGCATCAACCACTACCGGGACGGTTGTGTTGGTCGGGGTATCCGTTGCTGCATCAACCACTACCGGGACGGTTGTGTTGGTCGGGGTATCCGTTGCTGCATCA
>Ga0316611_1000753_pt1 | contig 10618 bp, 10 predicted proteins | sample MIS2016202_MG_FD_207675 | JGI IMG/M metagenome (GOLD analysis project Ga0316611, IMG submission 207675) | Microbial mat bacterial communities from Middle Island sinkhole, Lake Huron, Michigan, United States - MIS.2016.202 | ecosystem: Environmental > Aquatic > Freshwater > Lake > Sediment... | reverse complement strand
TGATGGAAAAACTAGGCGTAAAATTTAGTAATGATGCTGATTTTCTTGAAAAATGTATCGATGAAGCTGGAATTTGCATTTTGCACGCACCACTTTTTCACCCTGCAATGAAAAATGTGGCACCGATTAGAAAAGAATTGGCTGTCAAAACTTTCTTTAATATGCTCGGTCCAATGGTCAATCCAAGTTTTCCAAAAAACCAAATTGTTGGCGTTTTCAATTTGGAATTGGCACGAATGTACAGCTATTTATATCAAAATACACCCGTAAATTTTGCGATTCTCCACAGTTTAGACGGTTACGACGAAATTTCTTTGACTTCAAATACCAAAGTAATTTCAAATCATTCCGAGTTCATGCTTAAACCAGAATATTTCAATGTGAATATTTTATCGCAAAATGAAATCGAAGGCGGAAAAACCATCGACGAATCCGCTGAATTATTTCAAAAAATCATTTCTGGAAACGGAAATGAAGCTCAAAATAATGTCGTTTGTGCCAATGCAGCTATGGCAATTGCTACGGTAACCAATTGTAGCTTATTACAAGGTTTTGAAGCAGCAAAAGAAAGTTTACTATCTCAAAAGGCAAAGAAAGCTTTGATAAAATTACAACAATTAAGCCAATAACCAGCAACTCAAAAATGAATATATTAGATAAAATAATCCTCGACAAACACAGTGAAGTTGCTCTTAAAAAGTCAATTATTCCAATTAAGCAGTTGGAAAAGTCTGTTTTATTTGACAGAAAAAATATTTCATTATCAAATAGTTTAAAAAATAGTGCAACCGGAATTATCGCAGAACACAAACGAAGATCACCTTCCAAAGCCGAAATTAATTATAATTTCACTGTCGAAGAAGTTGTCAAAGGTTATGAAAATGCTGTTGTTTGCGGCATTTCGGTGCTAACTGATGCAAAATATTTTGGTGGTTCTTTAGATGATTTAATTCTCGCAAGAGCCACGACAAATATTCCTTTGTTACGAAAAGAATTTATTATAGATACTTATCAAATTGCTGAAGCCAAAGCTTTTGGAGCGGATGTAATTTTGCTTATCGCTGCAGTTTTAACGCCAAACGAAATCAAAGTTTTCTCCCAATTTGCAAAAAACATTGGGTTAGAAGTGTTATTAGAAGTACACAATCTCGAAGAATTGCAAAAATCAATCATGCCAAGTATCGATATGATTGGCGTGAACAACCGCAATCTCAAAACCTTTGAAGTAAATCTTGATTTCAGTAAACAATTGGCAGCTGAAATTCCCAACGAATTTGTGAAAGTTTCCGAAAGTGGGATCTCAACAATTGATGCTATTCTGGAACTAAAACCCTTTGGATATCAAGGATTTTTAATTGGCGAAAATTTCATGAAATCCAATAATGCAGGAGAAAGTGCCAGAGATTTCATCAACAATTTAGGTCATATTTAGAATTAAATAATTGAAATAAAAATGATTAAAATCAAAATTTGCGGAATGAAATATCCTAATAACATCATAGAAGTGAGTGACTTGCTTCCTGATTTTATGGGCTTTATTTTCTGGAAAAAATCTGCAAGATATTTTGATGAATCAATGCCCAAAATTCCAAAATCAATAAAAAAAGTTGGTGTTTTTGTCGATGCCGATTTTGATGAAATCATTTTAATATCAAATAAATACAAGTTAGATTTCGTGCAATTACACGGCAACGAAACCATTTCTTTTTGCCAAAAACTAAAAAATAACAACATCAATATTATCAAAGTTTTTGCTGTCGATGATGATTTCGACTTTCAAAAAACAATCGAATTTGAACCCGTTTGTGATTATTTTCTTTTTGATACCAAAGGGAAATTACCTGGTGGCAATGGCACAATTTTCAATTGGGATGTATTAAAAAAGAATAAATCCACCAAACCTTTCTTCTTGAGTGGCGGCATCGGAATTAATGAAATATCTGTCATAAAAACGCTCAATTTACCAATATTTGCCATCGATGCAAACAGTAAATTAGAAACAATCCCAGGAGAAAAAAATGTTGATGCTTGTAAAATATTCATCAGTAAATTAAATTCAAGGCTATAAATTAATAAAAACACAATGAATTTCAATCCAAACGAAAATGGTTTCTATGGCAACTTTGGTGGTGCTTTCATTCCAGAAATGCTTTTCCCAAATGTCGAGGAATTGCGTCAAAATTACCTCAAAATCAGTTCGGAAACAGAGTTTCAAAATGAATTTGATGACTTATTAAAGAACTATGTTGGTCGTCCAACGCCACTTTATTTTGCTAAAAGATTGTCATCAGAATACAATACTAAAATTTACCTAAAACGTGAAGATTTATGCCACACTGGGGCTCATAAAATCAATAATACAATCGGGCAAATCCTTGTCGCAAAAAGATTAGGCAAAACCAGAATCATAGCAGAAACAGGAGCAGGGCAGCATGGTGTAGCTACTGCAACAGTCTGTGCCTTAATGGGTTTACAATGCGTGGTCTATATGGGCGAAATCGATATTCAACGTCAAGCCCCAAATGTTGCCCGTATGAAAATGCTCGGTGCTGAAGTTCGACCCGCAAAATCAGGTTCAAAAACACTCAAAGACGCTACAAATGAAGCTATTAGAGATTGGATTGCAAACCCTGTGAACACCTATTATATCATCGGATCCGTGGTTGGACCACACCCGTATCCAGATATGGTTACCCGTTTTCAGGCAGTCATTTCAGCGGAAATAAAACAGCAATTAATAGAAAAAGAAGGACAAGAAAATCCAGATTATGTTATTGCTTGTGTTGGAGGTGGTAGCAATGCCGCTGGAGCTTTTTACCATTTTCTTGAGAATGAAGCGGTCAATCTCATAGCGGTCGAGGCCGCAGGTTTGGGCATCGATTCTGGGCACAGTGCAGCCACCTCCGCACTCGGTAAAATCGGAATTATTCATGGCAGTAAGACGCTTTTGATGCAATCTCAAGATGGTCAAATCACGGAACCTTATTCCATTTCTGCTGGATTGGACTATCCAGGTGTGGGACCTTTACACGCCCATTTATATGAAACAAAACGTGCCGAATTTCTTTCAATTACCGACGAAAATGCCATGAAATGGGGTCTGAGAATAGCTCAAACCGAAGGTATTATTCCAGCTATTGAATCCGCACATGCTTTCGCAGTTTTGGATTATAAAAACTTCAAACCAAATGACATTGTAGTCATAAACCTTTCAGGAAGAGGCGATAAAGATTTGAATACTTACATTGATTATTTTAAACTCTAATGTATAAAACTCTAACATCTAATGTCTTAATACAAAAAATGAACAGAATCAACCAAAAACTAAAACAAAACAAAAAAATCTTGTCTATCTACTTCTCCGCGGGTTATCCAAGTCTCAACGATACTGTAAGAATCATCGAAAATTTAGAAAAATCAGGCGTCGATATGATAGAAATCGGATTGCCTTTTAGCGATCCTCTCGCAGACGGACCTATAATTCAAGCCAGTTCTACAACGGCCCTCAGCAATGGAATGACTACAAATCTTCTTTTTGACCAAATCCAAAACATACGGCAAACTGTCAAAATCCCGCTCATTATTATGGGCTATTTCAATCCTATTTTGCAATATGGAGTTGAAAACTTCTGCAAAATGTGCGAAAAAATTGGAATCGACGGACTTATTATCCCAGATTTACCCGTAGACATCTATGCTAACGAATACAAATCTATTTTCGAAAAATACAATTTAATCAACATTCTGCTCATCACGCCCCAAACTTCTGATGAACGTATTCGATTCATTGACAGCGTTTCTAATGGATTTATTTACATGGTTTCCTCTGCAAATATTACTGGTGCTCAAAACGATTTTGGAACAATTCAAGAAAATTATTTCAAACGAATTGCTGAGATGAATCTCATTAATCCGCAAATCGTAGGTTTTGGAATTAGCAATAATAAGACTTTTAATCAGGCTACAAAATACGCAAAAGGTGCGATTATTGGTAGTGCATTTATTGACTTCATAACACAAAATAGCATCGAAAACATTAATGATTTTATCCAAAGCATGACCATTAGTTAAGTCTGTTTTTCATGTTTTTCAATATTTTATTGTAATTAATTATTTGTTTATTAACTGTACATTATTCAAAATACTTCAACCTTAAAAAATCTGTTGATTTTTTATCTTCAAATTTGATTATCTTTGTTACATAAATACAATTTTAGTGAATCCAACCAATAAACTTAAAATATTCAATGATCCAATTTACGGATTTATTACTATTCCAAATAGCTTAATTTACGATTTAATTCAACATCACTATTTTCAACGATTACGACGAATTTCTCAAATGGGATTGTCCTATTTGGTCTATCCAGGTGCTCATCACACACGCTTTCATCATGCTATAGGTTGCATGCATTTAATGCAAAAAACCATTCAAATACTTCGATTTAAAGGAGTTTTAATTTCATATGAAGAAGAAAATGCACTTTTAATTGCTATTTTATTGCACGATATTGGTCATGGTCCATTTTCTCACGCCATGGAACACAGCATTGTTGAAGATGTTCATCATGAAGAAATATCTTTGTTTTTTATGAATGCTTTGAACGAGGAGTTTGAAGGCAAATTAAGTTTAGCAATTCAAATTTTTAAAGGAGAATATCATCGAAAATTTATGTTGCAATTAATTTCTAGTCAATTAGATATGGATCGGATGGACTATTTAAAAAGAGATAGTTTTTATAGTGGTGTAGCCGAAGGAAATATCAATAGTGATAGATTAATTCAAATGATGAATGTTCAAAATGATATTTTAGTTATTGAAGAAAAAGGAATTTTTTCAGTCGAGAAATTTTTAGTTGCTCGTCGATTGATGTATTGGCAAACTTATTTGCATAAAACATCAGTTGTAGCCGAATTGACTTTGACAAAAATTCTAAAAAGAGCTAAAGAATTATCTCAAAAAGGAATAGAATTGACTTGTAGCGAACCACTTTCCTTTTTTTTGAAGACTAAAATTTCAATCGAAAATTTTGATGAAAATGTATTAAAAACCTTTGCTTTGTTAGATGATTTTGATGTAATGGGAGCAATAAAAACATGGCAATTTAATGACGATTTTATTTTAAGTTCTTTGAGCAAAATGATCATCAATAGAGATCTATTCAAAATTGAAATGCTCGAAAACAAATCAACATCTGAAAAAATAGTTCTCTTAAAAGAGAAAATTTCAAAACTATATTCCATTTCAAATAAAGACGCTTCCTATTTTATTTTTAATGGAAAATTAAAAAATCAAGCTTATAATAAAATAAGTGAACCTATAAATATATTAAAAAAAGATAAAACTATTGAAAATATTGTCAATTCCAACAACCAATTGCAAGTTAGAGCCTTGTCAAAAGTTGTAACAAAATATTATATTTGCTATCCAAAAGTATTGATAGAAGTGTAAATTTCAATTATATTTTATATTTTTGCAAATGTATTATTAAAAAAAAATAATTTAGTTTGAAAATGAAGAGTTCTAACAGGGTCGCTTTTATAAATTGATTGATATTACAAAAAAAAATGAAATTTACAGCAGAACAAATAGCAGGAATTTTAGAAGGCACTGTAGTTGGAAACCCAAATGCTGAAGTCAATAAATTAGCAAAAATAGAAGAAGGAGTAGAAGGCTCGTTGACTTTTCTATCCAACCCAAAATATCAAAATTTCATCTATTCCACCCAAGCATCAATAACCATTGTAAACAATAGTTTTGACCCAGAACAACCTATTTCTACCACATTAATTAAAGTAGAAGATGCCTATAAGGCATTTTCAAAACTACTAGAATATTATAATCAAGTAAAATTAATGAAATCTGGAATTGAACAACCCTCAGTGATTTCAGAAAATGTGATATATGGAGAAAACCTATATTTAGGTAGTTTTTGCTATGTTGGAAAAAATGTAATAATAGGAAAGAACGTAAAAATTTATCCCAATTCTTTTATTGGTGATAATGTTGTTATTGGCAATGATTGTGTTTTTTTTGCAGGAGTTCGAATATATTCGGAAACTATAATTGGAAACAATTGTACGATACATTCTGGAACAATAATAGGTTCAGATGGTTTCGGATTTGCTCCGCTCGAAGATGGAACTTACAACAAAATTCCACAAATAGGAAACGTCATTTTAGAAGATAATATAGATATTGGTTCTTGTACCACAATTGATAGAGCTACTTTAGGTTCAACAATAATTAGAAATGGAGTCAAATTAGATAATCAAATTCAAATTGCTCATAACGTTGAAATTGGAGAAAACACAGTTATTGCAGCTCAAACTGGAATTGCAGGATCAACAAAAATTGGTAAAAATTGTATGATTGGAGGGCAAGTAGGATTTGCTGGACATCTTATCATTGGAAATAATGTAAAAATTCAAGCTCAATCTGGAATTGGAAAATCATTAAAAGATGGCGAAACAGTTCAAGGTTCACCAGCATTTAATTATGGAGACTTTAGTAAATCTTTTGTGCATTTTAGAAATTTTCCAAAAATTGTTTCAGATATTGAAGAATTAAAAAAAAAATTATAATAAATTAAACTGCAAATATATTATGGTTAAGCAGAAAACTATAAAAAACGAAATTTCGCTAATAGGAGTAGGGTTGCACACTGGAAAAGAAGTAAAAATGACATTCAAACCCGCCCCAATAAATAATGGTTTTACTTTTGTAAGAGTTGACTTAGAAGGATGTCCTATTATAGAAGCAGATGCCAACTATGTTGTAAACACCCAAAGAGGTACCAATCTTGAAAAATTAGGCGTAAAAATTCAAACTTCCGAACATGTTTTAGCAGCCTTTGTGGGATGCGATATTGACAATGCAATTATAGAACTAAACGCTTCAGAACCACCAATTATGGACGGATCTTCAAAATATTTTGTGGAAGCTATCGAAAAATCTGGAATTGAAGAACAAGATGCTGAACGAAAATATTATGTGGTTAAAGAAGTAATTTCATTTATAGATGAATCTACAGGAAGTGAAATTCTTGTAATGCCAAATGATCACTATTGTGTTACTGCAATGGTTGATTTTGGAACTAAAGTCCTTGGAACTCAAAATGCTACATTGAAAAACCTTTCGGAATTTAAATCTGAAATTGCCAATTGTAGAACTTTTAGCTTTTTGCATGAATTAGAAAGTCTTTTAGATAATGGTTTAATAAAAGGTGGCGATTTGAATAATGCAATTGTTTATGTAGATAAAGAAATTTCTACAAATACAATGGAAAACCTAAAAAGAGCATTCGGAAAAGAAACGATTTCTGTAAAAGAAAATGGAATTTTAGATAATCTAACTTTGCACTATCCTAATGAAGCGGCTCGCCATAAATTATTAGATGTAATTGGCGATTTGGCTTTGATTGGAATTAGAATTAAAGGAAAAGTAATAGCAAATAAACCTGGACATTTTGTAAATACTCAATTTGCTAAGAAATTATCTAAAATCATCAAAATTGAACAAAAAAACCATGTTCCAACCTACGATTTGAATTTGCCCCCATTGATGGATATTCATCAAATTATGAATATTCTTCCGCATAGACCCCCATTTTTATTGATTGACAGAATTATTGAAATGTCAGATAAACATGTGGTTGGAATGAAAAATGTAACGATGAATGAAAATTTCTTTGTGGGTCATTTTCCAGATGCACCAGTTATGCCAGGCGTTTTAATTGTTGAAGCAATGGCTCAATCGGGCGGAATTTTAGTATTAAGCACTGTTCCAGATCCAGAAAATTATTTGACTTATTTTATGAAAATTGATAATGTAAAATTCAAACATAAAGTTTTACCAGGCGATACATTAATATTCAAATGCGATTTAATTTCTCCAATTCGAAGAGGAATTTGTCACATGCAAGCCAATGCTTATGCAAACGGAAGATTAGTTGCCGAGGCAGAATTAATGGCGCAAATAGCAAAAAAACAATAATTAAGTAGTAGGTTTAGGAAGTAGAAATTAACACCTACAACCTACAACCTACAACCTACAACCTAATAAAATATGAATCAACCACTAGCATACGTACATCCAGGAGCAAAAATAGCAAGAAATGTTGTAATTGATCCTTTTACAACAATACACAACAATGTTGAAATTGGTGAAGGAACTTGGATTGGTTCTAATGTTACCATAATGGAAGGGGCAAGAATTGGAAAAAATTGTAATATTTTTCCTGGAGCCGTTATATCTGCAGTTCCACAAGATTTAAAATTCGGAGGTGAAGAATCACTTGCAATTATTGGTGATAATACTACTGTAAGAGAATGTGTTACAATAAACAGAGGAACCATTGCTTCTGGTCAAACTAAAATTGGAAAGAATTGTTTAATAATGGCAACTGCACACATAGCACACGATTGTCATATTGGTGACAATGCCATAATTGTAAATGGTGTTGCTCTTGCTGGTCATGTTATTGTTGGAAATTATGCTATTATTGGAGGATTGGCAGCTGTTCATCAATTTATTCATATTGGTGATCATGCTATGATTTCGGGAGGTTCTCTAGTTAGAAAAGATGTTCCTCCTTATACAAAAGCTGCAAAAGAACCCATGTCATATGTTGGAATTAATTCGGTAGGATTGAGAAGAAGAGGATTTACTTCAGAAAAAATTAGAGAAATTCAAGATATTTATAGAATTTTATACCAAAAAAATTACAACACATCGCAAGCAGTTGGAATAATTGAAGCCGAAATGTCTGCTTCTCCAGAACGTGACGAAATTTTAGATTTTATAAAAAATTCATCAAGAGGAATCATGAAAGGATATTCAGGATCTTATTAAAAGTTTAAAAAAAGTTTAAAAGTTTAAACTGATAAACCCATAAAACTCATAAACTCCTAAACCCTTAAATATTTAAACTCTTAAACTAAAAAAAATAAACTTTTTAAACAAAAATAAAAATGGCATCTACATCAGATATTAGAAACGGATTATGCATTAAATATAATCATGATATTTATAAAATTATTGAATTTCTTCATGTTAAACCAGGAAAAGGCCCTGCGTTTGTTAGAACAAAACTAAGAAGTTTAACTAACGGTAAAGTTTTAGACAACACGTTTTCAGCCGGTCATAAAATTGATGAAGTTAGAGTTGAAACTCATGAATATCAATATTTATATGCAGAAGGCGATTTATATAACTTTATGCATGTTGAAAGTTACGAGCAAATCCAATTGAATAAAGCCATTCTTGATGCACCAGATTTATTAAAAGAAGGAGCAACGGTTAAAGTAATTATAAATGCCGAAACCGAATTGCCTTTATCTGTAGATATGCCAGCTTCTGTAGTGCTTGAAGTAACTTATGCGGAACCAGGTGTAAAAGGAAATACCGCTACAAATGCAACAAAGCCAGCAAAAGTAGAAACTGGTGCTTCTGTAAACGTTCCTTTGTTTATCAATGAAGGTGATAAAATTAAAATAGATACAGCAACAGGTTCCTACATGGAACGGGTAAAGGAATAGTTATCAGTGATTAGTTTTTAGTAAACAAACTGAAGACTAATCACTAAAAACTGAATACTAAATTTATGAAGTTTTCAAAAACACATACTCTTAAAGAAATTGCAGAAATCATCGGATGCCAATATATTGGTGCCGATGATTTTCCTATTTATGGCATGAACGAAATTCATGTAGTTACATCTGGCGATATTGTATTTGTTGACCATCCAAAATATTATGATAAAGCTTTACAATCGGCTGCTACAATTGTCTTAATTAATAAAGAAGTAGCATGTCCAGAAGGAAAAGCACTATTGATTTCTGATGACCCTTTTAGAGATTTTAATAAATTAACCAATCATTTTAGACCTTTTACTTTTGCCAATGTTTCCATTTCAAAATCGGCTATAGTTGGCGAAGGAACTCAAATTCAACCTAATTGTTTTATAGGTCATCATGTTCAAATTGGTAAAAATTGTATCATTCATTCCAATGTTTCTATTTATGATAATTGCATCATTGGTGATAACGTAATTATTCATGCAGGAACTATTCTTGGTGCCGATGCTTTTTACTATAAAAAACGACCAGAAGGTTTTGATCAATTGCTTTCGGGCGGAAGAGTTGTAATTGAAAACAATGTTGGAATTGGGGCTTTATGCACTATAGATAAAGGAGTAACTGGTGATACAACCATTGGTGAAGGAACAAAAATTGACAATCAAGTGCATGTAGGTCATGATACCATTATTGGAAAACATTGTCTAATTGCTGCACAAACTGGAATAGCAGGTTGCGTAATTATTGAAGATGAGGTAACTCTTTGGGGTCAAGTTGGAACTACAAGTGGCATTACAATTGGAGCAAAGGCCGTTGTGCTGGGTCAAACTGGAGTTTCTAAATCTATAGAAGGTGGAAAATCCTATTTTGGAACACCCGTTGAAGAATCTCGCGAAAAATTAAAACAATTAGCCAATATTAAAAAGATTCCCGAATTATTAAAAAATCAAAAATAATGTCACCAAAAGAACTAATTCTTGATTTCTATAAAAATGATTTGATTTTACATCGATCAGAAGTAGCCGATTATCTCCATGAT
>Ga0316611_1000752_pt1 | contig 10631 bp, 10 predicted proteins | sample MIS2016202_MG_FD_207675 | JGI IMG/M metagenome (GOLD analysis project Ga0316611, IMG submission 207675) | Microbial mat bacterial communities from Middle Island sinkhole, Lake Huron, Michigan, United States - MIS.2016.202 | ecosystem: Environmental > Aquatic > Freshwater > Lake > Sediment... | reverse complement strand
TTAAAAATAGAAGGGTTTTGGTGAAAAATGTTTATGCACTTGATAAAAATTTAAAGAAAGCAGATTTACTAATTATATCGGAAGATGCCATTGACAGTTTAGCGATTATTAGAAAAAAAATTGACCGTTATCGCACTTTGATAGTCACTGAGAACAATCAAAATGATACCAATGGAGTACAACTCTCATTTTCGAATCAAAATAACGAAATAATTATCAAAATATATGAAATAAATTTAGAAAATTCCGGTTTTAAAGTTTCTACTAAACTGAGAGCCTACAATAAAGTAAAAATAATAAAATAAAAAAAGATTTTGATATGTTGAATTGGTTCAATAAATTATCTTTGCGTATTAAACTGTTGATTGTCATTCAAACAGTGAGTGCAATAACACTTATAGCCGGTCTTTTATTTGAATTGAAAAGTACTAACAAGATAATAAAAGATGAAACCATAAGTAGTTTAAGAACTATTTCTAAACTGATAGCAGAAATTTGTAGCCTACCATTACATTTTGAAGATAGGTTGGATTTGCAATTGCAACTCAATAGAATAAAATCAATTTCGGAAATAAAATATGTATGTGTATGGGACAAAAACGGAAAACTATTTTACGAAGAAAATCTTTCAGAAAAAAAATACAAAACACCGGCAATATTCAAAGATACAACATTTCGTTTGACGGATGATTTACTTGAAATAATTGAACCTATCTATGTCAATTCCAAAACTATAGGTCATTTGTATTTGAGAACCTCTGTGGCACTATCGCTAAAAAATCAGAATCTAATCATCAATTTATCCATACTCTTTTGCGTACTAACATTACTCTCTCTGCTGTTATCAAACAAGTTGCAGCGAATAGTACTTCAACCGATACGTAAACTGGCAGCTTTTACTCGTTATGTTGGTTCTTCAAAAAATTACAAAGCTCGTTTGCAGGTATCATCTAGCGATGAATTTGGACAAGTAAAACAAGATTTCAACAATATGTTGGAAACAATAGATTACTACGTACAGGAATTGGAACGAAACAACAAAGATTTGGAAGAGTTTAACTACGTTGCCAGTCACGATTTAAAAGAACCTTTGAGAACCATATCTCGATATTGCGATTTGTTGAAATCCGATTTACCCGCAAATTTGCCAAAAGATGCAGAAGACGATATCCGATTTATTTCAGATGCCGCTCTAAGGTTGGATATGTTGGTATCTGATTTACTTGAGCTTTCGCGAACCGGTAGAAAAGAATTGATTACCAAAAAGCTAAATCTATCGGAAAGCCTAAAGAATGCTATGGATAATCTGAATGCTATGATAGAAGATACGAATGCGAAAATAACGTATAACATTGACATAACAGTTAGCATTGATGCGGTTTTAATCACCAATTTATTTCAAAATCTTATCAACAATGCAATAAAATTTCAACACAACAAAATACCGGAAATCACAATTAAACATAAAATCTCTGAAAATATAGTAACGATTTCTGTTGCAGACAATGGCATAGGAATTGAGCCTCAATACAGAGATTTGATATTTGTCCCATTCAAAAGACTACACTCTTTTGCCAAATACAAAGGCTCAGGGATTGGTTTGGCGATATGCAAAAAAATAATAGAAAAACACGGAGGGAAAATTTGGGTTGAATCAGAATATGGAAACGGAAGCATCTTTTATTTTACCTTGCCCTTCAATGTTTAATGGTTGAAAAAAATAAATTTTCAATTTTTCTGCATATTTTCCAATTCTATAGTGTTTGTTTCCCAATCTTCCATTGCTTTGTTGAGAAGAGTTTTGGCATTATCGTATTTTGAAAAAAAATCTGAATTAAGGTTCTGACTATCAGCATTTTGCATCAATTTATCCATTTGTTCAATCTCTGCTTCCAATTTAAAGATATTTTGCTCACTTTCCTCAATTTTGTTTCTCACTTTTTTCAATTGTTTGTCCCATTCCTTTTTCTCTAGATATTGTGATTTAGAATCCGAATCTACAGCTTTTGTTGTGTTATTTGCTTTGTCCCTACGTTCAACTTCGTTGAGATTTTCAAGTTTTTTCTTTTTCAAAAATTCATAAATCCCACCTAAGTGCAACTTAATTTTTTTATTTCTAAATTCATAAATTTTATTGACAAGACCATCTAAAAAATCTCTATCGTGCGACACCACTATCATGGTACCGTCATAAGCCAAAAGAGCATTTTTCAATATCTCTTTAGACCTCATATCCAAATGATTGGTTGGCTCATCGAGAATCAGCAGACTGTAAGGTTGCAATAGAAGTTTGGCAAGAGCCAAGCGAGAGCGTTCACCCCCCGAAAGTACACCAATTTTTTTGTCGATAGTTTCACCGCTAAACAGAAATGAGCCCAAAATTTTGCGAATTTGAGTTCTGATATCACCAACAGCGACCTCGTCTATGGTTTCGAAAACAGTTTTCTCCAAACACATCAATTCGTCTTGGTTTTGAGCAAAATAACCTTTAATCACGTTATGTCCCTCTTTCAAAATTCCTTCGTATTGAATTTGCTCCATGATTGCCTTTACCAAAGTAGATTTGCCTTCGCCGTTTCGTCCAATAAAACCAATTTTTTCTCCACGTTCGATTTGCAAATCTACATTGTCTAAAATCAATTTTTGATCATAGCGTTTGGTAAACCCTATTGTTTCCATCACCACAGTGCCGGCACGAGGAGCAGGTGGAAATTTGAAATAAATAGACGAAGTATCCTCTTCTTCCACTTCAAGTCGCTCAATTTTATCCAATTGTTTGATACGAGATTGCACCTGTATGGCTTTGGTAGCTTTGTATCTGAATCTTTCGATGAAATCTTCGGTTTCAGCAATCATTTTTTGTTGATTCTCGAAAGCAGACATTTGTTGTTCTCTTCGCTCTTTTCTCAACACAAGATATTGACTGTAAGGAACTTTGTAATCAGTAATTCGTCCGATAGAAAGTTCAATCGTACGATTGGTAACATTGTCGAGAAACGCCTTGTCGTGCGAAACTATAAGTGCCGCTCCGGGATATATTTTCAAAAAATCTTCCAACCACTCAATAGATTCAATATCAAGGTGATTGGTAGGCTCATCGAGCAGAATTAAATCTGGTTTTTTGAGTAGAATTTTAGCCAATTCAATTCTCATACGCCATCCCCCACTCAATTCTTTGGTAATTCTATTGAAATCGGACCTCTCAAAACCAAGCCCCTGCAAAATAACTTCAACTTCGCCCCTAAAACTACTGCCTCCCATGATGTGAAACCGTTCACTGAGTTCCGGCAAATCGTGCATCAATTTGTTATACTCATCAGATTCATAATCAGTACGTTCTGCTAGATTATTGCCAATAGATTCAATTTTTTTTTCCAAATCAAGAAGTTTGTCGAATGCAGTAGTAGCTTCGTCGAGAATAGTACGATGATTATCAACAATCATTTGCTGAGGTAAATATCCGGCAGTCAAGTCTTTAGGAAATGAAACAGTACCGGAAGAAGGTGCATCTTTGGCGGCTATGATTTTCATAAGCGTAGATTTTCCCGCACCATTTTTACCTATTAATCCGATTCTATCCTTGGGATTAATCATAAAAGTTAACTCCTTAAACAGGTCAAAAGCACCGAAACTAACCGTTAAATCATTGATTGATATCATTATAAATAAAATTTTTCAAAGGAAAATAATTGTACAAAATTAAATAAATTTCAACTCAATGAAAAGAAAATTTGAAGTATCTGAAAACATAGTGATTCTTGAACGAAAAAAACATAAAAAAGGACGGAAAATAAGAAATGCGGAGAGGAAAAGTTATAAATATTTGGTAAAAATACGAATAAAAAAAGCAAGAAAAATCAATGTAAAGGGATAGGAAAATGATATATCTTATTGAAAAACAAAGCTATACAAAAAAAGAAACAATAATTACAAAAGAATCAGAAAAAATAAATTTGTATTTTTGCGGTATTATAGTTTATTTTGTGCCAAATTTCACTGAAGAAATTGAATCAGTATTTAAACTTAAAAAGTAAAGTTATGTCAGACATCAAATCAAGAGTAAAAGCAATCATCGTTGACAAATTAGGAGTAGAAGAAGGAGAAGTAGTGCCAGAGGCATCATTCACAGCCGATTTGGGTGCAGATTCTTTAGATACCGTAGAACTAATTATGGAGTTCGAAAAAGAATTTAATATTGCTATTCCCGATGATCAAGCTGAAAAAATCAGTACAGTTGGTGATGCGTTTAAATACATCGAGGAAAACGCAAAGTAATTAAGAAAAAAAATCAAACCGCCTAGTTTATGGAATTAAAACGAGTAGTAATTACCGGCTTAGGGGCAATAACTCCTTTAGGCAATAGTGTTGAAGATTATTGGGCAAATCTGATAAACGGAGTAAGTGGAGCATGTCCCATTACGCGTTTTGATGCCACCCATTTCAAAACAAAATTTGCTTGTGAGGTGAAAAATTTTGACCTCGGTAAATATTTTGACAAAAAAGAAGTTAAAAAACACGACCCGTTTACTCAATATGCCATCGCCGCCGCACAAGATGCGATTGAAGATTCAGGCGTAGATCTCAAATCTCTAGATTTAGACAGAGTTGGCTGTATTTGGGGAACAGGAATAGGCGGTATTGATACATTCTCGGAAGAAATAAAATACTTCGTTAAGAATAATAGTATTCCCAAATTCAATCCATTCTTTATACCGAAAATGATTGCAGATATTGCTTCGGGTCATATTTCTATTCGTTTCGGATTTAGAGGTCCCAATTTTGCTACCGTTTCGGCTTGCGCATCAGCATCTAATGCGATAATTGATGCGTTTAACTACATACGATTGAACAAAGCAGATATGTTTATGTCTGGCGGATCAGAGGCTTGTATATACGAAGCAAGTTTGGGCGGATTCAACTCTATGAAAGCATTGTCTGAGCGAAACGACGATCCCAAAACAGCGTCCCGTCCATTTGACAAGGATAGAGATGGTTTTGTGATGGGAGAAGGCGGTGGAGCTTTGGTTGTAGAATCATTGGAGCATGCAGAACGTAGAGGAGCCAAAATTTACTGTGAAATAGTAGGGACTGGTTTAACTGCAGATGCATATCACCTTACAGCTCCACATCCAGAGGGATTAGGAGCTTCAAATGTGATGCAATGTGCTATCAATGAAGCAGGTATAAAACCTTCTGAGATTGATTATATCAATGTACACGGTACAGCTACTCCTCTCGGAGACGTGGCAGAATTGTTGGCTATACAAAAAGTATTTGGCGACCATGCTTACAAACTCAATATCAGTTCTACCAAATCTATGACGGGACACTTGTTGGGTGCAGCTGGAGCAATTGAAGCGATAGCATCTATTTTGGCAATTCGTGATGGAATAGTACCACCAACTATTAATCAGTTTAATTTGGACGAAAGAATTGATTCCAAACTAAATTTAACTCCTAACGTAGCACAAAAGAGAAATGTGAATATAGCTTTGAGTAACACCTTTGGGTTTGGTGGTCACAATGCTAGTTTGATTTTCAAAAGATTTGTAAAATAACACATTATGCCACTATCAACGAATTGATATTGGTTTTTGCCTCAAAAACTTCGGTTTTTGAGGCATTTTTATTTAAAAATTCAAAAAACTCATGCAAGTACTACGATGCCGATAATTAATTACCAATCCTTTGCAAGAAATCATTGGCATATAGATTTAATAAGAAACAATACATTGTTGTTTTTAGAAGCAACTCATAACCAAGGATATGTCTGAGTTCAAAAGGGTCGTCAATTCCATACTTCGTTTGGTTGGAATAGAAACAAAAAGTGGCAACAGGAGAAGATTGATAGCAGAAATGTTGGGATTTGTCCCCAATAATCTGAAATTGTATGAAACAGCATTTACACATCGGTCTGCAAGAAGAAATCATAGACTCAGCGAGAACAACGAACGTCTTGAGTATCTTGGAGATGCAATATTGGGTGCTATTATCGCAGACTTACTTTATCACAAATTTACAAACGAAGACGAAGGTTTTTTAACCCAAATGCGATCGAGAATAGTAAGTGGTGAAAATTTGAGTGATTTGTCTGTAAAAATAGGACTCGACAAGTTTATAGTATCTCAACATGATATCTACAATAAAAAAAACATGTATGGAGATGCCTTTGAAGCCCTCATCGGAGCTATATATATAGACAAAGGTTACAAAGAAACGCAACATTTTGTCATACAAAGAATCGTACGCTACTACGTGGATCTCAACAAGTTGGAGAACACCGACAATAATTTCAAAAGTAAATTGATTGAATGGGCACAAAAAAACAGAAAAGAAGTTTCGTTTGTAACCGACCATGTTGGTAACGATTCAAGAAATTATGCTTCTTATGTAAAAATAGACGAAGAAATGTATGGTCCCGGGTACGGCAATGCAAAACGCGAGGCAGAACAAGCCGCGGCAAAAATAACATTGACAAAATTGGGTGAAATACCAGAAGGTAATGTATAACCAAAATATCGTTACCTATTTTTGAATAATCACATATTAGACTTACCACAAGATTGAATAAATTTATTTTTGAATACGAAAATAAATTGTAATTTTGAATATTCCTAAAATTCCAATTATTCAAGAAAACAAATTTGATTATGAATAAAGTAAAAGGCATAAGATTCTCAATAGCCAGACGGTTGCGAATTGCGTTTATTTTCATATTGTTAGCAGTTTTAGCAACTAGTTATATCACATTCGATACACTTCATACGAATACTAACGAATATAACAAAATCAACACGATATATACTCCTTCTGCAGCACTTTTGCACGATTTGCATAATATGATAACGAATTCTAAAATGTTGATAAAGAATTGGGTGTATATTGACAAAAAAGACAATACTCCCGATAAAATGAAATTGCTAGCGTTGATAGTGAGAGATTATCCCAAAATGCAACAAAGATTAGACACATTGTTTAAACTTTGGAGTACAAAAGACCAAAAGGCATATACTCAATTGTGTAAAAAAATCAGTTTATTGTTTGAGCAATATACTGATATTATGCAGAATCTAAACACATTTGAGAATTATGACAACATGATGATTTGGACAGTTCAACAATTGAAAGTAGAACCGGGAGGAGAAGTTTTGGAATTGATAGACGACATAGAAAAAGATTTGATAGAATTGGTAAAAACGCAAGAAATGGTGGTTGAAAAATCGACCAAAGAAATGGAAAAATCCAATGAACGATTCAAAAAATTGATAGTTTTGATAGCTGTGATGCTGGTAAGTTTGATGATGATTACTGGTTTTATAGTTACTCGTGTGATAGTGAATCCGATAAATGTGATAAAAAATGTAATACAAGAAATGGGGCGAGGCGTTTTGCCCGAACAACAACTAAAAGTTACCAACGATGAAATGGGTGACATGTCATTGGCACTCAACAATTTATTCGATTCGTTGAGAATAAAATCACTTTTTGCAGACAAAATCGGAAACGGAAATTTGGAAATTGAATTTCAACCTTTGAGCGAACAAGATGTTTTGGGAAATTCGTTGTTGCGAATGCGAACTGGTCTTTACAATGCGAAAGTATTGGAAATAAAACACAAAACAGAGGAAGAAAAGCGAAATTGGGCATCGTTAGGAGTAGCATTGTTTAGCGACATATTGAGAGATAACGCAGGAAACGTAGAAAAACTTGCGTCTGAAGTAATTCGACATTTGGTTGAATATACCAATTCTTCGATTGGAGGCATGTATTACCTCAACGATGACGACAAAGAAAATTCATATTTGGAATTGATTGCGACAAAGGGATTTACTGGCGAAAAAAATCACAACAAACAAATCAGTGCCTCTGATGGATTGTTGGGCGATGTAATCAAAGAACGTAAACCTGTATATCTTCGCCGAATACCACCCGGATACCTAAAAGTAACATCGGGACTAGGTGAAACTGAGCCGATTAGTTTGCTCATAGTGCCGCTGATGCAAGAAACTGAAACATTAGGTGCAATAGAAATCGCATCGCTCAACGAAATAGAAGAATACAGAATAGATTTTGTAAAACAAATTAGTATCCGAGTTGCTTCTACGTTGTTGTCTATTAAAAACAACCAAAGAACACTGTATTTATTAGAACAAACGAGATATCAAGCCGAGCAATTGTCTGCTCAAGAAGAAGAGTTGAGGCAAAATCTAGATGAGCTGCAAATGACTCATGACGAAATGGTGAAAACTCAAAAAGAATTGAAAAAAGCAAACGAGCAGCTCAAACAAAACGAAGAAAGTTTAGAACGAAAAGTACTTGAAAGAACCGAGCAAATCAATCAACAAAAAGAAGAATTGCTAATGCAATCGGAACATCTGCAACAAGCTAACGAAGAAATACTGGCAACTAACGAGGCTCTGCAACAGCAAAAAGAAGAATTGCAGGTAACATTAGAAAACTTGAAACAAACACAATCCAAACTCGTTCAGTCTGAAAAAATGGCTTCGTTGGGTCAATTGATAGCCGGTATTGCTCACGAAATCAATACTCCACTTGGAGCAATAAAATCAAGTATAGGTACGATTAACGATTCGCTTGTGAAATCGCTGCAACTGGTACCGGAATTGGTAAAAGCTCTACCTGAAGAAATGTTAGCTCTATTTATGAAACTACTTGAAAGAGGTATGATGGATCGTACATTATACACCTCAAAAGACGAACGAAAATTTAAAAGGGACATTAGAGAATTTTTGGAGAGTTCGGAGGTAACTGAAGCTGAAAATATTGCAGATACACTCATAGATATGAATGTACGGGACGATGTGGGTGAATTTTTACCGTTGTTTAAACACGAAAAGATAAATTTGATTTTGCAAACAGGATATAGCTTATCGGTGCAACTAAGAAACGGAGAAAATATAAAAACTGCAGTAGAACGTGCAGCTAAAGTTGTATTTGCATTGCGTACTTACGCTAGATACGACCACTCCAATACCAAAATAAAATCTAATCTAACTGATGGTATTGAAACTGTACTAACTCTCTATCACAATCAACTCAAACATGGAATAGAAGTATCCAGACAATATGATGTATTGCCTATGGTTTTGTGCTACCCGGACGAGTTGAATCAAGTTTGGACAAACCTAGTACACAATGCGATACAAGCGATGAACGGCAAAGGTGCTATGAAGATAACTGCAAAACAAAACTACGATGTAATAGAAGTCCGATTTATAGACAACGGTCCCGGAATTCCACTGAGTATTCAAGAAAAAATATTTGAACCTTTCTTTACCACCAAAGCCTCCGGTGAAGGAAGTGGTTTGGGACTAAACATCGTTCAGAAAATTATTGAGAAACACAATGGTACTATTTCCGTGAATAGCGAACCGGGGAAAGGGGCTGAATTTGTTATTGAAATACCAATAAATTCAGATAACGGATAATCAATAGAATGAAACTTAAAACAAAAACCCCACTTAACAATAAAAAATTGAAAAGTGGGGTTTTGTTATGCAATATTGTTAATTATACAGTTGGGGGAGGCGGTACAGTGTTCGAACTCAATTGGTTTTGAGTACCGGTTGTTAGTCCCATTTTTGCTTTTAAAGCAGCCAAAGCGTCTGTACTTCTAGATGCACCTAAGGCTGAATTCAACTCAGTATCAACACTTTTGTTGGTGTCAGCTATATCACCGTATGCTTCGGATAGGGCTTCGTTAGCTTCTACTTTTTGTTTCATACGTTCTAGCATAGCTACAGTGCCGGAGCTGTCTATATTTGCCATTTGTTTGTTTACGTTTTTGGTAGCTTCTGCAACTTTAGATCGGGCTTTCAGCATTTTCGCTTCGTTTTCCCATTTAGAAATGCTATCACGGAGCAATGTTACATTGGAGTTAAGCTTTGCTACTTGAGCATCAAGCTTTTGCTGGTCGGCACTAGTACGCGCATAGGCTTGAGCAGCTTCTTCTTTTTTGTCCAAAGCCATTTGAGCAAGTCTTTCAGCCTCAGCCGGTTGCATTTGTCCTTCTTGGGCACGTTGCAAAAGTAACATCGCTTTTTGTTCATAGTCAACAGCTTTTGCCTTGTAATTTTCAGCTTCGCTGCGGGTACGTATCGCCAATGCCTTTACTTCAGCCAATGCTTGTAAACTTTTTTCTAAATCTACTTTCATATCACGGATAGCTTGATCGGTCATTTTTACCGGATCTTCCATTTTGTCGATTACTGCGTTGGTTTCTGCCTGTCCGATTTTGAACAATCTTGAGAAAATTCCCATAATGTAGTCCTCCTATTTTTTTAGTTGTTTTGAAATAAAAAATTATTAACTTTGTTAACAAAATTACAAAACATTTTTTAATTTTGCTAATATTTTTAGCATTTTAACAAAATTTATTTTTATGAATTTCATTTCTAGAAATTTACGAAAAATCAGAAAGTCAAAAAATCTTTCTCAAACAGCTTTTGGAGAGCTTTTTGGCATCACTCGGGCGAGTATGGGTGCGTACGAAGAGCAACGTGCCATGCCTCCGGTGGAAGTATTGACTAAAATTGCCAATCATTTCAAAATATCGTTGGAAGCTATGCTAAGTCGTGATTTGCACCTGAACGAAATATTACATATAGAAC